>Ga0307933_1000269_pt1 | contig 49841 bp, 41 predicted proteins | sample OrgLakmetageno88_FD_201811 | JGI IMG/M metagenome (GOLD analysis project Ga0307933, IMG submission 201811) | Saline water microbial communities from Organic Lake, Antarctica - #88 | ecosystem: Environmental > Aquatic > Non-marine Saline and Alkaline > Saline | place: Antarctica: Organic Lake... | reverse complement strand
TTATGGGTATCATTTTGGACTTTCATAGTCTGCCAACTTCAACAGAGACCATATGATAAGTCTAGCTATTTTTAGAAAAAACTTTCTAAATTAAGCATTTAGGTAAACAGCTGAAATGCCCCTGATCCAGCGATGCCAACTTACAGCGGTGGCCTTGGTATCCTTGCCGGGGATACGATTCCGTCGGCGGGCCGCCGTGTTGCTTTCTGGCCTGAATCGCCTGAAGGCCATTGTAGCCAAAACCAGACCACTCCAGATCATCTATGGCGGCAAGGCACATCCAAACGATCAAGCTGGCAAAGAAATTATCCAGCAAATCTGGCGGGCTGGGGAATCGCTCAGTCCGGATGTAAAATTGTTTCACCTCGAGAACTACGACATGCATCGGGGCAAACTGATAACAGCCGGATTCGATGTCTGGATGAACACCCCACTCCCGCCTATGGAAGCGTCTGGAACGTGTGGAATGAAAGCTGCAATCAACGGCGTGCCCAGTTTCAGCATAGTAGATGGTTGGTGGATTAAGGGTTGTATCGAAGGGATTACTGCCTGGTCCATTGGTAAACCTCCGTCGGTTTCGAATACCGCATCTCCTGAGCGCACGCCCAAAGATTCGAAAGCGCTCTACAGTAAAATTGAATGCGTCGTGGCTCCGCTGTTTTACAACGAAAGAGACCCGTTTATTGACGTGATGCGGCACACCATCGCGCTCAACGGATCGTTCTTCAACATCCAGCGCATGGTGCAACAGTAGACCCTGATACTGTAAACAAACTCCGATCAAGGAAGTGCTCGGCTTATCATCCACACAGCTTCAGCAAACGTCCCGTCGGATCAGCCCGTAACCCTTGAACGTTTGATGAATCTGTACGCTACGCCATCACACAGAGTAGCCAACGTTGGAAGCCACATATAGTATGGGGTGAACACCTAATAGACGGTTCCAGCGCGTTAACCTATTGTTTAGGAATGAATCCATACACCTACCAAAAACGACTTAAAGTAATTTGGACTGACGCCGTCGAGCGATACGGTTCTGGTCAACATAGCTGCGAAGAGTTCTTCGACGACGTCACTCTGGGCGAACTCGCCAGCATTGGACTTAACAGCATGGACGTGTTCGATTATGCCGAAGATTACGTTGCAGGCGGAGACCCTGATTTCGAAACTTTCCTCATGATCTGCGAGGCTCGGCGCGACTACTTTCTCACTGCGCAAAGAGGCATTTTCTCTAAAGAAAGACTCGACGTCAGCTCCCTCCCCGCAAAGGACGCCAAGGTCGCTAACATTCTCTGGCTGCCGCGAATTATACAGAAAGCCAAGGCCAAACTCCGGGGCGAGTTGCCATCAGAAATAATGTTCGCCTGTGGCGGAGACCGTCTCTTTTTCCAGAACAACAATCTGCATCCTGCGGAATTCCTGCGTGCTACATGGGCCTACGAAGACGACGAAGAGGAACTCATCGGCTGGGTCGCCTCCCGCCATGAAGCGGCTCCGGTCGAAAGTGCCTCTTGATCTTTCAAAAATAAAAGCCTTCAGCCCGCCAGTTGAAAGGCGCCTCGCAGTCCTTCGATCACCACCAATACGATTTTACTGAAAAATAATAACGTTAACGTGAAATGAAAAAAAGTATCGAACCGCCCAAAGTGCCAAAGACAAAAAACGGTGCAACCGCAGAATCAAAGCCCACCACCTCGGAAGCCAAATTGGGATCAGGATCGAAAACCGCAGTCAAGGACGATCTCAAAACCCTGCCCATCGGCGAGGTGAAGAAAAAACTGGATTCCTCATCAGACGGCCTGACCCAGGCAGAGGCGGCGAAGCGGTTGACTCAATACGGCCCAAACGAGATCGAGGAAAAGACGACCAATCAACTCCTCAAATTCCTCACTTACTTCTGGGGGCCGATCCCTTGGATGATCGAGGTTGCGGTGATTCTCTCTGCCGTGGTCGGGCACTGGCCGGATTTCTTCATCATTTTGCTCCTGCTGCTGGCCAACGGTTGTGTGGGATTTTGGGAAGAGCGCGAGGCGGGCAACGCCATCGCGGCGCTCAAGGCGAAACTCGCGGTTAAGGCTCGCGTCAAACGCGATGGCAAGTGGATCAATCCTGCGGCGCGCAAACTGGTGCCCGGCGACGTCATCCGCCTACGGCTCGGTGACATCGTGCCAGCCGACGCGCGGCTGCTGGAGGGCGACGAGGTCGAGGTCGATCAGTCCGCGTTGACCGGCGAATCCTTACCCGCCACCCGCAAATCGGGCGAAGCCGTGTTTTCCGGCTCGATCATCCGGCAAGGCGAAATCGAGGCGCTGGTCTATGCCACGGGCGAAAAGACCTACTTTGGCAAAACGGCGCAGCTCGTGCAGGAAGCGCATACAGTCAGTCACTTCCAAAAGGCGGTGCTCAAGATAGGAAACTACCTGATCATTCTCGCCGTGGCGCTGGTCGCGGTGATTGTTGCCGTAGCCATCTATCGCGGCGATCGCATCCTCACCACCTTACAGTTTGCGCTCGTGCTCACGGTAGCGGCGATCCCCGTGGCGATGCCGACTGTTCTCTCCGTTACCATGGCCGTCGGGGCCCGACTGCTCGCCCGTAAGAAGGTAATTGTAAGCCGCTTGGTCGCGATCGAAGAGCTGGCCGGGGTCGACATCCTGTGCGCGGACAAGACAGGCACGCTTACTCAGAACAAACTCACTCTCGGCGAACCCTACAGTGTGAAGGATGGTGGTGCCGATGAAGTCATACTCGCTGGCGCGCTGGCCTCACGAGAGGAGAACAACGACACCATCGATCTCGCCGTGCTCGGCGGGCTGAAAGACGCAAAGGCGCTCGACGCTTATAAAGTTACCCATTTTCAGGGGTTCGATCCGGTCCACAAGCGCACTGAGGCCACCGTCAAAGGTGCGGACGGCAAAGAGTTTAAAGTATCGAAGGGTGCGCCTCAGGTGATTTTGAAATTATCAGCCAATGCCAGCGAGGTGAAAACCGCCACCGATGATGCCGTCAACAAATTCGCCTCGCGTGGCTTTCGCTCGCTCGGTGTAGCACGGGACTCCGGCGACGGCCAATGGCAATTCCTCGGCGTGTTGCCGCTGTTTGATCCACCGCGCGAAGATGCCAAGACGACCATCGCCACTGCGGGCAAGATGGGCGTGAAGGTTAAGATGGTGACCGGCGATGCGCTCGCCATCGCCAAGGAAACCGCCGGTAAGCTCGATATGGGAGCCGACATCCTCGACGCCGCCAGCCTGGGCGACTCGAAAAAAGAAGAAACTGCGGTAGCGGCCAAAGCCATCGAAGAGGCCGACGGGTTTGCCCAGGTCTTTCCCGAGCACAAATTCCACATCGTGGACATCCTGCAAAAGCGTGGCCACATCGTGGGCATGACCGGCGACGGCGTCAACGATGCCCCCGCCCTCAAGAAAGCCGACTGCGGTATCGCCGTCTCCGGCGCAACGGACGCGGCACGCGCCGCAGCTGACATCGTGCTCACCACACCCGGCCTCTCCGTGATCATTGATGCGATCAAAGAAAGTCGCCGCATCTTCCAGCGGATGAACAGCTACGCCATCTACCGCATCGCTGAGACGCTGCGCGTTCTGTTATTCATGACCTTAGCGATCCTCGTGTTTAACTTTTATCCGCTCACTGCGGTGATGATCGTGATGCTGGCACTGCTCAACGATGGTGCTATCCTGTCCATCGCCTACGACAACGTTCGCTACAAGAATCAGCCCGAGGCGTGGAATATGAAGCTGGTGCTGGGCATTTCTACAGTGCTGGGCATCGTCGGGGTCGTCTCGGCCTTCGGCCTATTCTATCTTGGGGAACGCGTTTTTCATCTCGACCGTCCGCACATCCAAACGTTGATGTATTTGAAGCTGTCAGTGGCCGGACACTTAACGATTTTCCTAACGCGCACTCGCGGCCCGTTCTGGTCGATACGCCCCGCCAAGATCCTCTGGATCGCCGTGCTTGGCACGCAAATCGTAGCAACGCTGATCGCAGTCTACGGGCTATTTATGACGCCCCTCGGTTGGGGCTGGGCCGCATTTGTCTGGATTTATGCGCTGCTCTGGTTCCTCGTTAACGACCGCTTAAAATTGCTCGCCTATCGGATTTTTGATCCCGTCAATAAGACACCCGAAAATCAAACATGAAAATCCAATGATTATTATTCAATCATCCGCCATCGCCATCGCGATGTGTATCATCACGATGTTTTGTTGGGGTTCATGGGCCAATACTCAGAAGCTCGCCACCAAGGGATGGCGGTTTCAACTTTACTACTGGGATTTCGCCATTGGTGTCTTACTATTGGCGCTGCTACTGGCCTTTACGATGGGCAGCACTGGCGACAGTGGACGCAGCTTTCTCGCCGACCTGAATCAGGCGGATCTCAAGTGGCTCGCCTCTGCTTTTCTAGCGGGCATCATCTTTAATTTTGGTAATATCCTACTGGTGGCCGCAATTGACATTGCTGGCATGGCAGTGGCCTTTCCCATCGGCGTAGGACTGGCCCTGGTCGTGGGCGTGATTACCACTTATATTTCCACTCGGGTGGGCAGCGTTCCCGTGCTCGCCGTTGGTGTGGGCTTTGTCGTCGTAGCGATCATTTTGGACGCATTGGCTTACCGTCGACTCGCCGATAAAGAAGCGAAGACGCCAAAGAAGGGCATTATTATTTCAATCGTAGCCGGTCTATCCATGGGGTGGTTCTATAGTTTTGTCGCCAATTCCATGGCAACCATCAACACCGTTGACGGCATGACGACACTGGAACCAGCAGGTAAATTAACGCCCTATACCGCGTTGGTGTTCTTCTCGCTGGGATTGCTCCTCTCTAATTTCCTATGGAACAGCATCATGATGGTGAAGCCTCTTTCCGGTGAGCCGGTTCCGTTTGGCGATTATTTCAAGAAGGGCACTCCGCGTTTGCATTTAATTGGCATTATTGGGGGCATCATCTGGAGCGTCGGCATGTGCTTCAGTGTCATCGCCAGCACCAAGGCCGGTGCTGCGCTTTCCTACGGACTGGGTCAGGGTGCGACGATGGTTGCGGCCTTTTGGGGCGTCTTCATCTGGAAAGAATTCAAGGACGCGCCCAAAGGCACCAACCACTTACTGGCGGCCATGTTCTTCTTCTTTCTCCTCGGCCTCGGTATCCTCCTCGTTTCAAAATTATAACCCCTCATTCAAACCAAGATTATTATGAAAAATAAAAAAATCGTAGTCGTCGGCAGTTCCAATACCGACATGACCGTCCGCCTACCACACCTTCCTAAACCCGGAGAGACCGCACTCGGAGGCGACTTCAGCATGGCTGCTGGTGGCAAAGGTGCCAATCAAGCCGTTGGTGCCGCCCGCGCTGGGGGCAGCGTGACCTTGGTCGCTCGAGTGGGTGACGATATGTTTGGCAACCAAGCGCTCGCTGAGTATGCCAAAGACCATATCAATTCCGACTTTGTTTTCCAGGATGCCAAGGCGAAGTCGGGCGTGGCCTTGATTTTTGTGGGCAAGAAGAGTGGCGAGAACAGCATAGCCGTCGCGTCCGGAGCCAACAGCTTGCTATCAGTCGCTGACGTAAAAAAGGCGCGCAAGGCGATCACCAAAGCCAGCATGCTTATCCTGCAACTAGAAACCCCGCTCGCAACGGTCGAGGCCGCTGCCGAGATCGCTAGTCAGGCTGGGGTGCGCATCATTTTAAATCCGGCACCCGCGCAGCGACTGTCCGATAAGTTGCTCAAGCATATTTCAATTTTCACGCCCAACCAAGTCGAAGCGGAATTCTACACCGGCATTAAAGTCAGTAAGACTGCGGATGCAGCGAAGGCGGCGAAAAAACTAATAAGCAAGGGCATCGAAACTGTCATTATCACACTTGGGGCACGCGGCAGCTACGTGGCGACCAAGGACGTAAAAAAACTCGTCCCTAGTTTCAAGGTCAAGCCGATCGATACCACCGGTGCTGGCGACATATACAACGGCGCCCTCGCAGTCGCGCTCGCCAAAGGCAAACCCATTTTAGAAGCCGCGCGCTATGCCAACGCCGCCGGAGCCCTCTCCGCCACAAAGCTAGGCGCCCAGCCTTCCGCGCCAACCCATAAGGAAATTAAGTCGTTCCTCAGGAAGGCAAAATAGATGGCATCCAAAAATCAGGCTTTGAACATTCCCACACGAGATCTATTATTATAGGGAGATTAGCCAATGCATTTTCAAGGCCTTTGCTCTTCTCATCGGTGGGTGGGTAATACCCCATAGCCCTACCAATGGCGCGCCTGTATAGTTCTAGTAAGACGAGTGGATTTACTATCCATCCAACGAATACGAGCCTCTCGAACAATACGAAAATCCATAAAAACTCAGCCGCATGAATACACAAAAATTAATAGATACCGCTCAGGCGATGGTCGCCGACAACAAAGGCTTACTCGCGATGGATGAAAGCACGGGAACCTGCGATAAACGTTTCGCAGAGCACGACATACCACAGACGGTGGAAATGCGGCGGGCTTATCGAGAATTGCTCATAACCACGCCCGGCCTCAGCGAGTCCATCAGCGGCGCTATCCTCTTCGACGAAACTATCCGCCAAAAGACGAAGAACGGCACGCCGTTTATCAAAGTGCTCAACGAAGCGGGCATCATTCCAGGCATCAAAGTGGACATGGGAGCACAGGCGCTTGCTGGACATCCAAGCGAAAAAGTAACCGAAGGTCTCGATGGTTTGCGCGAGCGCCTGAAGGAGTATTTTGAAATGGGGGCAAGATTCGCTAAATGGCGGGCAGTGATTGGGATCAATGACGATCTTCCAAGCCACAGCGCCCTCGATGCCAATGCGCACGCCCTTGCCCGTTACGCGGCCCTTTGCCAAGAAGCAGGACTCGTCCCCATCGTAGAGCCGGAAGTGCTGATGGACGGCACCCATAGTTTGGAACGCTGCCGTGAAGTTTCGGAAGAAGCCTTGCGCGAAGTTTTCGTTCAACTGAATCGTCAACGCGTCCTACTAGAAGGCATCATCTTAAAACCGAATATGATACTGCCCGGCTTAAAATGCACGGAACAAGCATCGGTGGACGAAGTGGCCGACGCCACAATACAAAGTCTTTTTCGCACCGTCCCCGCCGCCGTTCCCGGAATCGCGTTCTTGTCTGGCGGCCAAAGCGCTGAGCTGGCCTCCGAGCGTCTGAACCTGATGAATGTTCGATTCAAATCACAAATGCCTTGGCAGCTATCTTTTTCCTATGGGCGAGCGATCCAACAACCCGCTTTGGAGATTTGGCAGGGTAAAGAGGCCAATGTGTCAGCCGCCCAGAGTGCCTTACTGCATCGCGCCGAATGCAACCGCATGGCGCGTCGCGGCGAATACTCTGCCGTGCTGGAAACGGAGTTGGGATAAAACCCGCATCAACACACGAAATTATGAGTAAAAATATCGATACCAAAACCTTTCGAGTTCAGCCCAGTGAGAAAGTGGATCTGAGCAAGCGACCGACGTCCGTAAAGCATCTTTTCAAGTCGAAGAAGCAGTATCATCACATGCTGGCTAGCCAAGTGGAGGAACTCAGCAAGTTGCAGCGTTTGCACTATGCGTCCGATCGCTCAGCGATCCTCCTGATCTTTCAAGGGATGGATGCGGCCGGTAAGGACGGCGCGATCCGGCACGTCATGTCGGGAGTGAATCCGCAGGGCTGCCAGGTTTTCAGTTTCAAGCAGCCGAGCGCGGAGGAATTGGATCACGATTTTCTCTGGCGCACGGCACGCCGCCTGCCAGAACGAGGACGGATTGGGATATTCAACCGCTCCTACTACGAAGAAGTTTTGGTCGCTCGCGTGCATCCGAAGATTTTGTTGAAGCAAAGGCTTCCAAAGAAATTGCCCCATGGAAAAACCATTTGGCAGGATCGATATGATTCGATCGTCGACCACGAGGCGCATATCCATCGGAATGGCACCAAAGTGATCAAATTCTTTCTCCATTTATCGAAGGACGAGCAAGCGGATCGATTTCGTGATCGCATCGATGAACCGGAAAACAACTGGAAGTTGAGCCTCGCGGATGTGGCCGAGAGGAAAAGCTGGACGCTCTACCAGCAGGCCTACGAGGCGGCGCTGGGCGCGACCAGCACCGATGACTCGCCCTGGTATGTCGTGCCCGCCGACAGCAAGAAAAACGCGCGCTTAATCATCTCACAAATCATCCTCGATGCCTTCCACGAAATCCCCATGGCGTATCCAAAGGCGACCGCCAAAAGGAAAAAAGAATTAAAGGCGATTCGCAGCCAGCTGTAATCATGACTAATCGACTGACCAGCCCACTCAAACGGGCAGAGCGAACCTGCGCCTTGGTCGGATTAGCCGGCAACCCAGAAATCGAACTTGATCTGATCGAGTGGGACTACGGCGACTACGACGGCTTAACTTCGGAGCGATGCGCTTCAGCCATCGTTACTCCTGCTAGTCCCGCAGACAGGTTCGGTAGCTCCTCATACGTGCGACGGCTAAAGCACGTCGTTCCCCGGAGCGATGCGCTTCAGCCATCGTTGCACCTGCTAGTCCCGCAGACAGGTTCGGTAGCTCCTCATACGTGCGACGGCTAAAGCACGTCGTTCCCCGGAGCGATGCGCTTCAGCCATCGTTACAGTGCGGAAGCCCGGAGCGATGCGCTTCAGCCATCGTTGCAGTGCGGAAGCCCCGGAGCGATGCGCTTCAGCCATCGTTACAGTGCGGAAGCCCCGGAGCGATGCGCTTCAGCCATTGTTACTCCTGCTAGTCCCTGATGGAAGCAGTTCCCAGTCAGATATTTAAAGGGAAAGAGACGGGGTCAGCTCAAAGGGAAAGAGACGGGGTCAGCCCAATGTTTCATGATTCTGTATTTGCGTAGCAGTTATGCTCTGCTTTTCTACCACAATGGCTCCCGTCGGAAAGATCATGGAACATTGCCTGACCCCGTCGGATGCCTGACCCCGTCGGATGCCTTTATCTTGATACTCTGACCCCGTCGGATGCCTCTGGGATTATTTAACCACGGAACTCACAGAATCAGACGGAAAAGAAGCCGAGCCAAGGCTTCCGAGAAGTTCCGTGCTTTCCGTGGTTCGAGCACAGAGGTGGGGTCAAGCACAGAGGTGGGGTCAAACGCAAAATTTAGAGATTAAGACATTACGGCTGTTGGGCTCACCTCCGTTATGGATCTTTATATTTTGCGTTTGACCCCCTCAGTCCCCCCCGTTCCACTAGCTACCCCACCCGCTAAGCGTGTTTTTCATCTCTTTCCCCAAGTTCCTCAATCGATCTTTATATTTTGCGTTCGACCCCTTCGGATTTCGCCAAGTCTTCCAAGGCGACACGCAGCTCCTCAGCCGCACATGGCTAATCGATCCCGTAGAGACGCAGGAGAACGCCTCCAACAACCCAAGCAGCAAGCGTGAGCGTGAGCGTGAACCATGGAACGGTGAGTTCTACGGCTCCTTCGGCGAGGGAATGAGCCGCAGTTGGGAGGAGGCTCGTCGCTACGGTTTCTTCTCAGCCGGTGGCGGATCACTGACCAATTGCAAATATCACACTATCAGTCGCTAATTCATCCTCATTGACGCCGTTCACCCAACGTAAGACTTCAATTAGCAGCGACTGATCGGCAGCATCCTTCGGTGCAATGTAGCCGATCTCATTGCTAGGAGGCTTGAAATTTAAAAGACACCCACATATTTAAGTCACCACAACGAACTAATCTAAACTGCTGTTAATTTCGAAGCATAGCCCCAAAAGTCACCCAGTTCCCGAACCAGCGACCGGGCGGCACAGCCAACCCGGCTACGCACAGCCCACGCCAAACGGAACCCCGTAGCTGAGTTGACTTGTCGCCCAGTTCCCGAACCAGTGACCGGGCGGCAGAGCCAACCCGGCTACGCACAGCCCACGCCAAACCGAGCACCGTAGCTGGGTTGACTTGTCGCCCAGTTCCCGAACCAGTGACCGGGCGGCAGAGCCAACCCGGCTACGCACAGCCCACGCCAAACGGAGCCCCGTAGCTGGGTTGACTTGTCGCTCAGCCCCGAACTAGCGACCGAGCGGCACAGCCAACCCGGCTACGCACAACCCACACCAAACCGAGCACCGTAGCTGGGTTGACTTCTCGCCCAGCCCCGAACCAGTGACCGGGCGGCACAGCCAACCCGGCTACGCACAACCCACACCAAACCGAACCCCGTAGGCAACAGATGGTGCCATTATCTCCCCTTTAAAGGTTGGGAGTCGTGCCAGCATGACAATTCCAGCCACAAGCAATCAAATCATCATCCGTGATGCCCTCAGGTTTACCCACATCCCTAATTAGATCATCCGGCCATCTTAAGTATTGACCTCAATAATGGATCATTGCGCTTATTCTCCGCTTGTATTCTATGCAACTGACCCCCTTCCTCCAACAATGAAAAACCAGACTACGCACTTGAGCGCATGCAATTGAGCACCCCATCCCCCACTGAGTCTCTAGAGCTAGTCCGTCGACAGATCGGTCAACTTGTCGTCGGGCAGACCGAATTAATTGATCGAATCTTACTCGCGCTGCTTTGCAATGGTCACGTCCTACTCGAAGGGGTGCCGGGTGTGGCTAAGACTTTGACGATTACGAGCCTAGCTAAGGCGATCGATGCTTCATTCAGTCGTATTCAATTCACACCGGATCTACTCCCCGGCGACCTGACCGGCACGCTAGTCTACGATCCCCGTGCGCATACCTTTACCGCAGAAAAGGGCCCCATTTTTGCCAATCTGCTACTGGCGGACGAAATTAACCGTGCCCCAGCCAAAGTTCAGAGCGCTCTACTCGAAGCAATGCAAGAGAAGCAGGTCACCCTCGGCAAAGAAACCTTCCCATTGCCAAAACCATTTTTTGTCCTAGCGACACAAAACCCAATTGAACAAGAAGGCACCTATATGCTGCCTGAGGCGCAGATTGACCGCTTTATGTTTAAGCTCAAGGTCGGCTACCCTTCGATGGATGAAGAGTTGCTCGTGATGCAACGTATGGCTCGCACCGACGACCTGCCGGAGATCGAGTCAGTCATGACGATTGACGCCCTGATGGCACTGCGTGGCGAACTGGAAAAGGTCTTTATCGATGAGAAGGTCGAGCGCTACATTATACGCCTCGTCGACGCGACGCGGCACCCCAGTAACTACGAGCTCGATCTGGATCGATACCTTCGTTTCGGAGCTTCCCCACGCGCGTCGATTTACCTCTCCCTGGCGGCTCGCGGACACGCCCTGATGCAAGGGCGCGACTACACCACGCCGCAAGACGTCAAAGACGTCGCGCACGACGTGCTTCGCCACCGAATGGCTACTTCTTACCGGGCCGAGGCTGAGTCGATCACCTCCGACGATCTCTTGGATCGGATTCTATCCGCAGTGCCTGTCTCGTCATAGAAGGCGACCGCCATGCTTGATGAACTCGATCAGCGCCTGAATTTACTGGAGCTTAAATGCCGCCGTCCGGTGGAGCATTTGCTGGCGGGTGAATATCGCTCGGTTTTTCGCGGTCGCGGCATCGAGTTTGAAGATGTGCGTGCCTATCAACCAGGCGATGATGTCCGCACGATGGACTGGAAGGTCACCGCACGCACGGGCACGCCTCACATCAAACGCTACATAGAAGAGCGCGAACAGTTCTTTTACCTCATCGTCGATGTGTCCGCCTCGATGCGCCACGGCAGTAATAGTCAAAAATCGCAAACCGTCTCCGAAGTCTGCGCCCTACTGGCGATGGCTGCGATCAAGAATCAGGACCGTGTAGGCCTGATACTTTTCAGCGATGAAATCGAACAGATCGTGCCAGCAGCCAAAGGTCGCCGCCACGCCATGCGTATCATGGATGAGCTGGTCAACTTTCAGCCTAAGAATACAGGCACAAACTTCGCCCATGCGCTCGGTCGCTTTGCCCACATTGCCCGGAAGCACTCCGTCGTTTTCGTGGTCTCCGACTTCTTCACCGATGACTATACGCGCGAATTGCAAAATCTCGCCTGCCGACACGACGTTAACGCGATCCATATCGCTCAACAGCCGCTCGAAACTGCGGCGGCCAGCAGTCTCGTGCGGATGGAAGACGCCGAAACCGGCCAACAACGAGTGATCGACCTGAGGGCACAGCAAAATTCGGGAAGCACCCATTCTGAAAAACTGCAACGCGAGATGCTAGAGTCCGGGGTGAACCTGCTCAACCTGGAGGTCGGTGACGATTGCGTGGAAGCCCTCGCCGGATTCTTCTACCAGCGCCAACACAGAACCGTCGACGAGACCGGAGGCTAATCATGCGCACTTGCCTCTCCATGATCAGCCTCTGTCTGGCGCTTCCCTCACTTAGTTGCTTAAGCGCCAGTGAGCACGGGATCGAACTCACACTCAGTCGAACCGAGTGCTCACCCGGTGATGTCGTCGAGCTGCACGCTGAAATGACGCGTAGCGATTACGCAGAATTCGAGCTTAAAATACCAAAAAACGAAGCGCTCCACTTTGTCACTGAACAACGAAGGCCCATCAACTATAGCAAAGGCTTCTATTGGCAAAGCGCAGTCTGGGTCTTTCAACCCGTGCGCTCCGGCACGATCGAGTGGTCAGGCATTCGAGCCGTGATCAAACAAGGCGAGAAAGCGACTGAATACGAGCTGCCACCCCTCCAACTCGAGGTGCGCGCTTACCCGAGCAAGGAGGACTCACTGGAGCCTGAACGGCTGCCAATTATCACGCAAAGACACGAGCAAGCCAGTCACTACGTTTGGTTGGCAGTGCTAATCGGTGCGCTTGGTCTCGGCATTCTCTATTATTGCCTGCGAGGTAAATCGAAAAAGAACACCGCGGCTGCCCTCCCCTCAGTTTCCTTGGAAGACCTACTCCGTGCCTTGCAATCTGACACGGTTCCTAGCGATCTCATCGAAGAGCTGCTCACCGACGAAAATGCAGCGCTCGCCCCCGCACTGCGCACCGCACTGGAAGCAGCCCTCTATCATCCAAAGGCCAATCGCGAGGCGCTCCGCAGCGAAATAGTAAAGGAGCTCCAATCATGAGCTTGCTACACCCATGGGTGCTGCTATTGATCTTGCCCGCGCTTTGGATCCTACGCCGACGTCGCAACCGCACCTCGATCACAGTCGCCTCCGTGCAGCAATGGCCCAACCAATCCTCTGGCAGAGCACGCTGGCTCTGGTTGCCAGTTGCACTACGGCATGTATCCGTAATTTTGATACTCATCGCACTGGCTCGCCCGCAAGCCAGCTCCTCCTACAATGCTCAGGTCTCCGAAGGCATTGCTATTCAAATGCTAGTCGATGTCTCAAGCAGTATGGATATGGGCACCCGAACCTTCGACGGGCAAAAAAGCAGTCGGATGGAAGTGGCCAAAACGATGGTCGAGCAATTTATCGCTGGCGACGGCGACACACTCAAAGGCCGCCCCAACGACCTGATCGGCCTGATTACCTTCGCCCGCTACGCCGACACGCGGAGCCCGTTGACTTTTGGGCATAATGCCCTGCTTCAAATCGTGCGAAACCTAGAGATCCAAGAGCGCCCCAATGAAGACGGCACTGCCTATGGTGATGCGCTTGCCATCGCTGCCGCCCGCCTACATAGTCTCGACGAGCTACGCAGCAGCCTTAACCCGAGCGAACTCGATTCGATTAAAAGCCGCATCATCATCCTTCTGACCGATGGCGAAAACAACTCTGGTGTCCACCTACCAATCGAATCTGCAGGGCTGGCCAAAGCGTGGGGATGCCGCGTCTATTCGATCAGCTTAGGCGATGCGGTCAGCGACGAAAAAGATGCCCTGATCGACGAGCAGCTGAACCCCGCGGAGCAAGTGCTAGAGCACATCAGCAAGGAAACTGGGGGTATCTTCCGTAAAGCCTTTGATGCCGAATCCCTCCGCTCCGTTTATCAAGAAATCGACCAGTTGGAACGCAGTAAAATCTCCACACAACAATTCGACCGGATGGCTGAATGGTTTTGGCTCCCTCTCGTGCTGAGTCTGACTTTTCTACTCCTCGCTTTAACCCTCGAAGCAACCTGTTTGCGCGTCGTCCCATGAGTGCATTCGTCTTTCAATGGCCGCTCGCACTCTGGCTACTGGTGCTGACGCTCCCGCTCGCTGGGCTGCTCGCCTATGCCCGAAAGCATCGCCTAGAGGTGATCAAGTCCATGGGCGGCGGACGTCCGACGCATCGTCGCTTTCGAGATATTTTGCGGATACTGGCATATTGCTGTCTCGTGCTGGCTCTGGCACGCCCCGGCTACGCTCCGCATACGGAATCCGTCTCACACACGGGCCGCGATGTGGTCTTCGCGCTCGACGTATCCCGCAGTATGCTCGCTCAAGATGTCCCGCCATCGCGCCTTGAAGTAGCCAAGCAAGGCATACGAGATGCCCTCGATCAATTCAGCGATGAACGGGTCGGACTCATCGTCTATGGCGGCAGTGCGTCCATTCTTTGCCCGCTGACCAACGACTACGAATTCGTTCGCTACATGCTGGAACAAGCGCACCCACGCAGTGTTGATTTTGGCGGAACGACCTTACAATCTGCGATCGAGAAAGCGATCGATCAGGTTTTTATGGATGGCCGTGAAGGCGTCCAAGATTTGATCATCTTAACCGACGGGGAAGACAACGGCTCTCAATTTGAAAGCGCGATTCAACAACTGGACGAAAACTCCGTCGATACGCTCCTGATCGGACTTGGCGATCCGAACAATGGCAGTCCGATTCCCATCCAAACAGTCGAAGGCACCACGGTATTTCTTGAGCAAAATGGCAGCACCGTTTACACGCAGCTCGACGACACAGCACTGCGAAACCTCGCTGCCGCAAGCACACGCATTCAATACTTAGCAGTCGGCACCAGTCCATTCCACCTAGGACAGGTTTACCAAAATTACGCAAAAGAGCTCCCCACCGATAGAACTGACGACGAAAATGGAATCCGTATTTATGAGGAAGCCGCACCCTTTTTCCTGATCGCGGCACTCATTCTGCTTTTACTCTCCGAGTGCTGGGGCGTGCGCGGACTTCAACTCGGGCAAGCAGCCATGCTGCTGCTAAGTTTTAACCTCAGCCAGCCGACCGAAGGGGCAACCGCAGCCATCGGGACTCCGTTTACGGATGCCCTCGAAACATTCAAGAGCGGCGATTTCGAAGCAGCGGAGACACAGTTCACCGCAGTCTACAATGACGCGTCCGACCACGCTGCCACCGCTGCCACGCTGGCACCGATACAGTTCAACCGTGGGCTTTGCCTCGTTCAACTCGCGAGCGCCGCCGCCGCCGAAAGTAATCCACAAATCGCACTCAGCTATGCACAAAGCGCCCAACTCGCCTTTCTTTCGGCTAAGCGCTACCAAAGCAACCTGAGCCGTGCCGGCATCCGACTGGAAAAGACGACACTGCTCATAGTCAGTCTGGAGGCACAGATTGAAGCCGAGGCTGAAGCAGCAGCCGACCTTCAAGCGCAAATGGAAGGACTGATCGAACAACTACAATCCCTGCTCGACGAACAAGCCTCGCTCCGCTCTAGCCTACAAGCCACCGACCCCGAGCGTTTTTCAAATCGACGAAACAAGCCCGTGCCGATTCAGCCCGCACCTGAAGTCGTCTCCAAACTATCCAAAACATTCGTCAAGAATCAGAATCTTCGAATCGAGGAGAGCCACCAGATTAGCAGCCTAATGGAGTCGATCCATCAACAACTCAGACCGCCAGAGATCGATCAAGCTGAGTTCGAAACGATCTTAAGCGAACCACTCCGCCTCTTCACCACAGTTAGGACGACTCAAGCGCAGTCCACCCAGCAACTCGCGAATTGGGGTGACTGGCCGAGTGCCCGTGATTACCTACAAGTCATTGAGCAAACGATTCAGGCTATCCTCGAACTGCTGAGCAACGATTCCGATCAAAACGCAGACGAGAGTGAGGAGTATGAAGAAATGGACGAAGACTACGAATACATGGAAGACTCCGAAGAAAGCATGAGCAGCTCTGAGGCCATGCAGGGCGATTTTGCGGCTAGCGCTGAAATGCAGGCATTGCCCAAGCCTAACTACTCGGCCGAAGATATTCTGATGGAAGAACAAGGCAGTCTACAATTCCGCCAACAAAAACGCGCCGAGGCGAATGCCGGCAAAGTGGAGAACGACTATTAATGCGCCACTGTTTCATACTATTCTTCTGCGTGATCACGCTCACGCTTCCTGCCCAGGACAGCCAGCCCGAGCGACTCGTGAAGCAGGTGCCGCTACAATTGCGCGAGCGCAGCTTCTTTACTGACCGTATTGCCACAGCACTAATCGAGTTCGATAGTCTAGTTAAGGAGCCAGAGAATGGGGCCACTCGCTCCGACGGCTATCGCATCGTTGATATCGAAATAACCCCTAAGCCCCGCACAGAATCAGAGGGCAGTATCGCCCGCATTCGTTTCCTTCCGACACAGACAGGAGTGCTCACAGTCCCCAGCTTTGAATTTAGTTCCGAAACAACGAGCTACCAGACCCAGCCCACACAGATCCGGATCAGTGAGCCGCAACGCAGTGATCAAATGTCACTCCAACTGAAGCCGGAAAAATTACAGATCTATGCAGGCGAACCCCTCCGTATCGATCTCACATGGCACTGCTCAATCAATGCCGCCGCCTTACAGAATTTAAAGCTGTTCCCCGATTACTTTAACAATTCTGAAATAGAAATTGTCATCCCCCGCACGACTGAACCCGAAGACAATCAAATCGGACTCCCGATTGGAGGACGTCGCGTCATCGCCAGTAGAACACGGATCGAAGGCGACAAAAAAGCACTCGGCAGCATTCGCCTGCCGCTCTACCTCCGCTTCGCGACGCCAGGCACCTACACCCTTCCCGCGACACATTTAGAATGCGCCCTACTTGACAAACCGGGTCAAGACTTCGCCCGCTACGCCGCGCACTTTAACAACAGTTTTTTTGAACCCGTCGATACCTCCAACAGCTACGGGCGCATCTACACGACCGCACCTGCTATTACAATCGAAGTACTCCCGCTACCGATTGATACAGAGCAAGCGCTCTTCACCGGTCTCTTCGAACCACTCTCGATTGAAGTTTCAGCCACCCCCACGGAACTCGAGATCGGACAGTTGATGGAACTTGAGCTTAAAGTCTCCAGTTCATCCCCACATGGCATGATCGATTTACCGCCACTCAGCCAACAACCTGGCCTTCGTGAACGCTTCCTCTTGGATGGCCACTACGGCCGCCTCTGGCATACCAGCGGCACTACATTCCGCACGCGGATACGCCCACTCGCCACTTCGACAGAGGCATTTCCCTCGCTCCAATTTAGAACTTTCAATCCAAAGAGCGGACAATTCGAAACCATTCGCACCGAACCGGTTCCACTAACACTGGCTCCCAGTAACGGTCAAACATTTATCCCTCTCAGCACATTCGACGGAGCCACCGTGCCCCTGAGTCATCAACCTAAAGGCATCTGGCATAATTTGGAGAAAAACCCCATGAACGACGCAATCAACCTGATCACCCATCTACTCAACCAACTATTTTGGCCACTTCTTTGGATCGGACCGATCGCATTTGTAGTCATGCTGCCAATCGTTCGCGAACACCGTCGCCGCGCGCTCGACCCCGACTACGCACGCCGCGTCGCCGCCTATCAGGCATTCAAAAAGATACCAGCTGGCTCTCCCCAGAAGTGGTCGGGATTCTTACAATTTATGGCCTCTACTTTTGGCAGCAAAGAAAATGCCTGGACCCATGGAGACTCCAAGCAAGCACTTAAAAAGATCGGTGCCGAGCAATCAGAGATCGAAGCACTGACTCACATGCACGAAGCTGCCGACGCCGTAGAGTTTGGCCATCAAGCAGACCCACCTGAATTTAAGAATCTCAACCAAATCGCTAAAAAGATCGCACAGCTGACCAGCAAGGCGACACTCGTACTTTGTATCCTCGGCCTCGGGTTTTCGCCTAAGGCCGAGGCCAGCGAATGGACTGAAGCGGAACAGAGCTTCAGTCGAGCCCAAGCCGCGCCGGCAGGGAGCGACGCCGCGATCGCTGAATACACGATGGCCGCCTTGAAATTTCAAGACTTAGCCGCGACTCAACAGCATGGCGGCGAGGCGTGGGTCAATGCAGGCAACGCATGGTTTCAAGCCGGCGAAATTGGCCGTGCCATCGCCACTTACCGCAATGCTCAAGGGCGGCGGCCTTTCGATCCTCAACTCGCCGACAGCCTCACGGCTGCCCGTGCAATTGCGCTCAACACAGTTCCGGATACGCGAAATTGGCTGCGAAAGCTCCCCACCCGCTGGATCAAGGTCGGAGCCATTCTGTTCAATGCACTCTTCTGGCTCACCTTACTCGGCGTCTTCCGTTACCGAGATCGCCGGATGCTCCTCAGCTGTGTCAGCCTAGGCATTAGCCTCGTGATCGTATCTGTAATCCTCACCGTCCGCCACGTTTCAAACCAAGTTGAAGCCACCATTATCGTCGACGCAGTTTACGCTAAGAAAGGTGCTGGCTACGCGTATGCCAATGCCTTTAACGAGCCCTTATACGACGGATTTGAATGTATCGTTCTCGAACAACGAGATCAATGGCTGCGGATACGACTCACCGACACCCGCGAATGCTGGATTCCGAAAAGTGCCGTCCAGCTCTTGGAGCAAGCTTGGTAGTGCCGCGATCAAAAGGCCCGATTAGAGGGGGTGCCATCTACGAAGTTTACCGCGAAATGGGTTGCGGCTTTCTCGAGAGCGTCTTTCAAGAATGCCTAGGGAAAGAAATCACCTGCCAAGAACCTAACCATCGGAACTAAAGCCACCGTCAAAAAATTTGCTATCTAAATACATATTTTAACATCGCCTACATCGCCTACAGCATGGGCGGCTCCTTCGACGTGCTGCAAGCGGCCAAGCCTCCCAAAGCTACAGTGTTTGCAAAGAAAATAAACGAGTTAACACGCCACACACGAACCTCAGATAAAAGGCTACAAAGCTGAAAGCATGGAGCCGAAGAACGGAATCGAACCGTCGACCTACTCATTACGAATGAGTTGCTCTACCAACTGAGCTACTTCGGCGCGCCATTTATACCAATTAAGACGTCGACAGAATTAGCAACGCGCGTCTCGGCGTCAAGCTAGTTTGCGCCTTTGAACGGAGGCGGGGTGCAATTTTTAGAATGAGGTGAATCACAAAGGGAAGCCTCAATGTAGCCGAAGCATTCACGCTGCTAAGCCGCATGATTTTAGTTGGTTGACTGTCACTCTGAAAGCACATCCTCATGCACCTCCGCTAGCGAAAGCTTAAAATCAATCGATGGCAGTGCCAGCGAATCACCCCGCGATAAATGCTCGGGCTTCCATTCACTCTCCCTACGAAAAAGCGTGACGGCCATTTTCTCTTGATCGACTAGCACGTATTCTTGCAGCGAAGGCAGGCGCTGATAGCTGAGAAACTCCTCGCGCCGATCTAGGCGCTCGGTCGCGGGTGAGAGCACCTCGATTAAGACAACGGGCTGCGTCTGTTAGTATTTTTCATTGTCCGAGGGGTCACAAGTCACCAAGACGTCGGGATAGTAGAGAATGTCGTCTTCGGCGATCCGATGCCGCAGCTTCATATCGGCCATGAAGGCTTTGCAGGGCTTGCCACGAAGATGCTGGCGGATGGCCGAAGCCAGATTAAGGGAGATTGTATTGTGCGCCTCGCTACCACCAGCCATCGCGTAAACCTGCCCGCCGATGTATTCGTGACGAACTTCACTCAGTTCTTCACCCTGAATATATTCATCGACCGTGATAAAATTCTCTGTTTCTGCAATGCCCATGGTTTTGGAATATGACAGGCTTTTGTGAGAATTCAACAATGGAAAGATGTCGGGGCTTTGCCGTAGGTGGTTGGCTGGCCTTGATATTTTTACAGGCGCAAACAGATTCTAGCAGACCAAGGCCAAGCTCACGGTGAACTTCATTCGCAGCCTCGATCAGCTTTGTTCCTATTGTATTTTCAAGCATTACTTTAACCCCTGCGCCCCTGCGCCTCTGCGCGAGACTCATACGTGTGTCTATTTCTCTGTCATGTTGACGGTAGAGGCGCTGAGATCCTTGGAAACTCATGGTGATTACTGCGCAGCTTTTTGAAATTCACAAACTATGATGCGCGGCAGTATATAAAGCGACAGGAGTGTCGCTTCTACGAGCGCTGACCAAAGCGGAAGTTCTCGTGGAGTCTTTAGCCTTTGGGCGTCCACTTGGTTCCGCTGTGAGCGGGGCACCTATAAAGCGACAAGAGTGTCGCTTCTACGAGCTATGCAAATACAGCAGGGCGTGACGCCGCTACGTTTGGATGGTAATCGCCCCTGACTAAAATTGTGCAACAACTGCTTCTTCGGCAGGTGCGGCTTCTTCAGCAGGTGCAGCTTCTTCGACAGGTGCAGCTTCTTCGGCGGGTGCAGCTTCTTCGGCGGGAGCAGCAGGCGCGCCCGCAGATGGATCAGGGCCGAGGTCTTCCCGCAGTGCGGCGGCTAGCCAAGAATTAGAACGGCTGGCGTAGAGTGCCGAGTATTCGGAAATCGTTTCGATGCTGACCTCGGAAGCGGTGTTGCCCCACTCTTGGCGAATGTAGGTGATGACTGCGGCGATGTCGCGATCGTTCAAACCGACGCCGATCGAACCAAAAGCGGGCATGACACCATTGTAGGTATTCCCTTTGACCACGATCGGGCCGCTCAACCCACTAATAAGAATACGAGAGATCACTTGCGGATGCCCCGTGACCCAGTCAGAACCAGCCAGAGGTGGCCAAACCCCTGCCACGCCTAAGCCATCGGCTTGGTGACACTGCAAACATTGGTTGCGATAGACGCGGGCACCGCGATCAAAGAGCGTCATCTCGACTGCCTTGGGCGCATCCATGCCTGGTCGAAAGTCGGGGGAAAAGGCGTTGGCCTGGAAACCACCTGAATATTTAACTAGATATACACCGCCCCAAAAGCAGAGCGCAGCAAAGCCGAACATCAAGAAAATGGGCACCGGCGAGAAGCCTTCGCGCGGCTCTTCTTTCTCACGCATAAGCTGCGCGTGCACTTCCTGCATTTGCTCGTCCTGCATGGCCGCCTGCTCAAGAGATTCGCGGGTTTTGGCGCTGGGTCCAGTGATGTGTTCTTCTTCGCTCATTACTGAATCGGTGCCTCTGGTAGGCTGTAGTTGATTTTTAGACTGAGGAGATACTCGACCAGTGCAACGGCACGGCGGGTGGGTATCACTTCGTAGCCTTCCTCGGGTCCATACTCGGAACCGGGGGGGAATTGAAGCGCATCGGCGGAGGGAGCACCGTCGATCACTTGCGTATCATAGAGGAAAGCGAAGGGCGGCATGGTGGAACCCTCAGAGGTAATCTGCGGGTTGAACAGGTGTAAGTGGTGCCAATCGGCATTCAGTGGTCGACCACCAACATGCGCCAGATCGGGACCTGTGCGCATGGTGCCGAGGAGCACGCGTGCTTGCGTCACATAATCGCGAGCCACCGTTTGACGAGGCCCCCAACCGCGCGCTATATCGGCACCGAAATCGGCACGACGCACTTGCTGGCTATGGCAGTAAATGCAGCCCATCGATATGTAAACATCCTTGCCCTGCTGGGCGATGCCGACGGCCTGTTGAGGGAAGCGCGTGTCACCCTCAACCATCACCATCACGCTGGGGTCAAGCTCCGAAGGCGTCATAGTTTCAGTGCTCGGGGTCAAACCACCGAGCTGAATATGACTGCTCAGGATTAAACCGGTGAAGGAAAACGCTAGGGCAAAAAAGATACCGCAAAAAAGGAGTGGTAAGTTTTTCATTAAGCGACGCCTCCTTCCTTTAATTTAGCCAGCAGCGTGGGGCCTTCTTTAGCGCGCACGGAACCAGCGGCGAAGAGCATCCAGAAAAAGTTAATGGCAAAGGCGAAGTGCCCGACGGTCAAAAAGAGCCCAGAGACTGAGCGTGCTTTGAGCCACGGGATGGTGCCTTGGACAATGTCTAAAAATAAAATATCTGGATTGTTCATCTGCATACCTTGAATCCAGCCGCCTGTTTGAAGCGCGACCACCATGAGAGTAATACCGATAGCGCTTCCCCAGAAGTGCAGCTTGATCAGGGCGGCTGAGGGCCACTCACGCTTGAGTAAGCGCGGCATCATATAGTAAACGCCACCAAACATAACCATGGTGAAGAAAGCATACACACCATGGTGGGCATGGCCGACTGTGAAGTGGGTGAAGTGGGTAATTTCATTGACTGAGCGCAGCGCCATGGCTGATCCGAACAAGCTCACCAAAGTATAAGAGATGGCTCCAAAGACGATAAAACGCAGAGTCGGACTATGCCACACTTCCTTGTGGAAGCCGACTACTGACATGTGGTGGTTGATCCCAACCACGATAACAGGGACGACCATCATAACCGAACCGACGATACCGGCGGAGATGATCCAGACGGGAATCGGCCCACCAATCAAGTGGTGCATGCCCGCCCAGTTGTAGAAAATAGCCAGAGACCAGAAACCAAGCACCGATAGATAGTAGGAATAAATTGGCCGCCCAAGTACTTTAGGAATCAAATAGTAAGCGGTGGCCAAGGCCATCGGCGTCATCCACAGCCCTAGAAAATTGTGAGCGAACCACCAGTTGGTAACTGACTGCACTACGCCTCGCGCCGGAAACCAGATAATCATCAACTGCGCAACGACGTAGAGCCATGGGAACCAGAAGAGCGCCGCCAGAATGTACCACTGCGAAACATAGACGTGGTCGCCCTTGCGGAAGCGGAAAGCCATGATGCCCCACACCCCGATCATCGTATAGGAAATGGCTAGTAGCGGAGTCGCATAGTGTGGAATCTCTAACCACTCGACGGAAGTTAAGTCACCGAAAAGAATGCCGTAAATACCGAGTGTTAAGCCGATATTCCAAAAGAAGCCTGCGATCAAAAGCATACCACCATGATTGATGGGGAAACGACTCAAACGTGCCATGATCCAGAGGCCGACCGCGAAGATGACATTACTAGTCCACCCGAGTGCCATCGCATTCAAGTGAGCCGAGCGGACACGCCCGAAGGTGAGAAACTCATAGGAACTGGCAAAGTTTGGCTCGTGCGCCTTGAAGGCGACCAGCAGCGCAAAAACGGTGCCGATTATCAACCAGACGATCGCTGAAGTAACGAAAAACAAGGCTGCTGTCCGGATCGACGCATCGATCTCGCTCAGCTCTGCACGCACCTTCGCACTAGCGGAGGAGTATGGGTTTTCTTTTGGAGAGTTGGACGGAGACTTACTCATTAGGAGTGATTGAAATTAAAAATGGAAAATAGTGAATTATAAACAGACAAAGTACAGGGCAATGCTCTATGCAAAAGCTTGGCTAATTCACCTTTGAAAAATTTCTAATTCTTTTTTTTCTTTTTCTTAGTTGGAAAGGTATCCGAGACTTCGCCTTCAGGCTCCTCCTCAGTAAATATGACGCTCGCTTGGGCATTGAAATCGCGGAACTGCCCCCTTTTTGCGCACCAGTAGAGCGCACCGACCGCCGCAGCAAAAAAAGCCACGCCTAAGAGAATGATGGGGAGAAGATCCGTATAATTTTGAGCATCCATAAGTTAAACATTCGCACGCAGCCGTTAAAGCTTACTCAGCAATCGTAGGTGCGGGCTCTGCGAGCTCCGGCGCGGGCTCCGGCGCAGGCTCTGCTGGCTCCAGTGCGGGCTCCAGTGCGGGCTCCGGCGCAAGCTGTGGCGCGGGCTCCAGTGCTGGCTCCGATTGGTGCGCCACTTTGCCACTCTGATAGGCTGCCACAGTCAGTGAGATGGCGTCGGCAATGGGTATGCGAGCGATGCCTGACTCGGCATTAATCATTTCAAAGTTTGAGATTTTTTGGATGCCAGCGGCGCGTGACTCGGCAGCTTTTGCACGACGCGTTGCCGAAACCTCCTCATTAATGGGTGCTGCTCGGTTCGGTAGGTAGGCCAAAAAAATAATTAGACCGAAAATCAGGATCGCGCCTAGACTTCCGAAAAAGGTAGGCCAGAAATGGCCCTTGGATGCATTGGTTTCAGACATCGGGATTATTCGGAGTAGTTGAGAGAGATGAGGATATTTGGGTCACGGATGGGAATCGGCTCAGCCTTTTTCATGCTACGGCACATCGCAAAAATACAGATGCCACCGATACCGACGAGCGCGGCGACATCGTAAACTGTAACGGAAAACTGACGGACGAGGTATCCGGCACCATGATCGGGGGGGACGATTTTCCCGGGAATGATATTCCAGTAGAGATCGAGCAGGTGAAAGCCTAGAATCCAGACCGCAACGGCCACGGTGCGCCACACGACGACCTTAGTCTTATACCAGAGCAGCAAGATAAAGGGCGTGAGGAAGTGACCAAAGATCAAGCCCATGCTCACCCACCACCAGCTGTTGAGGCCACCTTCGTAGTTCTTTTCGCGGATATTATACCAGAAGGTTTCTTCGGGAATGTTGGCACTGTAGATCAAGAAATACTGCGAGAAGCTAATGTATGCCCAGAAAACGGTGAAGGCTAACATCATACAGGCGATGTCGTAGCGGTGCGCTTGCTTGAGGATCCCCTTGAGGTAACCTTTGACTGCTAGAATCACCGTCAACACTATGATCACAGAGAGCGCGGCGCGAATACAGGCAGCGAAAAACCATACCCCATACATGGTGGAAAACCAATGATACTCGAGCGACTTGAACCAGTCGATCGAACCGACGGTCATAGCACTCGCGACTAGAAACAGACCGAGCGAAGATAGACGACGGGCTTTATGCAGATTGTTAATATCGCCCGTCTTATCCATGTCGAACGACCATTTACGCAGCAGCGCAGCGACGCCGATGAAGACAACAAAGATGGCGAGCGCTCGACCGATAAAGAAGCCGATGTTCAGATAAGGAGACTTCCAGACATAAAGAGGATCTTCGCCCACCGTGCCGTGACCGGGTAGCGCGTTGTGCCCATCCATCCACTTCCAGAGAACGCCGGGATTGTCGTGGAACAGCGGGATCGCGAGCAGTGGCAGAAACAAGACCAGCAGGTATGGAAACGCAGCCATGCAGTGCTCGCACTGGCGGCGAATAATCGTCGGCCAGCGGGCATGAAAGACATACCAGATCTGGATTAAAAAGAGCATACCGATGGCGATCGAGAGCCAAAAGGCAATCGCAATGAGCCAGCTCATCATAGGTCGAACATTACTGTCTGCCCATCCTTGTGCGAAACCAAATAGAGCGATCACGATGCCGACGATGCCGACCACGAGGGCGATCATCCCCACGTTGCTACCTTTGGGGTTAGTTGTATCCGAACTCATAGTATTATAATCCCAGCTCTGTGCGTTGTGCGGCGGTCAAGCTATCGGTTTCCGCGTTCTGGGAAAGCTGTAGTGCGCGCACGTAAAGGACAATGGCCCAAGCCTCTTCGGGCGAAATTACATTTCGCATCGGCAGCATGAGCCCCTTTCCATTCATAATAACATCGTAAATGTAACCATCTGCTTCATCCCGCAGTCGATCAACGTGGTAGCTGGCAGCCAGCACGCCGTAAGGCTTAGTCACTCCATTACCATCGCCAGCGGCACCGTGACAGGATAGGCAGAAAATGCTATACCTCTCCTGCCCCTGCTCGATCAACTCGTAGGTCGGCTCCATCGGTAGCATGGCAACAAAGTTACCGGCTGCATCCTTACCATCATTGAAGACAGTGTCGCCCAGTTGTTCATCTTTGAAATCGGATGAGAAGACTTCGGCAAACTCGAAGAAATTACCCCGAGCGACGGTGCCCGCAGGCACGGGACGATCGTTGCGACCATCGGCGAAAAAGCTATTTTCCGCTTGAGGTTTAAAGCGCGGCTGGCGATCCATATCGGGAAAGACCTCCAACGGCGGCTTAGTAGAAATGGAACCCCGAAAACCGAGGATCGAGACCGTGGCAACGATCACGAATACGTAAATGATTAGAAAAATGCGCATATTGGTATCTAGGCTGAGACCTCCTCAATGTCAGTTCCGCCGATTTCCTCTAGGAAACGACGTGTCTCGACGGCATCAAACAGACCATCATGCGCCTCGATGGCGATGCAGAGACGGTCGCCGGAGACTTCTAGGAATGTTTGGCTGTTAAATAGTGGGCTATAGTGCTGGGGGAGCATATTAGTGAGAAACATACCACCGAGCGTGCCGAAGGCAGCTACCAGGATAGTGAGTTCATACATAATCGGGAATGGGAAAACCGGGCTAAAATATGGCTGGCCGCGAATGATGAGCGGATAATCGTAAGCATTCATCCACCAAACCATGAGCAGGCCGACGCAGAAGCCGGTGATACCGCCGATAAAGGTAAAGATGGGCACCTTCGAGCGTGCTTGCCCTTGCGCTTCGGGCATACCGTGAACGGGAAACGATGAATAGGTGTCCCATTTTTTGTAGCCCGCGTCTCTGACTTTCTCTGCTGCATGAAAGAGCGCAGGTGTGTCGCTAAACGAAGCAATGATTCCGTATTTTTCAGACATTAGTGGTGGTCTCCCTGTCCTTGAGCTGGATCGCCGTGACTGTGGCCACTGCCGTGACCATGGGGATCGGCGGCGGGCATTACAAATTTAACTTCCGCAATCGGCATGAGTGGCAGGAAACGTAGGAAAAGCAGAAAGAGCACGCTGAAAAGACCGAACGTGCCAAAGAAGGTCAGAATATCGACCATCGTGGGTGAGTAGTAACCCCAACTCGATGGCAGAAAGTCATTGGCCAGTGAAGTGACGGTGATCACGAAACGCTCGAACCACATGCCGACATTGATTAAGATAGACATGATCCAGACGAGCGCGTGGTTGGCACGCACCTTTTTGAACCAGAACAGCTGCGGCGTGAACACATTGCAGCTGAACATGATCAGATACGCCCACCAATATTGACCAAAGGCGCGGTTAATAAATGCATAACTCTCGAAGGGGTTGGCTCCATACCATGCGATGAAGAACTCCATAATGTAAGCATAACCGACGATCGAGCCGGTGCCCAAGCAGATCTTACACATATTGTCGATGTGCCGCTGGGTAATCAAATCATGCAGGCCGTAAAGCGCCCGCAGTGGCAGCATCAGCGTGAGCACCATGCCGAAGCCGGAGAAAATTGCACCGGCCACGAAATACGGTGGGAAGATGGTGGTGTGCCAGCCCGGCAACACCGCGAGGGCGAAGTCGAAGGAGACAATGGTATGCACAGAAAGAACTAGCGGCGTAGAAAGACCAGCGAGCACGAGGTAGGCCATTTCGTAATTGCGCCAGTGGTTACCCGCATTGCGCCAGCCCATCGCTAGGATCGCGTAAAAATTCTTACGAAAATGATCCATCCCTACGGCGACTTGCTTCGCAATCTTAGTGCCTTCATAGGAGCCAGCCTTGAGCCGAAGCACCGCGCGGTCGCGGAGGACGCCGAGGTCAGGCATCATGCCCATGTACCAGAAAAGCACGGAAACAGTGCCGTAAGTCGACACCGCAAACACATCCCACTCCAGTGGCGAGCGGAACTGCGGCCAGATGGCGTTTGAATTGGGGATCGGGAAGAGCCACCAAGCAAACCAAACACGGCCAACGTGGAAGAGCGGGAAGATACCCGCGCAGACCACTGCAAAAATCGTCATCGCTTCCGCCGCTCGATTAATTGAAGTGCGCCACCCTTGTTTCAATAGACAAAGAACCGCCGAGATCAGCGTGCCGGCGTGGCCGATACCGATCCAGAAAACGAAGTTCACAATCGCCCAGCCCCAGTTAATCGGATTGGCCAAGCCCCAAACGCCGACGCCGGTGCTGACCAGCCAGAGCAGGCCGAGCCCAGTGAAGGAAGCTGTCACCAACGCGACCGCCATACAGACCCACCACCAGAGAGGGGTCTTGGTCTCGACGATGCGACAGATCTTTTCAGTCACCCAGTTGAAGTCACGGTCATTCGCGACAAGGGGCGATTCATAGAGTTCGGCAGGCTGCACCCTGGCTAGCAAAGCAGCCTGAGTTGCATCCATTGAACTATCTTGATTTGTGGTAGCCATTTAAAATCGGTTCGCTAATGTGGGGAATTAGTTAGCTTCGTGAGCAGCTTCGTGCTCGTGGGAAGAAGAGGCATCGTGGCCGGTCTTATCGTCGTGCCCGACGGCACTGTCGCCCCCACCATAGCGCTCTTTATACTGCGCATAGGCGTAAGGCTTTTTATAATAATCGGGCATCAGCGGATTTGGATTCCGCAGCCGAGCCAGGTAGGTGGTGCGCGGGCGCACGTTTAAGTAGCCGAGCAATGAGTAGTTGCGATCACTCGCCTTCATTTTGGAAACCTCAGTATCGGCGTCGGAAATGTCGCCGAAGGTGATGGCATCGGTCGGGCAGACTTGCTGGCAAGCTGTCTTGAGAGAGCCATCAGGAATGTCGGTGTCACCCGAAGCGCCAGCGAGACGCTTGCGGTCGATCTTGGCCGCTTCGATACGCTGTGTGCAGTAAGTGCACTTTTCCATCACACCACGCATGCGCACCGTCACGTTGGGATTCTTTTGCATCTTCCCAAGCTCTGGCTCATCGACGGGACCGAGTGGGCCTTTGTAGAATTCGCCGATCTTGCGCTTGTTCCAATCGAAGAAATTAAAGCGGCGCACCTTGTAGGGGCAGTTATTCGCGCAGTAGCGAGTGCCTACGCAGCGGTTGTAGGCCATTACGTTCAGGCCTTGGCTGTCGTGCACTGTCGCATTGACGGGGCAAACCTGCTCGCAGGGTGCATTCTCACAGTGCTGACACATGACGCCCATGAAGGACACTTGAACATCTTCGGGCACTTCAGTCTGGTCGTATTCTTCAGCTGAAAAATAACGGTCAATGCGCATCCAGTGCATTTCGCGACCGCGCAGGACTTGATCCTTACCGACGATGGGAATGTTATTTTCACTCTGACAGGCCACCACGCAGGCGGTGCAGCCGGTGCAGCTATTCATATCGATCGCTAGACCCCACTGCTGAATATGGGGGAATTTCGCACGCGCTTCGGCGCCTTGCCAAACTTTAACATTAGGCGCGGGATCGGCGAAAGTCGGATGCTCGTAGGCAGAATTACCACGATACTGATTGACTGACTTCTCTTGGAGCGTCTTGTCGGCGTCCTTACCATAATTGGCAGGTGCGTGCGACTCCACGCCCATCTTGTTGGCGAAATGTGGCTCCTTCTCGTAATATTCTGTGGTGCCTTCGCGGATGAGGGCACGCCCTTCCATCGACCAGTGCTCTTGGGTATTCGCGAGTTCGTAAACTGCGGATGTGAGCTGCAAATTTGCACCTGTAGCGACACCAGCGCTGTTTGATTCGCGAACGGAATAGGCATCGAAACCGAGGCCATCGCCGACCCGGCCGACGACTTTACGACCAAAGCCAAGCGGCAGGACGACGGTGTAGTTTGCCATACCAGGGACGACGTGAATCGGACCCTTAACCTTGCGGCCATTTAAAGTGAGCTCGGCAACGACGCCCTGCTCTTTACCACGTTTGAATTCAGATGAATTCGACTGAATCGTGCCCCTAACCGCTTCGAGCGCCTTGTTATTCTGACTCATTGGCCCCTTGCTGGGGAAGATTTGGATACCCTGCGCCTCTTCGAGTTCCTTAGCCAAGCGTGGGCTGACTAAGATTGCGTTGTCCCAAGTTAACTTGGTTATCGGATCGGGGCACTCCATCATCCAACCATTATTCGCATAGCGGCCATCACCCGCATGCGAGCTAGCGGCGAAGCGGACTTCAAGCTGCGAGGCGCTCAGTTCAGGCGCAATCAGCTCGGATGCTTTAATCGCCGAGCCGAGGTTGAGCGAGCGCGAGGTGACTGCTTTGAAGGCAGAGCCAGCTGACATACCGTCGCTGAGAAAGCGGTTGAAATCACTCCCGCCCTGCTCCTTGAATGTCGCTTGCACGATAGAATACGCATCCGTGATCTCCGCACCAGCGAGGCGCGCCAGCACGTCGAGCGTATTGAAAGTCGGGAAAAGTGGCTCGATCATCGGCTGCACAGGCACCAGTGTGCCATCAAAAGTGCGGCCATCGCCCCAGCTCTCAAGATAGTGCGAAGCAGCGATGTGCAGATCAGCGGTGACAGAGGTGTCGTTAATGACGCCACCGATGAAGATCGTCTCTCCGGCCTTGGCCTGTGCGGCTGCATAATCGAGGTCGACGGGTGCGTTATAGATCGGATTACCGTCGATTAATATGAGTGTTTTGACATCGCCTTCATTCAAGCAAGCGACCGCCTCGGCGATGCCCTGCTCGGCATCTGGCACTGCGAGGTAATTAATCGGCGCCGCGAGCACCTCGTTGATCGCGATCACGATGGCGTGAACAGACTTTGGCAAATGTTCCCCTGCGACGACGATGGCCTGCCCTTTGTGAGCCATTAGATCGGCGGCACATTCGGCGACCCATTTCACATCGAGGGTGAGTGATGCGCCGGCCTGCTTGACATCCGCAGGCAGGCTGAGCCCCATCGCGTCGGCAAGTTGCACGATGAAGGCACCCATCTGGCAACTGCTAAGCCGCAGACGGTGATCCGCCATGGAACCAGTCGAAGTCAATGAACTCTCAACCGAATAGAGGCGGCTCATTTTGACCGCATCTTTAGATTCTTTGACCTTGCGCGTCTTAACAAAATCGCGGGCTAAACCAATCGAAGCATCGGCACTGAGCAAAAAGTCGGCATCGAGGGCAAGCACGCGCTTGGCCTTACTGAATTGTGGAATCGCACGCAGTGATTGACCGAAGACAGCCTTGGCCGCTTGCTCAGAGTTTGTCTGATCGATAGGAGAATACTCCGTCCAAGTCGCCTCGGGGAAAGTTTTCTTGATCTGTTTGACTAGCTTTGCCCGGCTCGGGGAAGTGCTCGGCTCTGCGAGGAAGACGAGTCCTTTGCCTCCATCTTCCGTATGTGCTTGGTTCAACGCACCGAGACGGTCGCGCACGGCAGACGGACTGATGCTGCTCCGAGTCGCACGATCGGGATCATAGAGTTCAAGGATGCTGGCCTGCGTATAAACAGAGGTGCCTCCACCATAGGGGAGGTAGCTGGGGTTACCCTCGATCTTGGTCGGGCGGCCTTGCTGCGTCTCAACGATCACGGGCACATTATCACGGCCACCCGGCTGGGAGGATGTGTAATAAACAGGAATGCCGGGAATCAGATTTTCGGGAGATCTTGCATAGGGAAGGATCACCTGCTCGGGACGGCGGCAGCCCGTCATGCCGAGGCCGGCGAGACCGAATGAGGCCGCCATGACCTTCATGAACTGGCGACGGTTGACGCCTTCTATCTCGGACGCCCCGGCGGGAAACTCGCGCTCCATCCAGTCCTGAAAGGCTGGGGTTTCTGCGAGGTCGTCGAGGCTCTTCCAATAACGGGGACCTGAAAATTCAGAGTTTTTCATTGCTCAAATAAATCGTTTAGCGGTGGCAGCCAGAACAGCTTTGCGGTGGATTAACGTTCCAGTCGTGGACAAAGGCGATGGCCTCTGCGGCAAATTCCTCTGTCTCAGGACGCTCCCAACCGAGATTATAAACTTCCTCAGGGGGGCGGATATACTCCTCTGGATTGCGGTGGCATTCTAGGCAAAAGGCCATGCTCAGCGGCTTGGTATGCGTCACCACCTCCATCTCATCCACGCGCCCGTGACACTCGACGCAGCTGATACCGCGATTCACGTGCACAGCGTGATTAAAATAGACGTAGTCGGGAGTTTTATGCACACGCACCCATGGGATCGGCTCGCCCGACTCGTAGCTATCACGCACCGGAGCCAGCATCGGATCATCCTTACGCACCATACTGTGGCAAGTCATACAGACCTGAGTCGCAGGGACATTTGAGTGCTCTGAGCGATCCACAAACGTGTGGCAATAGCGGCAGTCGATCTGTAGCTGCCCCGAATGGAGCGCATGACTAAAGGCTACTGGCTGCGTCGGTGCGTAGCCCACACGGGTATATTTGGGAGTCGCATAGTAAGTAATGCCGACAACGGCAGCCGTGCCGATAAGTGTCAGCGCGACGACTACTTTGATCGGGATCGTGTTGACCCACTTAGGAAATACATTCGCCATTGTTTCTTATATTATAAATTAATAAATTCTCGTTAATGACGAGAGTGGCTAGGCCTTACGCGCGACAGCACCTTTAGCTGTGCGGACCCGCGCCAAAGCAGTGAGTGGCACGCACGCTGGGGCGGAAGAATGAACGCCTCCAGAGCGAGCGGACGCGCCGTCTTTAGTCGCGCGTAGCGCCGACGAAACAGCAAAAATACCGGCCACTGCCAGCCCTGCGCGTTTTAAGAATCCTTTTCTACTAGTGCTTTTTTCGGTGTCCATACTTCGTAATTGGTAACTGTTAAAAGTCCCACTAATTCGCATGGCAACCGTTTTTTCCGATTACCTCTAAAACAATGGAACAAAAATCTTGCTTCTATCTAGTTAATGAGTTTCAGTCTCATATACTTATTTTCTCTATGCGCCGCTGACCCGCTTAGAATCTAGGATCAGCAGCCGGGCCCATCATGCTCAACTCGGAAGTTGCAGGCAACCGAGAGCAAACATAAATGATATGAAATTAGAGCAGCCAATCCGCTTTATTAGTAATTCTAATCAAAACTGCCTGCTTAATTGATCATTTGCGTAAGATACGGGTAGTGACCCAGAAACTAGAGAGCAGCATAATGACCGCTGCGGCCACAGGATGCAGAACACCCGCAGCGGCCAGTGCCATGCCAATCGAATTGTAAACGGCCGCATAGACTAAATTACTCCGCAACCGCTGGTGAATCTTGCGCGATAAAGTAATCGCCTCCGGCAGCAGCCCCACCCGGTCGCCACTCAGTTGCCCCATCGCGACGGAGCGCGCCAAGCCCGTGCCTGAGTGCATCGCCACTGAGCCTGCTGCCACCGCCATCGCTACCGCGTCGTTGATCCCATCGCCCACAAAGATCGGCAGCTCTCCCGCCTCGCGCGCACGGCGCACCCAGCACTCCTTATCCGCAGAACTAAGCCCCGCCTCAATCCTCACGCTATCCGGGATAGAAACAATAGGCAGCGGATCACCCGTCAATACATGCGCTTCGACATCGAGCTCATCCAGTCGTGACCAGATATCTGCCACCCCCTCCCGCAAGCGCTCTTGCAAGGCGAAACAAGCCAGTATCCGCCCAGCAAGCAGCACGAAGACATGCTTCCCCTTTGCGTCATGCAACTGGCCTATGACTGCCTCCGCCTGCGCTGTGTCGGCCAATAAAGTCGGCTCGCCGATCTGCAATCGATGTAGCTGCCCCGCCACTCGCGTGCTAAATTCCACTCCCTGCCCAGCGATCAAGTGCAAGCCCTCCACCTCGACACCACTCGCGACACCTTCCGCCTCTAAATGCTGAGTCAAGGCACGAGCGACAGGATGCGCGACGCCCGACTCCGCCGCGTAAATAATCGCCAACAAATCAGCCCGCTCTAGGGGCAGTCGCGGATCGAGCCAAAGCTCCGTCACCCGCAAGGTCGATTCACTGAGCGTGCCGGTTTTGTCAAAAAAGATCTTACGGGTGCCAGCCAAGGCATCGATTAAAGCACCGTCCCGGCTGACTAGCCCCATCTGCGCCAGCCGAAACAGCCCCTGCGAGATCGCCACTGGCGTCGCCAGCCCTAGCGCACAGGGGCACGCTATTAACAAAACCGTCATACTGTTGAGCACCGCTTCCACCCACGTGCCAGTTAAACCCCAAAACAAAGCCGTCGCCAAACTCACCACCACCACAATTGGCAAAAATACCCGGATCAAACCATTCGCCTGCGTTTGCAGCTCCGAGGGTCGACCATCCGCCATTTCGACCGCCTGCAAAATCGTATCCAGCTCGCGCCCACCCGCTGCCTGCTCCGCCACGATCTCGAATCGACTGTCCACTGCCCAGGTGCCGGCCCGCACACGGTCGCCCACCCGCCGCACCACTGGCAGCGGCTCACCCGTCAGCGCCGTCTCCTGCACGTAGCCGACACCACTCGCGATCACCCCATCCACCGCAATCGCCGCCCCTGGATCGACACGCACCCGCGCCCCCAGCACCAACTCCGCTACCGACTGCTCGACCCACTCGCCCGAGTCCTGTAACACCACCGCACGATCAAACAGCTCTCGCAACTGCGCACTTTCTAGCTTCAGCTTAGCTTGCGAGCGTTCGCCCAGCATTCGGCCAAAGGTGTAGATCGCGATCACGATGGCCACGATCTCGTAGAACACATCGCCCTGCCCCGTGACCGAGCCCACCACCGAGCCCACAAAGGCACCCAGCAGACTCAGCGTAAAGAGCCCCTCGATCGAGAGCCGGCGCGCTCGCAACATCCCCCAAGTCGACGCAAACAAAGGCAGTCCTAGAAAGCCCATGACCACCAACGAAGAAAAAATCAGCCCCCCATGCAGAATCCAGTAGGCCGTGGAGCCAAACGGCGGCGGCGTCATATTCAACGCCAGCGAGAACATCGTCCCCTGCCCCGCAAACACCCCCGCGATCGCGATCCGCAACCAAGCCCGCGAGAGCTTCAGATCCAGATCATCACAACCATCCTCAATGCGACAAACAATCGCAGGTTGGCGAGGTAAAGATGAAGATTCGTCAATCAAGATGCCAACTACATGCAGCGTGATCGTTTCCGCGTCCAGCTTGAGAATGAAAAATCGACCGGGAGGGCGGTTGTCCCCAACCGCCACATGTGGTCGGGCCTCCAGACTTAACAGTAGCCGGAGCTTCCAGCTCCATGGCCCAACGGGAGCAGGATGCTTCCAGCTCTCAGGCCCAACAGTAGCCGGAGCTTCCAATTCCCAGGCCTAACAGTAGCCGGAGCTTCCAGCTCCATGGCATCCCGCGCCGCTGCAAAACGGGAGCAGGATGCTCCCACTACTTTCCTAACGGGAGCAGGATACCCCGACTACTTTTAAAGCCCGCAGTTGTCTTTTCCGGGTATAAAAGGAGCCATGGGGCTGCGTCATTCTGATGATGGTATCGAGCTAGAATGATGCCCTCCCACGCCGCGAAACAGGAAAGCTAGGCCTTCAAATACTGCTGCTGTAATTCTTCAACCACGGATGGATCAGCGAGTGTTGTGGTATTACCGATTTCTTTGCCCTCGGCGATGTCGCGCAAGATGCGGCGCATAATTTTGCCGGAGCGCGTCTTGGGCAAATCGGAAGAGAAAAGTACACGCTCAGGCCGGGCAAATTTGCCGATGCTCTTATCAATCATCGCGACGAGTTCTTTGCGTAAATGATCGTCGTGCGCGCGGCCATCGATCACGGTCACAAAAGCCACTAGGCCTTGCCCCTTGATCTCGTGCGGCACGCCGACTACGGCGGATTCCGCCACGTCTTTGTGCTCGACGAAGACACTCTCCAGCTCAGCGGTGCCGATGCGGTGGCCGGATACATTGACCACATCATCCACGCGCCCGAGAATCCAGATGTGCCCGTCCTCATCGCGGCGCGCACCGTCGCCGGGGAAATAATATTGTCCGCCCCACTTGCACCAGTAAGTATCTTTGAAGCGCTGCGGATCGCCGTAGATGCCACGCAAGATGCCAGGCCATGGCTTCTTAATCGCGAGGATACCAGCTTTGACTTCCTCACCGTCGTCTGAAAGGATAGCTGGTTCGATTCCAAAGAAAGGAACCGTCGCGCAGCCGGGCTTGGTCGCCGTCGCGCCGGGCATCGGCGTCAGCATGTGGCCACCCGTCTCGGTCTGCCACCAAGTATCGACGATCGGGCAACGCTCGCTGCCGATCATTTTGTGATACCAAATCCATGCTTCGGGATTGATCGGCTCGCCCACTGTGCCGAGCAGACGTAGCGAGGAAAGATCTTTGTTGGTCACCCAAGCATCGCCCCACTTCATAAAAGCGCGGATCGCCGTCGGTGCCGTGTAGAAAATAGAAACTTTATATTTTTCAATAATCTCCCAGAAGCGACCTTCGTCGGGGTGATTTGGCGCGCCTTCATACATCACTTGGGTGACGCCGTTTTGCATGATGCCGTAAACAATGTAAGTGTGCCCAGTGATCCAGCCCACATCGGCGGTGCACCAATACACATCGTCGTCCTTCAGATCGAAGACGTATTTCGAAGTCAGGTAGCTATACACTTGATAGCCGGCCGTGGTGTGCATAATTCCCTTGGGCTTGCCCGTGGTGCCGCTGGTATAAAGAAGGAAGAGTAAGTCCTCTGCCTCCATCTCTTCGCAGGGGCACTCATCGCTCACATCGGCCACCAACTCGTGATACCACGAATCGCGACCGTCCTGCATCGGGCAATCGAATGGATGCCCATCGCCGCGTTTGACCACGACCACGTCCTTCACGCAGGCGCAGCTCTCGACGCCCTCGTCGACGATTTTTTTAAGCTCCAGCATCTTACCGCGGCGGTAGCCGCCGTCGCCGGTGATCACCATGCAAGTCTCGCTATCCAGCACCCGGTCGCGGATCGAGTCTGCGGAGAAACCAGCAAAAATCACCGAATGCACTGCGCCAATACGCGCGCAAGCGAGCACTGCGATCGCCAACTCGGGGATCATGGGCAAATAGATCGCGATGCGATCGCCCTTTTGCACGCCACGCGCTTTGAGCGCATTGGCAAAACGACAGACTTCGCGGTGCAACTGCGCGTAGCTGATCGCGCGCGTATCGCCCGGCTCGCCCTCCCAGTGGATGGCGATCTTCTCGCCCTTGCCATCCGCAATATGGCGATCGAGGCAGTTGTAGGAGAGATTTGTGCGGCTCCCATCAAACCATTTGAAAAAAGGCGCCTGCGAGGCATCCAGCACCGTATCCCACTTCTTAAACCAATGCAGCTCCTCAGCCGCTTCCGCCCAAAAGGCCTCCGGGTCTTCGATGCTCCTCTGGTAGAGCGCTTGATAGGCATCTTCACCGCTAATGTGAGCCGCTTCGACAAATGCAGGGGCAGGAGGAAATTTACGGTGCTCGTGCGAGACCGTCTCCATCGAGGAATGATCAGTAGTCATCTATTGGGGGGATATAATAATAAGTAGCGAATGCTTATCAAATGCGTAAGCGCATCTAATAGACAAGACGTAGGCAAATGCGCCACTCGATAAGGTCAACGACTTTTCATAAAAATCATTAGACTTTGATTAAGCGAGATGCTGAGCATGCCCGCTTTTTTTGGTTAAGTGTGGGCTTTTTCTTGAAACACGTGGAGGTCGCGCTGCGGGTATGGGATGCTGACGCCCTCGGCATCGAATTTCTCTTTGACTGCTTTCGTGAAGTCGAATTTGAGCGACCAATAATCGGCCGAGTTGACCCATGGGCGCACCACAAAGTCCACACTGCTGTCACCGAGATTGGCCACGGCGATGGTGACGGCGGGCTCTTTGAGCACGCGCTCGTCGGCAGCCAAGATAGCCTCCATAATTTGCTTCGCCTTATTGAGGTCGTCGCCATAGCCGACGCCGATTGTCATATCCACACGGCGCGTCGGGTATGCCGAAATGTTGGTGATTAAACAAATACTACAGCCGCACGTGCACCTTGACAGCCGCGCCCAGCCCCAGCGTGAGCACCTCGCCGCTCGCAGTCAGCTGAAGCTGCACTGACTCCGCGCTCTGGCTGCGCTGAATGACTCTCAGCGACACGCCCAGATTCAGACCCGAATCGGAAATATAATTAAGAAACTGAGTATCTTGATCGCTGATACGTGCCACGAAGACCTCCGTCTCCAGCGCGCACTCGACGAGCGACTCGACCCTGTCGTGCACTAGCTCGCCCTCGGCTGAGGGGATCGGGTCGCCATGCGGGTCTTCTGTGGGATGCCCCAAAAAGCGATCAATACGCTCCAGTAAAAGATCAGAGACCACGTGTTCCATCTGCTCCGCCTCATCATGCACCTCCGACCAGTCAAAGCCGAGCACCTCCACCAGAAATTGCTCGATCAAGCGGTGCCGGCGCAGCACATGCAACGCAAGCTTACGCCCAGGCTCGGTGAGTTGCACGCCAATGCGGGGCGCGTATTGCACCAAGCCTGCATCTGAGAGCGCCTTCACCATAGTCGTCGCCGTGCCTGGCACCACGCGCAGCGCTTCGGCCACTCGTCCCATAGGCACCTTCATTGAAGTCCGCTTCTCGGAAATCAGATAAATGTGTTTAATGTAGTCTTCAACAGTCGCGCTCGGCATTGTGAAATGAAGATCGCCTCTGCTCAGGCACAGGCCAAGTTTATTTTTTCTTTATTGGCTAAATCATCTTCAGGCTCCATAACCCCTATCAGATCATAATTCACATCCGCTCATGCCACGCCTCCAATATCTTTTAGCCACCAGCCTCCTCTTTCTTGCAGGTCTCGCTTGCGCGCAAAGCAGCGACCTCGCGACCCATCGGCTACTCAATATCGCGGAAAAGGAAGCGAAGATCTATCAAAAGATCGCCGCAGACCCCGAATTTTACAGCGAAGACGACCTCGACCGCCGCATCAACGAGTTGGTGCAATCTTACCGTAGCTACCTCGTCGATCAGCCCAACGATGTTAGCGCCTACATACTCTACGGTAAACTCCTGCGCCGCGTGCAAGAGCATGAGCAAGCCTTCCTCGCCTTTTTAAAGGCCGATGAGCTCGACCCAAAGATCGCCGTAGTCAAACAACAGATCGGCAACCACCTAGCTGAAGAAGGCAAAGGCAAAGCCGCCCTTACCTTCTATTTGCAAGCCGTCGATCTCGAGCCAGAAACTGCCATTTACCACTTTTCGCTCGGCCAGTTAATCGTCGACTTCCGGGGCGGGTTTGTCGCCGATAAAATTTTCACCCAAGACGCACTTGAGCGGGAGATGCTCAAAGCCTTTCGCACCGCAGCCAAGCTCGCACCCGATAACTTCGATTATCAAATGCGCCTCGGCGAAGCCTACTACGATCTCACCAGCCCCGACTGGAGAAGCGCCTTGGTGCATTGGAACAAGCTGAGTAAAGAAACCACCACCTCTTTGCAGAAAGAAATACTGAGCCTTCATCGCGCCCGTGTGCTAGGCAAACTGGGACGCGCCGAAGAGGCCAATCAACTCTTAGCTCAAGTGCTCAACCCTGCCCTACAAAATTCAAAACAACAAGTGCTCGACGAAATCGCACAACACTGAGCCAAACAATACTCAGCCGAACCAAACTCAGCCAAACAAGACTCAGGAAGGGTTCACGCTGCTGTCCGAAAAGTGTTTGCGAGCTAGATCCTCGATAATGTCGGAATAGAGTGAGGGCTTACTGTAGTAATCCACACCGTGCGCATTGAGTTGTTCAACATCCGTGCGCCTTAACTGCCCAGAGACGACGACCACCTTGATGCCTTTAGGTGCGCCCTTGGTTTCGATGGCGAAGAGAGAACCATTCCCATCCGGCACATCTTGGTCGGCGATGAGAATATCGATCTGCACGCTCTCGTCACCTAGGATCGACTTTGCGTGGGCGATATCGAAGGCGGGAAAAACCTTGTGGCCACGGCTTTCGATTTGCTCACAGGCAACAGCTGAGAGATCAAGATCATCTTCTAGTAGTAGGACATGCATGCTCGAGGTTTAACTTAGAGACTATAGCAGTCAATGATTTACTCTCTATGAGCTCGAAATACACCCATGCTGTGCGCACCGAGATGGGATCAATCCGCTAGTTAAGCAAGTGCATTAGAGCCTTGTCTAAATCCATTTTTGGCGCACATATTGCGACTGACACATGGCCGAAAACTGCTCACACCCCGCCGAAGCGACACTAGTCGATATCATTTTGCCACTCGAGCAATCTGAGGATTTGAGTGCCCAAAAGGCGGCGGCGGCCGCGCAGCTGGGCGTAGACATCGCACAGGTGGTCGAGTTGCGGCTGCGCAAGCACTCCATCGATGCCCGCCAGCGCACTGTCAAAGTGCAACTGCGGCTGGAAGTCGGCCTCGGCACGGCGCTGCCGCCCGAGCCGGAACTACGCGCCGACTACCCGCCCGTGAGTGCTAAAAATCACACCGTGGTGATCGTCGGTTGCGGACCAGCTGGGCTCTTTGCCGCGCTGCGCTGCCTAGAGCTGGGGCTTAAGTCGATCGTCCTAGAGCGGGGGAAGGACGCCTCTGCGCGCCGCTTCGATTTGGGGCCGATCTTAAAAGATGGCCGCGTGATCGAAGACTCCAATTATTGTTTTGGCGAAGGCGGCGCAGGCACTTTTTCCGACGGCAAGCTCTACACTCGCGCCACCAAACGCGGCCCCGTGCGCACGATTTACGAGACGCTAGTCGCCCATGGTGCCCCCGAACAAATCCTGATTGACGCGCATCCCCACATTGGCTCGAATTTGTTACCCAAGGTCGTGATGGCGATGCGCAAATCGATCTGCAGCGCGGGCGGCGAGGTGCATTTCGGCGTCAAAGTGGATACGTTTATTTTACACAAACAGGTTATCGCAGGCGTCCGCACCAGCGATGGGCGTGAGTTTTTGAGCGAGCAGGTGATCCTCGCCACTGGCCACTCCGCGCGCGACATTTACCAACAGTTGCACGCCCAGCAGATACGGCTGGAGCAAAAAGCCTTCGCGGTCGGCGTGCGCATTGAGCACCCGCAGCCACTGATCGACAGCCTGCAATACCACACGCCCGCTGGGCAGCAGCGCTCCGCCCTACTGCCCGCCGCCAGCTACCGGCTCGCCACGAAGATTGATAACCGCGGCGTCCACTCGTTTTGCATGTGCCCCGGCGGCTTCATCGTGCCCGCCGCCACGGAAAACGACGAAGTGGTGGTCAACGGCATGAGCCTCGCCCGCCGCGACTCGCCCTTTGCCAATAGCGGGATGGTTGTCACTGTAGAGCCAGAAGACACCGCCGAGTTTAATGCAAAGCACGGCGTACTGGCCGGCCTCGCCTTTCAAAAAGCACTGGAGCAAGCCGCCAAGCAGCACGGAGGCGGCGGCCAAGTCGCGCCCGGCCAGCGTGTCACCGATTTCATGGCAGGCAAAGCATCTGCCGACCTGCCCAAGACCAGCTACTTCCCCGGTATTCAGCCCGCGCGCATCGACGAAATTTTGCCCGAATGGATCGTCAGCCGTATGCGGCGCGGACTCGACCTTTTCGGCCAGCAGATGCGCGGCTACTTGACGGAAGAGTGCAACTTAATCGGCTTCGAGACTCGCACCAGCTCGCCCGTGCGCATCCCGCGCGAACCGACCAGCCTGCAACACCCCGAAATCGCCGGCCTCTTCCCCTGCGGCGAAGGTGCCGGATTCGCCGGCGGCATCGTCAGCGCCGCACTCGACGGCATGCGCTGCGCGGAGGCAGCCGCGAAAAGTAGGGGCTTCACTTGTGACGCCCGCAGCGCCCCAGAGCCAAATCCGACGCGGGCGTCACAAGTTACGCCCCTAAGCACCTCATGATCGGCCTCATCGAAAACACTGGCGGCGGCGCTGCCCCGCCTAGGCCAAAAGGCTACCTAGTTGCTCTCATCGAAAGCATCTTCAAAGCAGGCGGCTACCTCCAGAGCGAACTGCAGCTCGACCACCGCCCCGAGCAGGCGGCCATGGCGCGCTCGGTCGCTGTCTCGTTGGAATCTGACCAGCCGCTGCTCTTTGAGGCCGGCACTGGTGTGGGCAAGAGCCTCGCCTACCTCATTCCCGGCATCATCCACTCGATTAATAGCGAGCGCCCCTTCATCATCTCCAGTCACACCATTAGCTTGCAGGAGCAGATCCGAGAAAAGGATCTTAAAATTTGCCGCAGCGTCTTTTCTAAAGTCAACGAGCTACGCCGCTACAGCGCTTTCAAAACTGCGCTAATGGTCGGCAAGAGCAACTATTGTTGCAGCACCCGTCTCGGCAACGCTCTGAAAGATGCGCAATCTGCCAAACAAACCGAGATGTTTAAAAGCAACGAGCGTGCCGACCTGATCCGCATCGCCCAGTGGTCAGCCGTTTCCAAAAACGGCGTCATCCAAGAGCTCTCGCCCGCCCCCCTGCCCGAGGTTTGGGATGCGGTCAATGCCGACAGCTCAACTTGCTCGCGCAAGAACTGCGATCCCAACACCTGCTTCTACCAACGCGCCCGCAAGCAGTTGCTCTCGGCCAACTGTGTGATCGTCAATCACAGCCTACTCTTCTCGCTGATCAACGCCGGGATGCAGCCCGAGGGCGATGCCAAGGGCATCCTCCTAGGCGACGATTTCGTGGTGCTCGACGAGGCGCATCGCATCCCCGCTATCGCCACAGATCACTTCGGCACCCACGTCAGTTCCTATGCAGTCGACCGTGCCCTCAAACGTATTTACAACCAGCGCACCAATCGCGGCATTCTCAAGCGCCACGGCCAAGCATGGGATCAGGACGCCGTGACCAACGCACTCGATGCCGCCCACGAATTCTTCAGCTACCTCGGCGATACTTTTCTCGCTAAGAAGCCGATCCAACGCATCCACGAGCCCGACTTCTGCGACAACATCCTGACTGGCCCGCTCAAGGAAGTGACCGAACGCCTCGGCGCCCTCATCCAAAAGAGCGACAACGAACGAGCCCAAGAAGAGCTACGCGATCACCGCCGCCGCATCCTCGGCTACCGCGACGCCATTAACGGCTTTCTCACCTTCGCCGAGGAAGACCACGTGCAATGGTTAGAGCGCGGCGGCAAGAAGGGGCAAATCGTCACCCTGCGCAGCGCCCCGCTCGACGTCGCCCCCTACCTGCGCAAGCATGTCTTTCAGCGCGGCACCGCCGCCATACTGACCAGTGCCACCCTCTCCGACGGCACCCACATGGATGCGTTTCAGGAAAAAGTCGGCGCCCAAGCCGCCGAGTCCGAGATCGTCACTTCACCTTTCAACTACAAAGACAACTGCCAGGTTTATATCGCCAGCGACGCCCCCCAGCCCGAGCCAGGGCAAGGCCGACTCGATCTCGACTACCTCGCCAACATGATCTGCTGGTGCGCGCGCCGCATCGAAGGCGGCACCCTCGTGCTTTTTACCAGTCACTTCGATCTACAAAAAGTCCGCGAGCGCACGGAGGGCTTTTTCAACAAAATCCAGCGTCCGCTCTTCACCCAAGGCCACCAGATGGCACGCACCGAGATCACCAAGCAATTTGCCGCCGCGGGTAATGGCGTCCTCTTCGGCACCGATAGTTTCTGGACAGGTGTCGACATCCCCGGCCCCGCGCTCTCGCAGATCATCATCGCGCGCCTCCCCTTCGAGAACCCCAGCCACCCCGTGAGCGAAGCCCGCAGCGAATATATCCGCGCGCGCGGCGGTAACCCCTTCGCCGAGATGACCGTGCCCGATGCACTGGTCAAATTCCGCCAAGGCATCGGCCGCCTCATTCGCCGCCACGAAGACAGCGGTAACATCGTGGTGCTTGACTCCCGCATAGTAACGAAGCCCTACGGCGCACGCTTCATCGAAGCCCTCCCTGTGAAAAACTACCAACGCTTTAACCGCGACAACCGCGATTCTGCCTTCAGATAAAAATGAAACTCACCTCTCACGGCCTAACCGACCAAGGCAAAGTCCGCCAAGCCAACGAAGATGCGCTCTTTATTGACGACGCGCATCAGCTCTACGCCGTGGCCGACGGGCTCGGCGGGCTACCCGGCGGAGCCGAAGCCAGCCAACGCATCGTCGAGCTGCTCGGGCAGACGATGCAGCGCGTCGATTCCAAAGAAGAGCGCGTCGACCTCACTGAGCTGATCATCGGCATCAATCAAATCGTGGCCGCTGAAGGCCTTACGGCGCACCCCTTCAGCGGCTCCGGCAGCACGCTTACTATAATTCAAATCGTCGGCGATCAGTTGTTGACCGGCCACGTCGGCGACTCCGCCGCCTATTTATTAAGAGCCGGCACGCTCGAAAAGCTCACCATCGACCATACTATGGAGCAGGAATTGGTCGAGCGCCACGGCGAGTGCGCGCGCGCCGACATGCCGCCCGAGTTTCCGCATACATTGACCCGCTGCGTCGGTCAGGGCGAGATCCTACGCGTCGATCAAACAAGGATCGGCGTCCTGCCTGGCGACCGCCTGCTACTCTGCACCGACGGCTTGAATAAAGTGCTCAGCTTCGAGCAAATCCGCGAAGAGCTGGTCCAAGCCAGCACCCCCGAAGCCGCCTGCCACACACTGGCGCAAATGGCCAACAACAACGAAGGCCCCGACAACATCACAGTCATCGTCGTTCATATTTTGTAGTTTCACTCAATTTATACATGAAAAAATCCGAACTCTATCTGCCCAAAGTCGAGGCTAAGCCCGACAATCGACTCTTCCGTTTCAGCCTCGGGCAAGCCCTCTACGAAGAAGGCGCGACCAGCGCCGCCATTCCGCACCTGCAACTATGCGCCGACGCGCGCGATGATTGGATGCTGCCGCGCATCCTCCTCGGCAAAGCCCTCTTGCAAGACGGCCAACTCGCCGAGGCCAAACCTGTGCTAGAGACCGCCCTCCAGCTCGCCATCGCGCAGCACCACATCGACCCCGCCGCCGAGTTGCGCAGCATCCTCGCAGATCTATAGCCATAGAATGGATCACCGGCAGGCGCATCAATAAGACAGCATGATCGTTTAAGGCAGTGTGCAGAATGCATTCGGCGAAAAGTAGCACACGCTTCCAGCGTGTTTCCAACACGACAACACGCTGGAAGCATGTGCTACTTTGTAGCCAAAGCTAAGTACTCGAGGAGGGACTTGAACCCTCACGCCTTACGGCACCAGAACCTAAATCTGGCGTGTCTGCCAATTTCACCACCCGAGCATTGAACATAAAGCTGGCCGCTTTATGTGGCTTTTCACAAATGGTGGCCAGACCCAGAATCGAACTGGGGACACAAGGATTTTCAGTCCTCTGCTCTACCGACTGAGCTATCTGGCCACACTTGAGAAAGGCGGCATTAAGATAACGCGGTTTCCACGCGTCAACTGAGTTTTTCACTTTTTTTCAAATGCTTTCATTTTACAAAGTTCAGATAAATTCAAACAAGTGTTTGTCTTTTAGAAGTCCGTCTCCTTAGTGATCTCTAAGGAACTCGGGGTAACTCCGATATACTCTTTATCTGCTATCATTATGAAGAAATTTTTATTCAGTTTTGCTTTGTTCACCGGCCTCGCGCTGGTGCTTGTTTTGGTCTTCGGCACCAAGGCTCTGCAGTTTCGCGCTATGGGCGAAGCTGCCGAGGCCGGCGGCGGCCCGCCTCCACAGACCGTCTCAACCTTCACGGTTGAGCAGCAAACTTGGACGCGCAGCATCAGGGCGGTCGGCTCAGTCGAGCCGACCCAAGGCGTCGTCTTGGAGACAGAGGCGGCTGGCCTCGTGCAAGCGATCAATTTCGTCAATGGCCAAACCGTCGAAGTCGGCGACGTCCTCGTCCAGCTTGATGTGAAGGTGGAACAAGCGGAGCTCAACGCGGCCACGGCGCTGGCCAGCCTCGCCGAGGTCGAACTGGAGCGCGCCGAGCGCCTCCGTAAGAGCGGCAACGTGCCTCAATCCGATCTCGACCGCGCCATCGCCGAACAAGCGAAAACGCAGGCCGACATGGAAAACATCCGCGCCCGCATCGCCCGCAAGACGATCAAAGCTCCCTTCACTGGCCGAGTCGGCATCCGCACGATCAACCTCGGCCAATTCCTCCCCGTCGGTGCCCCCATCGTCGCGCTCCAAGCGAACGAGCAAGTCTATGTTAATTTCACCCTCCCCCAGCAAGCACTGGGCAAGATCGCCAGTGGCCTCCCGCTGACGCTGACCAGCGACGCCTACCCCGACGCATCCTTCGAGGGCACCGTCACCGCGATCAGCCCGCAGATCGATCCGAGCACACGCTCAATCCAAGTGCAAGGCACCCTCGATAATCCCGAAGGCTTGTTACGCGCCGGTCTCTTCGTCCGCGTCGAGGTGGCGCTCCCGCAAAAAGACGTCGTCACCGTCGTGCCCGCCACTTCGATACTCTATGCGCCCTACGGGAACTCTATTTATAAAATAGAATCTGGTGAAAACGGACTCGTCGCCACGCAACACTTTGTCCGCACCGGCTCACGCCGTGGTGATTTTGTCAGCATCGAGGGCGGGGTCGAGATCGATGATCAAGTCGTTTCCGCCGGCGCTTTCAAGCTACGCACTGGCAGCAGCGTGACCATCAATAACGAGCTAGCGCCCACGCCTAAACTCGATCCGACTCCGGATAATTCATAATACATATTCCCAGTAGCGCTTTACGTCATGCAAACTGCCTTCACCGATATTTTCATCAAGCGCCCCGTCCTGGCGATCGTCGTCAGCATGGTCATCGTCATCGCCGGTCTGCAAGCGATCTCGTCGCTCACCGTGCGCCAGTATCCTCAAAACGAGAATGCTAAGGTCACCATCGCCACCGTCTACGTCGGAGCCGATGCCCAGCTCGTGCGCGGATTTATCACCACGCCGATCGAGCAAGCCGTCGCCACCGCCGACGGCATCGACTACATCTCCTCCGAGAGTAAGCTCGGCATCTCCACCATCACGGTGCGACTCGAGCTCAACTACGACTCGACAAAAGCACTCGCCGAAATCAGCTCCAAGGTCGACCAAGTCCGCGGCGATCTGCCCCCCGAGGCCGAAGTGCCCATCATCACGGTCGAGTCGGCCGACAGCGAGCGCGCCTCGGCCTATCTCTCCTTTTCCTCCAATATCCTAGAAGCTAACGAGATCACCGACTACCTCGTCCGCGTCATTCAGCCAAGGCTCACAGCGATCAAAGGGGTGCAAGAAGCCGAGATCCTCGGCGGGCGCACCTTCGCCATGCGCATCTGGCTCGACCCCGCACGCATGGCCTCGCTCGGCATCTATCCCGCCCAAGTGCGCGACGCCCTCGCCTCGAATAACTATCTCTCCGCCATCGGCCAGACTAAGGGCAACCTCGTCACGGTCAACCTGACCGCCGATACCGATCTCAACACAGTCGAGGAATTTGAGCAGCTCGCCATCCGTAATCAGGGCAACACCATCATCCGCATCCGCGACATCGCCACAGTCGAGCTCGGCGGCAGTAGCTACGACTCGGAAGTGCGCTTTTCCGGGAACCAAGCCGTCTTTATGGGCATGTACGTCCTGCCCAATTCCAACACCGTCGATGTGATCAAAGCCGTCCGCGATGAGCTCGATCAAATCAAGACCGAACTACCCAAAGGCATCGAAGCCAATATCGGCTACGACGCCAGCGTTTATATCGACGAATCCATCACCGAGGTGACCAAGACACTCGCCGAGACACTCGCCATCGTCATGATCGTCATCTTCCTCTTCATGGGCCGCGTGCGCACCGTGCTCGTGCCCATCATCACGATTCCCATCTCGCTGATCGGGGCGATCTTTGTCATGCAGTTGTTCGGCTTTACGATCAACTTGCTCACCCTGCTGGCCATCGTGCTCTCGGTCGGCATCGTGGTGGACGACGCCATTATCGTGGTCGAAAACATCGAGCGTCACATCGAAAACGGTATGAACAGCATGGATGCTGCCCGCCGTGGCGTGCGCGAACTGATCGGCCCCGTCATCGCCACCACCCTCACGCTCGTCGCGGTTTATTTACCGATCGGGTTCCAGGGCGGGCTCACCGGCTCCCTCTTTCGCGAGTTTGCCCTCACCCTCTCCGGTGCCGTCATCGTATCGACCATCGTGGCGCTCACCCTCAGTCCGATGCTTTCCTCAAAGGTGCTTAAGACAGGCGAGCACAAAGGCCTCTCCAAATGGATCAATAACGGCTTCGCCGCGCTCCGCCGTAGGTATGGCGCCATCCTCCGAATCGCCCTGCAAACCCGCTGGGTCACCTACGTTTGCTGGATCGTGCTGCTGCTCGCCTGCGTGCCCATGTTTATACTCTCTAATGCAGGCAAAGAGCTCGCCCCCACCGAGGATCAAGGCGTCATCTTTGGCATCGTCGATGCCCCCGCAAATCTAGCGTTGGAAGAGACCGCTCGCTATGCCGAAAGCGCCAACGACGCCTTCTTTAGCATTCCCGAAACAGAATACACTTTTCAATTGACGTCTCCAAATTTTGGATTCAGCGGCATGATCCTGAGCCCTTGGAGCGAGCGCGAACGCACCACCCAAGAGATCAAACCACTGGTGCAAGCCGCCTTCGGCAACATCAGCGGTATCAGCGTCTTTCCAGTCACACCCGCAGCGCTTCCGGGCGGCAGTGACTTCCCGATCGAAGTCATCTTCGCATCGACGGATGAGCCGGAGGAAATCCTCAAATACGTCGATCAAATCAGAATGAGAGCGATCCGAGCAGGGAACTTTGCTTTCCCCCCGATCATCGACACGAAAATCGACCAGCCGCAGACCGAGATCCAAATTGACCGCGACATGGTCAGCACCCTCGGGCTCGACCAGCGCGATGTCGGGGCCGATCTCGGCGCGCTCGTCGGCGGCGGCTTTGTCAATCGATTCAACATCGACGGACGCAGCTACAAAGTCATCCCCCAAATCGAGCGCAGCGAGCGCCTCAACGCGGATCAGCTCAACGACATCTACGTGAAAGGCCCCGAAGGGAAACTCATTCAACTCAGTGCGATTGCCACCATGGAAGAAAGCGTCCAGCCGCGCTCGCTCAATCGCTTTCAGCAGTTCAACGCCGTCAAGATGAGCGGCGTCTACAAAGGCCCCATCGGCAAAGGGCTCACCGAGCTCGAAGGCTACGCCGCCGAGATTCTACCCGACGGCTACCGAGTCGATTACGTAGGCGAGTCCCGCCAGCTCCGCACCGAGGGCAACAAATTTCTGCCCGCATTCTCCCTCGCGGTGGTCTTAATCTTTATGGTGCTGGCCGCGCAGTTTAATAGCTTCCGCGACCCCTTCATTATCCTACTCGGCTCGGTGCCGCTCGCTATGTTCGGCGCACTCATCTTCACTTTTTTAAAGGTATTAGATCCCAACATGGCTTACTGGACGGATGGGTGGACGACCACGCTCAACATATACTCCCAAGTCGGCCTCGTCACCCTCGTCGGCCTCGTGGCCAAGAACGGTATCCTCATTGTGGAATTCGCAAACCAACTCCAGCGCGAGGGCAAGAGCAAGCTCGACGCGGTGCAAGAAGCCGCCGAGGTGCGTCTGCGCCCCGTCCTGATGACGACCGTCGCCACCGTCGCTGGCCACTTCCCCCTCACCCTCGTGACCGGAGCCGGCGCCGAGGCGCGCAACTCCATCGGCCTCGTCCTCGTCGGCGGCATGGCCATCGGCACCGTCTTCACCATCCTCTTCCTACCCAGCATCTACATGTTGATCGCCAAAGATCGCCAAGGCGAAGCAGCCGAAGCCTAATCTGCCATACGTTCAAAAATTTAAAAGACACCCACATATTTAAGGCACCACAACGAACCAATCTAAACTGCTGTTAATTTCGAAGCATCGCCCAAAAAGTCACCCAGTTCCCGAACCAGCGACCGGGCGGCAGAGCCAACCCGGCTACGGACAGCCCACGCCAAACCGGAGCACCGTAGCTGGGTTGACTTGTCGCCCAGTCCCCGAGCCAACGACCGGGCGGCAGAGCCAACCCGGCTACGAACAGCCGACACCAAACCGAACCCCGTAGCTGGGTTGACTTGTCGCCCAGTCCCCGAACCAGCGACCGACCGGCACAGCCAACCCGGCTACGGACAAGCCACGCCAAATCGCACCCCGTAGCTGGGTTGACTTGTCGCCCAGTCCCGAGCCAATGACCGGGCGGCAGAGCCAACCCGGCT
>Ga0307933_1000268_pt1 | contig 49867 bp, 42 predicted proteins | sample OrgLakmetageno88_FD_201811 | JGI IMG/M metagenome (GOLD analysis project Ga0307933, IMG submission 201811) | Saline water microbial communities from Organic Lake, Antarctica - #88 | ecosystem: Environmental > Aquatic > Non-marine Saline and Alkaline > Saline | place: Antarctica: Organic Lake... | reverse complement strand
CATTGACCTGCTCGTACAACTTCCCCATTTCGGGCAGAATGCGGTCACGCAACCATGCATCGCTATCGACCGGAATTAAATCGTAAATCTGGCTACTCACTCGATAGGCCGTGCCATCTCCAACCGGCTCCACATAACCGAGATCGCATAGAGAACGTAACAGCCGCAGGACGGTCGGCTTAGGGAGTTCTAATTTCCCTGAAGTCTCATGAAGTGTGAGCGGTTTATCCGATTGCCCAAGCACTCTAAGCACACTGAAAACACGGCTGATAAAACTTTCACTCGAGATTCGCATCCAGTTTTAAAGCAACGATTCAGTACCTACGTCAACCTCTAAATTTCATTTGACATAGATTTCGTTTCATTTAGAGATTCCCACATAATGTATATCGACAATCATAATCACATCGGAATCGAAACGGCCAATTATCTAAATTCGCAGTATCCCTACGCGCAATCACTGGAAGACTTGGCAGCCAAAGCGGCAGGCACGAGGGTCTCCCACTGGCTCGTGTTTCCCTTTGTCAGCTACCCGACTAGTTCAACGCTGGGACGGAGCACCTGCCCAGATACGGAGCTAAAATATCCGGAGATTCCTTATGGATTGGCCAATCAAAATCTTCTGAGCGAAATCAGTAACCTTGATGACTCCGATCAAAAGCACTTCCTCCCCGTGGCGATCATAGACCCCGGTCGTAGCGTATCCGAACAAATCCCGCATCTGCGCAGACTTCACGCCACCAGTCGTTTTTATGCGCTCAAGATTCAAGGCACAATTATACAGTCGAAGGTAACCGATTTACTTGATGCAGGCAGTGCTTTTTTAGACCTCGCAGCAGAGTGGAACGTCCCCTTTCTGATTCATTCCAGCATTCTTCCGAGCGACATTTGGTCACAGGCCTCGGATATTCTTCGCGTCGTCGAAAGCCGTCCTGATGTGCGTTTCCTCCTCGCTCACTCTTGCCGTTTTCATAAGCCCTCTTTGGATCGCATTGCTGAACTGCCAAATGCATGGTTCGACTGCTCCGCACATCGCATCCACTGCGAGCTCGCACAAGGGAATCAACCTAACATCGCAATAGTGAAAGAGCGTTTCCCCTCCGACTACTCCAACCCAGCGAAGGTTCTTCGAGAACTTGCGGAGGCCTATCCCAACAAACTAATATGGGGCACAGACTCGCCTTACTATTCGTGGGCTGAAAATAGTCATGGCCAAAAACTCCGGCTAGTCTCAAGCTATGCCGCAGAATGGGCATGCGTTGAAGCCCTTCCTAAATCTATCATCAAAGCGATCACACAAACGAACACACTCAACTGGCTCGGAATCGATGAAGACAGAATTTAACCTCCCACACATTCGCGCCTTGGTCACGGGGTCTTCTAGAGGAATCGGATTCGGCATTGCCGACTATCTCAATCGATCCGGAGCCTCCCTCGTCTATCACGGTCGCACGTCCGACGAGAAGCCCGATGCGGTCGAAGCATCGCGCTATATCGCCGCTGATCTGATGCAAGACGACGGTGCGGAGACAGTGGTCGAGCAAGCATTTCAATTGGACAGCGGCCTCAACACACTCATCGCCAACGCTGGAAGCTTTTTCGACAAACCTATCTTCGAAATGGATCGCGATTCCTTTGCCAAAACGATTCGACTCAATGTAGAAGCGGCCTTTTTCGCCTGTAAAAATTTCGCCCACACGCTTGCCAAAGAAAAACGCCGTGGCTCGATCATCATTATCTCCTCAAGCAATGCATTTCAGGCTGAGAACGATTCGGTTGCCTACGATACGTCCAAAGGTGGTCTTCTCATGATGACCCGGAGTTTGGCCGTTTCTCTTGCACCTTATGGTATTCGCGTAAACGGCGTTGCCCCCGGCTTGATCCGGACACCATTAACCGAGACTACTTTGGTGAACTCTCCCTCAACCGTCGAACACTACAATCGGAAAATCCTACTCGGAAGAATCGGCGAACCGGAAGACTGTGCCGGCGCCTGTGCCTTCCTCGCCTCCGATGCAGCCAGATACATAACCGGCCACACGATTGTAGTGGATGGTGGCTTAACCACAGCACAAATCGGGCGAAAGCCAGAGACAGGCTAGCCACGACTTAAAATGAAAACAATTTCCAAGCACGCATCTGTAAAGCTCGATACACCGGCGATCCTACTCGACTGGGAACAAGTTAAAAAAAACGTGGAGCGTATGGCGCGCATATGTGGCGCTCACGGCATTCAAATCATGCCCCACATCAAAACCCACAAGAGTGTCGCCATTGCCCGCCTACAACTTGAAGCGGGTGCTACTGGGCTTACTTGCGCAAAAATTTCCGAGGGTATGGCCCTACTACCCTCCGGCGTCCGTCGAATTTTTCTCGCGCACTCAATTAGTTCAGCCAGCAAAATCCCCTCACTCATTGAGCTGTCCAATCACTTGGATGAGCTGATCGTCGCAGCCACCAGTCTCAAACAGATTGAAGTCTTCGCACAACTGCTGGAGGCCACGGACTTGCACCTGCCCTGTCTCCTCAGTCTGGACACAGGTCTCGGACGCGAAGGCGCGCGCTCCCTAGAAGAGCTGCGAAAAATGAAGGACATCGTCGATCGCAGCAGTGGATTAAACTATCGCGGCATTTACTCCCACGAGGGCTTCACTTACATGTCGACTCCCCAACAAATCCCCGAGCAAGCCAAAGCAGTGGCCGCCCGCTTGCGCGAAGCTCGCGAGGCACTGGGTGGCGAAGGTGAACTCTGGCCAGGTTGCAGTGTCACCGCACAATATATGGCGACCGAAGCGGGAATCACCGGCATTCGCCCGGGAGCTTATCTGATTGGCGATCTATACCTGACACGTCTGACCGGTGCGATGAATTGGGAAGACCTTGCCCTCTGCGTGGCCACCACCGTCGTCGACAAACCAGAGCCCGGACTCGCTCTGATAGATGCCGGCACCAAAGTCTTCTCGTCTGACAAGTCAGCCGACCTACCCTTCGCCCTGCCATTGGATCAATCGGATTACGCCCTGACGCGCATGAGCGAAGAGCATGGATTTGTTACCGGGCCAGATACGAAAAAACTTTCGATCGGTGACGTCATCATCCTCGTTCCGACTCATATTTGCCCGGTTGTTAACCTGAGTGATCATTATCTTGCCTTAAAAGAGAATAGCCTTGAAATGCTCCCGATTGAAGCACGAGGCTGTGTTCGCTAAACAAGCACTCAATTCTCCATTCAAGGTCTTTATTACAAATCCGAATCAACTTAAGCATGACAAGCTCCACTTCAAAATTACACGGTATCTTTACGCCCAATATGGTGCCACTCGACGCAGCGGGGCGCGTTGACGAAGCTGAACTCGCACGCTATATCGACTGGCTCATCAAGAGCGGTGTGCACGGGCTCTATCCCAACGGATCAACGGGCGAGTTCACCCGCTTCTCCAGCGATGAGCGTAAGCGCATCGTAGAGATCGTCTGCCAAGTAGCCAAGGGACGCGTCCCTGTCCTCGCGGGTGCGGCTGAAGCCAATATCAAGGAGACACTCATCGCCTGCGAAAAATATGCTGAATACGGCGCCACCGCCGTGGCTATTATTTCGCCTATTTTCTATAAACTAGGTCAAGAGAGTATCTACGCTTACTTCAGTGAGATCGCGAAGAACTCCGCCATCGATGTGACGGTTTATAACATACCGATGCTCTCCAGCCCGATTGAAGTCAACACGGTGGCTCGCCTCGCAGAGTTTGATAAAATCATCGGCATCAAAGACTCCAGCGGCGACGTCGGGCAAATGTGCCGCCTAATTCACCAAATTCGCCCCAACCGTCCGGAGTTCACCTTTATGACTGGATGGGAAGCGGTGCTCGTGCCGATGCTCGCCGTCGGCGCCGATGGCGGCACCAACGCCAGCAGCGGCATCGTCCCCGAAATCACTCGTATCCTCTTCGACCTCACCCAGGAGGGTAAAATCGCCGAAGCAATGAAGATCCAGTACCGCCTGATCGAGCTCTTCGATAAAATGCTCAACGGAGCCGACTTCCCCGACGGCTTCCGCGCCGGGGTCGAACTGCGTGGCTTTAATATGGGTCAAAGCCGCCAACCGATCTCATCATCTCAATCACTCGACCGCCAAGAATTAAAAAACATGCTCGAATGCATTATCGCCGACTTCGGCCTGCTGGATCGCCCCAATTACTGCACCATCAACAATGGCTACAAGCCCAATGAAGACGCCCTCGCCGAAATCATCGCCCGCGAGGTTATCTCGCATTTCGGCACCAAATAAGTGTGTAATTTGCCTAATCTATAACCGTCTGCTAGCTCTCTGAACAGCCGCCACTCTAATACAATTATTTATACAATCCATAATAAAAACCTATGCCAAAAGTAAGCTATCCTAAACTGCCGGACACGCCAGTCTCCCATCTCCCATTCAGCCCGGTCGTTCGAGTCGATGATATGCTTTACGTATCCGGCCAAGCCTCTGTCGACGATCACGGCAAGATAGTAGCCGGCGACTTCGAAGAAGAGTTCAAGCGGTGCGTGAGGAACCTGGAGCGCATCTTAATCGCAGCGGGAAGTAGCCTCGAAAAAGTCGTGCAAACACGCTGCTACGTCGACAACCCGGAAGACCTACCGGATTTTAATCGCCTATACGCGGAAACCTTTAAGGCACCCTATCCCGCACGCACCACGATCCTGCAGTGCTTCAACGGTGTCCTGAAGTTCGAGATCGACTGCGTCGCCGTGGTCTAGGCACCAAAAGATTTCAAATATAAACCTTAAACTACCATACCAATGCCTACTATCCCACAAAACCCCGAAGTCTCTGCATTCCTTAATCAAAAACAGATTCCTTTCTTAATCGACGGAGTCGCTACTGCCACAGAGGAGAGCCTCGCTGTGATCGACCCAGCGACTGGATCGCCCGTGGCCACTGTCGCAGCAGGCAGCAAAGCCACTGTCGATCAAGCGATGAAAGCCGCTCACAGCGCCTTCCCCGCATGGTCCACCATGCCAGTGGAAGACCGCGCCAACTGCCTCCATCGCCTCGCCGATAAGATTCGCGCAAATCTCGAAACGCTCGCCCAGCTGGAATCGATCGATGTCGGTAAGCCAATCGAAATCTCACGAGGATTCGATATCCCGTTCGGCGCGGATTGCTTCGATTATTTCGCAGATCTTTGCACAAAAGCAAACTATACTAAGACTCTTGATCTGCCTGATATCGACGCCCATATCGAGCGCAAGCCATTCGGCGTCTGCGGCTTCATCTTTCCTTGGAATTTTCCCTTCACGCTCTTTTGCTGGGGCACCGCACCCGCACTCGCGGCTGGAAATACCGTCGTTGTTAAGGCATCCGAAGTCACACCACTCTCGACGCTCTATCTCGCTAAGCTAATTAAAGAATCAGGCATTCCCGACGGCGTAATCAATCTTTACACAGGGGATGGTCCCGCTTGCGGACAACCTCTTGCCGAGCACCCATTACTCAAGCATATGTCCTTCACCGGCTCACCTCAAGTGGGCAAGTTAATTGGGAAAATCTGCGGCGAACGCCTCGTGCCCTGCAAACTCGAACTCGGCGGTAAAGGTGCTGCCTTGATCACAAAAGACGCCGACCTCGAAGCCGCCGCCGAAGGTCTGGCAAACGCCATCACTCTAAACACGGGGCAAGTCTGCTGTACGGCGACCCGCTGGTTTGTCCATAGCTCCGCGCAAGAGGCATTCACAAACTTGGTGCGTGCCGCCCTCGAAAAAACTAAGATCGGTGGCACACTGGACACAGAAACTCAAATGGGGCCGCTCGTCTCGAGAGCCCAATACGAGCGGGTGACTGACTACTACAAAAAAGGCCTCGAAGGCGGCGCTCAAGCAGTCTTAGAACTCGAAGAACCTGCCAGTGGTTCACAAACAGGATACTATTTAAAACCACACCTGCTAACAGGAGACGAAGAGAACATTTGTTATAAAGAAGAAATCTTCGGCCCCACCGCTTACATCGTGCCCTTCGAAGACGAAGCTGATGCGGTCGAACGCATCAACTGCCTCAGCTACGGACTCGCCAATAGCGTGTGGTCTACCGACCTCGAACGCGCCCATCGATTAGCGAGTAAACTAGTCGCAGGTAACTCTTGGATCAACGCACACAATGTCTTCGCCTACGGCCTGCCCTACGGCGGCGTAAACCTCAGTGGACTCGGCGGCGGCGTCAATTCACCCGAAACCTTCTACGACTACTTGCGTAATCAAACGATTGCGCGTCCGCTCTAAAGTATACTCTAGAGCCATGAAAAGCCCCAAAATTGATGTAATGCATTACAATTATACAGAATGCTTATGAACCAACGAAAGTCAGTTACACTGATAGATGAGTTGCGAACACTACTCGCTCCCGGGCTACTTTTAACCGAACTGTCCGATATCCGCCCCTATGGATTCGATGGCACAGCCGGGCTCAAAGGTGAGGCTACCGCAGTTGTTTTTCCAGCGACGGCAGAAGCTGTCTCTAAAATCGTCAAACTTTGCGCCGCCCATAACACCCCAATCGTCACCCGAGGCACCGGCACGGGACTATCTGGTGGCTCGACTCCGAGTGAAGGTTGTATCGTGCTCTGCACGGTGGAGATGAATCGTATTCTAGAAACGGATACAAAAAATCTTACCATGCTGGTCGAACCGGGCGTCGTCACTCAAGACATTGACGAGGCCGCGGCGGCGCAAAATCTATTCTATCCACCCGATCCGAGCTCAATGAAGATTTCCACGATCGGGGGCAACGTTGCAAACAACTCTGGTGGCTTGCGCGGTCTCAAATATGGGGTCACCCGCGACTACGTGATGGGGCTTGAAGTGGTGACCGCCGATGGAACAGTTCAATGGCTCGGCAGCAAATGCGTGAAAGATGTTGCCGGCTACTCGCTGCGAGATGTGTTTATTGGAAGCGAAGGCACGCTTGGCATTATCACGAAAATCCTGATTAAGCTAATCCCTCGCCCCAAAGCCAAAGCAACTTTACTAGCGACCTATCCAAGCATGCGAGAAGCCGCAGAAACCGTTTCTGCCATCATCGCAGCGCAGATCATACCCTGCACACTTGAATTCCTTGACCGTAAGACCATTCGTTGTGTTGAAGATTTCGCCCAGGTAGGTTTGCCCGATTGCGAGGCACTCTTGTTCATGGAAACCGACGGGCATCCTACAGTAGTGGCTGAAGAAATCGAAGCCATGGAGCGGATTGCCCGCGAATGTGGTGCCAACGATGTCACCCGCGCCAGGGACGACCTCCACGCCATTCAGCTCGCCACGGCACGGCGTAGCGCCTTTTCCGCGCTCGCTCGCATTCGACCAACCACTATTCTAGAAGACGCCACGGTGCCCCGCAGTGAACTCGCCAAAATGGTCGCCTTCATCGAAGCGACCGGAAAGAAATACGAGTTGGAAATTGCGACCTTCGGACACATGGGAGACGGCAATTTGCACCCCACATTCCTGACTGACGAACGCGATCACGAGGAAATGGAGCGTGTTGAACTAGCGATGAAGGCGATCTTTGATTTCACAATTGAACTGGGCGGCACCATCACCGGCGAACACGGCGTGGGCCTCGCCAAACGCAAATTCCTGCCCACTCAATTCGACCCAGGCAGCTACGCCCTACTCCGTAAGGTCAAACGAGCGCTCGACCCAAACAATCTCTTGAATCCCGGTAAAATTTTTGAACTCGACGAATACGATGCAGAACAGGAATGAACCAAAAAAGCTACGGTTGGAGGCGATGAATTACTCCATGCTGCAACAATGTATGCATTGCGGCATGTGCCTGCCGACTTGCCCAACCTACATGGAGACTAAGCGCGAGCGAAATAGCCCTCGAGGGCGCATCGCTTGGATGCGTGCCATCGCGGATGGAGACGCTGAGCTCGACAAAGATTTTGCCGATGAGATCTATGATTGTCTCGGTTGTCTAGCCTGTGTCTCAGCTTGTCCGGCCGACGTCGATTACGCCACCCTATTTGAAGCCGCACGCGTCGACGTGGAAGAGCAGGATGTGGCCGGACCGGGGCAACGCGTTTTCTGGCGCTGGCTTGCAGTCAAAACAATCTTTATGCATCCGCGCCTACTGCGGCTCGTCGGGCGCAGCCTTTATCTCTATCAAGCCAGTGGCCTGCAGGCTCTCATTCGTCGCAGTGGATTGCTACGATTACTGCCGAAGCGTCTGGCCGATCTGGAGCCACAGACACCAAAAATTAGAGCGGAGTTTTCCCACCAGCTGATCAAGCAAACAGAAGCACCCGAGCACTCGCGCTACTGTGTCGGCCTGATGACTGGCTGCGTGCAGGATCTGGCCTTCAGCGATATCAATCGCGATACTGCCGATGTCTTACTCCACAACGACTGCTCAGTCGTATGCCCAGGCGTGCAGCCTTGCTGCGGTTCACTCCACGCCCACAACGGGGAACTGGAACTGGCAAAAAAACTGGCTCGCCAACAAATCGACTTGTTCAAACCTGAAACACTCGACGCGATCATCACCAACGCAGGTGGTTGCGGAAGTCACCTCAAGACCTATGGACACCTCCTCGCCAATGACCCTGAATATGCGGAGCGCGCCCAGGAATGGGATCGCAAATTGAAAGATATTCACGAGTGGTTAGTCGAGATCGACTTCACCCCGCCCCTGATTAACGAAGGATCAAAGAATGCCTCTCAGATTATTACTTATCATGAGAGTTGCCACCTCTGCCACGGGCAAAAGATACGCTCACAACCCCGCAAGATACTCGATGCGATCCCCGGCCTGCAGAGAGTGGAACTAAAGGAAAGCGACTGGTGCTGCGGCAGTGCCGGCATCTATAACATCACACGACCAGAGACCTCTGCAAAACTACTAGACCGCAAGTTAGGACACATCGAAGCGACCGGCTCCACCACCATCGCCACGTCCAATCCCGGCTGTCACCTACAGATCCAAAATGGGCTCAAGAAAGCAGGGAAAACTGCAACAATCCGGCACCCTATTAGCTTACTCGCCGAGGCCTACCGGTAAGCAAGCCTTCCTTCCTTGACGTTAACATGCCGAGTGCTGCGGCAATGACTTCAACAATCGCACCATCCAATGTGACGCTAAACGACGACTTAGGCCTCTCATCCCAGGGATGGCAAGAGGCGATCAAAACAGACCTTCAGTTGCGTCGTGGTATCAACGTCGCCAATATCAAAATTTAGCTTCTTAAGCCAAAGCCATTGGCTTAACGGTCTTCCCATCGACCCAAGTGCCACCGATTAAAGTGGCTCTGGGGAAAGATGGGACGCCACTTTCCCCGCTATGCATCATGCCGATGACCATGTCCACTGCCGCTTCACCCGCGTGTCCGTTGTGCTGATTCATTCCGGCCCATTCCGGTCGGTCATCCCGATGCTCCAATTGGATTAAGCCTATATCATCGGGAATTCTATAGCCAAAGCTCTCCAACGCGCCCCGCACACTATTATACAATGTGAAAATAACGTCGGGCTTCTCCTTATCTAACCAGCGGCGAAATAAAAGGGGGTTCGTTTTGGCAGCGAGAACTTGATAAAATGGATTGAGCCGATCTTTCCTGGGCAGTGCATTCTGCCCGATACGATAACCTGCCGTAAAGCGACCTTCAACCAAATGATCAATGGTCTCATCGAGCACCAGTCCGGGACGCCGATACCCAAGCTCGACCGCTTTTTCAAAAGCTCTGAGGGCAATGATATGGTGATCGGTGCATGCAAATGAAAGCGCTGGTTGACGTGTGCGCACTCCGGTAACGACACAAGGATAGTTTTCCCAAGTCTGTGAAAAGCGTTCGGGTAGGCGGTTGCTATTCATTAACCCAACCACTACAATTCCCCTGATGCCACGTGCCTTAAAAATACGATTGAGCCGCTCGCCGTTTAGATCTGGGTCGTGTAACCAAAATGGATCCAAGCCATACCCCAGATGCGCAGCGCGGCTTTTGCAACCACTTACATAGGTAGGAATCGTCGGATGATTGTTAAAGGCATCCAGATCCGTGTGTGCATTAATCAAAGCCAGTGTCGCCTTCGAACCAGAGAAAGCATCGGAACGTAACTGTGCCATCAACTGAGCGACCACTGGGTTTCGTTGATAACCGAGCGCAGCAGCAATTCCCTGAATACGCCGACGTGTGGACTCAGGAATTTGAGGATCGTTTCTAAGCGCCAGCGAAACCGTGTTTTTGGATACCCCTGCCTGAAGCCCGATATCGGACATGGTAACAGCTTTCATAGGGCATGATTGTAAGACTTTCACATTACTGTCAAGTAAGGTCAGTATTTCCATTGGTCAGCTCCAACATAGTGTAATGGGATGTCTTACACTCTAGGAATTGATTTTGGCACGAACTCTGCCCGTGCGCTCATCGTAAACTGCCTCACCGGCAAAGAAATGGGTACTGCGGTGGTGAATTATCGGTGCGGACAACAAGGCGTTCTGCTCGACCCTAAAGATGCGCATCTGGCGCGCCAAAGCCCAGCGGATTATTTGCATGCACTGGAAGCTTCGGTGCGCACGGCTCTGGCTGAAACAAGCAAGTGCGACGACTTCAAGGTTGAGGATATTGTTGGCATCGGTGTGGGCACAACCGGATCAAGCCCCATCCCAGTGAATGCTCAAAATCAGCCCTTAGCGCTGGATGCAAAATGGAAGAATAATTTGCACGCGCAGTGTTGGCTCTGGAAAGATCACACCAGCCATAAAGAGGCCACTCAGATTACGAAATTAGCGGCCATGCATCACCCCGAATATATCGCGAAGTGCGGCAACACCTATTCCTCCGAATGGTGGTGGAGCAAAATCTGGCATTGTTTAAATGTGGCTCCTGATGTTTTTGAAGCGGCTTACAGTTGGGTAGAGCTCTGCGACTACATCCCTTCGGTATTGGCCGGTGTGAGCGACCCAAAGCTAGTTGTGCGCGGTATCTGTGCAGCGGGCCACAAAGCACTCTATGCCGACGACTGGGGCGGGCTTCCAGACAAAGCATTTCTGGCAATGCTGGATCCTAAGTTGGCCGATCTACGCGACCGACTTTACACCCATGCCGCCGACATCAGCCACCCCGCGGGCACACTGTGCGAGGCGTGGGCGACACGGCTGGGCTTACCAACTGGCATACCTATTGCAGTCGGCGAATTTGACGTGCACTGCGGTGCGATTGGATGCGGCGTCGATGAAGGCACTTTGGTTAAAGTAATCGGCACTTCGACTTGCGACTGTGGCGTCGTGTCGGCTGATAAAACAGTTGCCGATATTCCCGGCATTTGCGGCATCGTCAAAGGTGCCATTCTCCCCGGCTATTACGGGATTGAGGCCGGTCAAAGCGCCTGCGGGGACTTATTTAAATGGTGGGTGGAAACCGTCTGCGAAGGCGAAGACTCAAAACACCGCACACTGACCGAAGCGGTAGCTAACCAGAAACCGGGACAAAGCGGACTGCTGGCTCTCGACTGGAATAACGGCAATCGCACCGTCCTCGTCGACCAGCGTCTGACCGGCCTACTCCTCGGACAAACGCTACACACCACACAAGCTGAAATCTATCGCGCTCTGATCGAAGCGACGGCATTTGGGGCGCGGATGATCATTGAGCGGATTGCTGAATATGGCGTGCCCATCGAGCGCATCATCTGTGCGGGTGGCATCGCGGAGAAGAACGCGATGCTTATGCAAATTTATGCCGACACCACCGGTCGCGAAATGTGTGTCTCCAGTTCCGCACAAACCTGTGCGCTGGGCTCGGCAGTCGCCGCCGCCGTGCTGGCAGGCGTGCACCCGGATTTTAAAACCGCTCAGGCAGCGATGACTTCGCTGAAAAGCACCACCTACCAGCCTGATCCCACCGCGCATGCCACGTATAACCAGCTCTTCTCGCTCTACAAGCAAGTTCATGACGCCTTCGGCGGCGTTAACACAAGCGCGGACCTCGGACAGGTTATGAAAACGCTCCTAGACATCAAAGGATGCGCTATTTCAACGTGACTCCCCCTCTCTTTGTCAAAATAAACTATGAAAAAGCAAATTTGGTTCATCACCGGCAGTCAGCATCTATACGGCCCGGAAACACTCAAGCAGGTCGCGGCAAACGCAGAGGCCATCACCCAGGGACTCGACGCCGATCCATCGATTTCAGTCGAGATCGTCTTTAAGCCAATCGTCACCACCCCAGATGAAATTCGCGCAACTTGCACGGCCGCAAGCAGCGATGCCAACTGCATCGGGCTGATCACTTGGATGCACACCTTTTCCCCGGCCAAAATGTGGATCAATGGACTCTCAAATCTAACCAAACCTATCTGCCATCTGCATACGCAGTTCAATCGCGATATTCCATGGGATTTGATCGATATGGACTTCATGAATTTGAATCAATCCGCACACGGCGGACGGGAATACGGACACATCCTAACCCGCATGCGTATCCAACGCACCGTGATTGTTGGACACTGGGAAGATACGGTAGTCCGCGCAAAGCTGGCCGACTGGGCAGCCGTAACCGCTGGTTGGGATGAAATGCAGCACCTCAAGGTGGTTCGTTTCGGCGACAACATGCGCTTCGTCTCAGTCACCGATGGCGACAAAGTCGAAGCCGAGCGCATCTTTGGGATGTCGGTCAACACACATGGTATCGGCGACCTCGTTGCCGTGATCAACCAGTCAACCGATGCCGAGATCGATGCACTCTGCCAAGTCTATGCCGATAGCTATCAACTGGCTCCGGAGCTCGCCCAAGGAGCCGCTCAACACGAATCCCTGCGCGCAGCAGCCAAAATCGAAATCGGTCTCCGCAGGTTTCTCGAAGAAGGTGGCTACGGTGCATTTACCGACACATTTGAGGATCTACATGGCATGGCTCAGCTCCCAGGTCTTCCTGTCCAACGCCTGATGGCCGAAGGCTACGGCTTTGGGGGCGAAGGCGACTGGAAACATGCAGCCCTCGTCAGAGTACTCAAAGTAATGGGCGGCAACAAAGGTGGTGGCACGTCCTTTATGGAAGACTACACCTATCATTTTGATCCAAAAGGGGCGCGTTGCCTCGGCTCGCATATGTTAGAAATTTGCCCCTCAATCAGTGCTGAAAAGCCCCGCTGCGAAATCCACCCGCTAGGTATCGGGGGTAAAGCAGATCCGGTGCGCTTGGTCTTTAACGGTTCCAAGGGATCGGCCATCAACGCCTCACTCGTAGATCTCGGCAACCGCTTTCGCCTACTCGTGAACGAAGTCGAAAGCGTCGAAATCCCCGAGCCGATGCCGAAGCTTCCAGTGGCACGCGTGCTCTGGGATGCCAAGCCCGACCTGCAAACTGCAGCCGAAGCGTGGATACAAGCAGGTGGCGCCCACCACACTGCCTTCAGCTTCGACGTGAGTGCCGCGCAAATCGAGATGCTCTCCGAGATGGCTGGCGTCGAGTGCGTCTTTATCGATGCGAACACTGAAATGCGCGCCTTCAAACAAGACCTCCGCCTCGGCGAAATCTACCACGGCATTCGAGGACTCTAGAAAATCCAACATTGAACTTCGAATGAACTATAAATCGATACGTGAAGAATGCTGCGAAGCCAATCAGGCCCTACCGAAAACCGGATTGGTCGATTTGACCTTTGGCAATGTCAGTGTGCTAGATGCCGATGCCGGAGTTTTTGCCATTAAGCCCAGCGGGGTGGACTACGCCATCCTCAAGACTGAAGATATGGTCATTGTTGACCTTGAAGGCAAAGTCGTCGAAGGCAAACTCCGCTTCTCTTCCGACACCCCAACCCATCGCCGTTTACTTATGGCATTTGCTGGCTCCGGTGTCCGTTCCATCGTGCATACACATTCCCGCAAAGCGGTCGCCTTCGCACAAGCCGCGATGGAGATTCCCTGCCTCGGCACGACTCACTGCGATTACTTCAATGGCTCCGTGCCGGTCACCCGAACCATGACCCGAGAAGAAGTCAAAGGAGACTACGAATGGGAAACCGGAAACGTCATCGTAGAACGCTTTGCGGACATCAACCAAATGGAAATCTCAGCCGTGCTGGTTCGCAGTCACGGCCCATTCGCATGGGGCAGTAGCGGTGCAAAAGCGGTCGAGACAGCGCAAGCACTGGAGATCGTTGCCGATATGGCGCTCAATAGCATCCGCCTGAATCCTACCGTCACACTTGCACCAAATTACTTACGCAATAAGCACTTCTTTCGTAAGCACGGAGCTGACGCCTACTATGGTCAATCAGGGGGGAAGCAGGACGACACCACAACTTTGATCCGCACATCCCAAGCAAAAGTGAAGCGCGGGTAGAATTCGTTAATCATATCAAGCAACTACGACCACTGGAAGCCTAAAGCATTGAGCCAAGCGCGATGCGACAGGGGCATTTCATCTGAAAGAGCTATAAATGCCTAAAGCTCGTGAGATCTGAGCGAAGAATCAGGGGTTCGACATCATCGCGTCGTGCCGCGGCGAACTATTATGGCCGCGGCGTCGTTCTGGTATCGACTCCCCCAGAGCCAATGGCGTATGCGCTGGGCTCTTAAATATGAAAGTTCGTATGCGTATTTCCTGTTGTCGTGGTTTTTTTATGCTTTTGATGTGAGTAATTGGATTGCCTGAGAGGGTGTCATTTTTCGACGCCAAGAAGGAAGGCTGTCTTTGTTGCAGTCTTTTTGCCGCTCGTATAGTCCGAGCGTGATATTGCGCAAAGAGGCCATCATATGTGCTTGGGGGCGTTTGGAGATACCCGATGCGTCTTCGCCCATACTGACATCGCGGCGATGGTGCGAGCCGTTTTCAACACTATCCCAATGCCCACGTATGGCTTCGATAAGTTCGGGTGCGCTGTAGTGACTCGCTGATACGCTTGTCACGTAATAGGCGTATTCTTGCTCTTTCTTATAAACTTTGCCTGCGCGCAAATAATGCCGTTCACGGTCAACCAGCAAAAACTGCCAGCACCCGACCAAACCAGCCTGTTCGGGACTCAGGCTTTTACGCTGGATACCCCAGCGTTGTAATCGCCCGTTGGATTTCTGCCATCCGGTGTCGTATTCACAGGGAAAAAAACTCCTGCGGTAGTTTAAGTTCTGCCCGCTGGAGGATGCCACTTTGGTTGCCTTTAAGACTTATCAGGTAATCCGCTGCACGTTCCGCAGTGATGTAGCGACAGCCCTTTTGCTGGCACTGCATCGCATCGGCGGTGATCAAACTGCCTTCGAGTCTTGGGATGTCCTCTAGTAAAGGAATCAGTGCGGGGATTTCGTTACTCTTGTCTTCGATTTCGCGCTGGGCAATCGTCATGCGCAGACGGTGAGTCACCGCTGAGAGTAGTTGCAGGGGTTGAACATCTTCCCCGCGCTTGCTCCCGCGAAGCGTTTTGCCGTCCACGGCGATACGCTGAAGTGAGTCGAGTTCTCGCAAACTCATCCACTGCCCGAGCTTTTCGTCGAACTGTGCCGCATCGACGCGGCCAAGCACTCGGAAAAAAGTGCTGTCACTGGGTGCGCGGTAACGCCCGGTATCTGGATTGCGGCGCGCCCCCAGAGCACGGAGTTGGCGTTGATCGAGTTTGCCCGCAATGTCTTCGAGTGCCTTATAACTATCTGCGCCCATCAGCATGGCCACCACCGCACAGGCCAATACGAAAGATTGCCGGTGGCGCAAACCGTGCCCGCGCCGAGAGTCCCCCATGGTTTTGAAAAGCTCCAATAGTGAACCCAGTGCCTCGGCCTTGAATGGACAAGGCCCTGCACGATCGAGTTCGTATTTGGCCAGCTGCGCAGGCAGCCGAGCCTGAGAGAGCAACTCGCGCGCTCCGGTATCGAGCGTGCGTAAATACAACTGCTTAGGACGCGCGTGCTCAGTGTAATAGTCGCGGCTACTACGAGCGTAACCTGCTGTTAGCCCAACCGCTTCAAAGCCACAAGCTTTGTAGCAAGTGCCCTCGTAACCATAATGCTCGTCCACAAAGCTCTCCACCACTAACACTGGTTGCCCCCAACGCTGTTCCCAATCGCGCGATAAACGCTTTAAGCACAGCGACAAAACCTTCGAGCCCAAGTTCGGGTAACTGTGCCGCTCGGTTAGAAGTAGATACCGACTGTTGTTCACAACAAAACCTAAGCGGCGAGCTTTCTGCAAATGACTCCAGCCTATCCATTCCTCGCGTGCCTTTAAATTTGGAGCCGCTCCGGAAAATGCGATCAGCGCGATCCATTCCCCGTTCAGCTCTGCCACATAGCGCACAGAGCGACCTCCTATTCGGGCACTCTCCAAATAATGCTTCTGCTCCAGCAGTTCGTCAAAACGAGCACGCTCTGACTCTTCCAGTAATCGAACAGTGACTTGACCAAGGATAAATTTATGGGTATCAGTTTGAGCTTTCATAGCCCATCTACATGAATAGATCTTATCTCTAAAGTCTAGCTATTTTTAGAAAAAAATCTCTCAATTAAGCCTTTAGCGGAGCAGGTGAAATGCCCCTGCGCGATGCGATGACAAGGCCCTCAAGTCTGAGGCGGGTTTGCTCCAATAGTCAGCGATAGGTGTCGGTCCTGGATCGATATCGAGCGGAACGTGCCGATCCACGATCTAGGTGGAGGTCGTAATCCAGAGGCGTTGGCACCGCCAGCCAGGTAGCTCGGCGCTTGATTCGTTCACGGATGCTAGGATCAATTACCGCCTAGCTCAAAACAAAATTGTGATTGAATTCAATTCTTAGAAAAGAAGGATGAACTGGTAATAAAAAAATACCAGAAAGCTCTTACTGACTTTAGCAATTCAGCTTCCTAAAAGTAACAATGCGGGCGATAGTCTGCCCATACAAGACCTATGCCGCGTCTTTTCAAAAAATTTATGAACGATACGAATCAGCCTGCCAAACTCGACGACCTAATCGGCCCAACTTGGGAGAATCCGGAACTCACCTCACTCAATAAAATTCCCTCCCGCAGCCAGTTGCTCCCTTATTCGAGTCTCGCCAAGGCGATCGAAAGTCGTTACGAGGACAACCCATGGATTCTTTCGCTCGATGGGGATTGGTCATTCGAGCTTTATGAAAGCCCCTCGAAGCTGCCTACGGAGGCACTATCTAACTGCCGGGCTCAGGTGCCTTCCCAGACTCTCAAAGTCCCGGGAAATTGGGAATTCCAAGGCATTACCCCGCCTCATTACACGAATCTTGAAATCCCTTTCACCGAAGAACCCCCTTTTGTTCAGGCCGAGAATCCGACTGGATTGTATCAAAAATCCTTTAAGCTGCCGCAAAAATGGGGGGATCGCCGTGTCATCATCGAATTCGAGGGGGTTCAAGGCGTCCTACAGGTTTATTTAAATGGACGATTTATTGGACTCTCAAAGGATGCCATGACCACCGCTTCATTTGAACTCTCCGAACACCTTCAGGAAGGACATAATTTGCTCGCTCTTGTCGTGATTAAGTGGTCCGACGCGACTTTTATTGAAGATCAAGATCAGTGGTGGACGACCGGAATTTTCCGTTCCGTCCGCCTCGTAACGACTGCAACCGAGTACATCCGTGATATTAAAGCAGTGCCACGATACGATGTAGGGCAAGCAAGTGGAAGCTTAGAGGTTGAAATACCGGTCTTCCTCGGCAGAAGAGCCAAGGACGGTTATACAGTAAACGCCATGCTGATCGACCCTAAAGGGATGAAGGTTTCTCCAGAGGATTGGCTCGCACCGGTAGGGGCTAATTTGGGCGCTTTAGCCAAATGGCCGCGCATCGGAGCACGTCTTGAACTCGAAATCCCAAATGTGGACGCCTGGACCGCGGAAACACCAAATCTCTACACTCTAGCTGTCGAACTCAAGAGCGAAGATAAATCTACCGTTGAGGCGTTAGCCTTTAAGGTCGGCTTCCGTGAAATCTTGGTAAAAGACCGGAACTTTTTGGTCAATGGTCGGCGAGTTTTGATCCGCGGCATCAATCGCCACGAGTTTGATCCGGTTCTAGGTAAAGTGCAGACCGAAGAACGCATTCGGGAAGACCTTCACCTACTCAAGCGTCATCATTTTAACGCAATCAGAACCGCTCACTATCCGAACACGCCGCTATTCTACGAAATCTGCGACGAGCTCGGGTTCTACGTATGGGATGAGGCAAATGTCGAGGCGCACGCTTTTCACAATCATCTTTGTCATGAACCACGTTACACAAGAGCTTTCTTCGAACGCGTAGAGAACATGGTTCGTCGCGACAAAAACCATGCTTGCGTTGTCGTCTGGTCACTCGGGAACGAATCCGGCTACGGGCCCGCGCATGATGCTTCTGCTGGATGGATTCGCGGATATGATTCAGCGCGCCCCGTTCACTGCGAGGGAGCCATTTCTCAGGTTCAAAGCCAGCGTCAATGGACTGACGGACACCGCGTCACTGACGTCATCGGCCCGATGTATGCCCGAATCCATCGACTGAAAGAATGGGCGACAGATAGCACTGACCCGCGTCCAATGGTGCTCTCCGAATACGCTCATTCAATGGGTAATTCCAATGGTTCGCTTTCCGACTACTGGCACGTATTTCGCACATGCCCCGGCATTCAGGGCGGTTTCATATGGGAGTTCTGCGATCACGGGATTCTCCAAAAGACAGAATCAGGCGAGTCCTACTTTGCCTACGGCGGCGATTTCGGAGACCACCCGAACGATGGGAATTTCGCTTGCTCGGGGATCGTCAATTCTGACCGCCTTCCCCAACCCGCTTGGCAGGAAGCGAAGTATTGCCAGCAACCTGTGCAAGTCGATTTTTCAGAATGGGCAAAAGGCAAAATTCGCATTCGCTCTCTTCAGTACTTCACGAACCTCGATTGGTTGAAAGCCAAATGGACTCTGCTAGAGGACGGACATTCCATCGCAACCGAATTCCTCTCAGAACTAACGATTGCACCGGAAAGCGAGCAAAGTTTCTCGTTGAATCTACCCCCGATCGATGAACTTTACGGAGAACTCATCCTACAGGTCGACTTTCTTGCTGCCGCAGAAGACACATTTTTCAGCGAAGGCGATGAGGTGGCGCAGACGGAACATCTCCTCCGTGATTGCATACCTTCAGTGCCTACGCGGTCAAGTATCTGTCGCATCAAAAAAGAGAATGCCGTGATTCGGCTGGAGCTCGGGGAACTGGTCGCCGAATACTCGCAAGAGAGCGGTGCCCTCTGCGCGCTTAATGTCGGAATCCACTCATTACTCAAACGCCCCGTCGAGCCTCTGGCCTGGCGAGCGCCGACCGATAACGATGGAATCAAGTTGTGGAGCGGACAGGAGAAAAAAGATCTGGGTCGGTGGCGCGCCGCCGGACTTGACCAATTAAAGTGGGCGCTCAAGTCCTTAGAGATCCATGAAGGCAATGAAGGCTGCTATCTTGTGATCGACCGTATTGGTGGCTCCGCAAAATTGGAAAATGCCTTCGAGTGGAAGCAAACGGTCGTTCCTTCAGAAAACAACGCCCTACTGATTCAAAACGACGTTCATTGCCACGCCGATTTGCCCAATCTCCCCCGATTGGGTGAGCGAATTGTATTCGAATCAAGTTTTGAGTCGCTTCGTTATTACGGGCGCGGGCCATTCGAAAATTACCCCGACCGCAAATCAGCGGCTAGACTTGGCATTTATTCAGGCGATGTGGCAGGTGAATATTTCCCATACGCCATGCCACAAGAACACGGCAACCACTGCGATACGCGCTGGCTAACCCTAAGCGACAAATCGATACAAATAAAAGTTCAAGCAATCGATCAACACTTTGCCTTCTCTGCCTCCCATTATGATCTCTATGAATTGACCAGAGCGACCCACACCCACGAAATAAAGCCACAAAAATATACCTTTCTCCATATCGACCGTGCAAACGCACCCATAGGCTCTGCATCTGTCGGCCCCGGACCGCTAGATCAATACTGCATCCACCCAAAAGAATACAGTTGGTCCTATCTTCTAAGTCATGCCCACATCCCGCATTGATTCCGCTGTCGAGTATGCCTCGTACATTTTTGATCAATAAATAACGTTGTGTTAACTAATAACTTTTCTGGTTTACGTCCAAATTGATGACTATGCACTGAAAATTGAACATAGATTAAAATGGTAACAGCAAATTACCACTTTAAAGAAGCTGACTTATTGCCCCCCCTTTTCAGGTATTAATCTAATAAGCTAATTCATTATCGTGAAAGAAAAACTCAAAATCATGGCTGTAATGTGCCACCCTGCCGATGCCATAGACGGCGCTGGCGGAACCCTCGCCCAACACGCCGACCGGGGCGACGAAGTCACTATGGTCGTAACTACCCACGGATTGGATACACACGACTGGAAGAACCTAGACAAGCAAATCCTCGGACAGGCTGGTGAACCCGACAAGCAGACGGTGGCCCTCGGTAAAAAAGAGCAGGAAGTCATCGATGGAATGGCAATGCTCGGGGTGAAGGATGTCCGCTTCCTTCGCTTCTCGGACGAACTCCATATGTGCACGACCGAACTCATCAAGGCCATCGCAAAAATCATGGGGGAAGTCAGGCCGCACCTGCTCATCACACACAACCCGACCGAAGAACTTGGCCTAGCCGACACAGGCCATTCGGGATCCGCCATTGCGGCCCTCCGCGCACGCACCCTCTCCAATAGCCCCAGCTTTAATAGCGAGTTCGGAGGGCGGCGCTTCCCTAGCCAAATCTACTTCATGACGATGAACGGCGAGACCACGCGACTCACCAACGAGGGCACTCGTCACCCCGACGTCATTATCGACATCAGCGATAGCATCGAACGCAAGGTGAAGGCGATGGATTGTCTGGCTTCACAATTCTACCCCGGCAAGCTCGCCCGTAAGTGCATGGAAAACGTCAATGGCAGACAGGGACTCCATTTCTGCCTTTCTTATGCGGAGGGCTTTCAAATGTGGAAACCCCATATTTACAGGCATCTTCCTCTCAACGAGCATCTCCACTGGATGCAAAGCACGCCGATCGGCCAAACCAAGGAAAATCTCCTCAAAGTCGACGTTCATGATCTTTGATTATTTAAGGCTTAAGTGGGTCTTTCACCATCTTCCATCTGATCGAACCAAGTAGCCGCCAAGAACTGCCATATTCCAACTCGCACCTAGTATTTTCATTCTAGCTTGGAGGACGTGCTTGTTGCCGCTTTCGATTAGACCGATTCCAAGTGGCAATTTTCTGTCAATAGCTTTGTCGTAGGCGAGGTAGTCATTTCGGTTTTAGTATCAGTAGTGGATACGATTCGTACGAACGAGCCGTTCGCCTCGGCTATCAGTTGGGGAGTTCCCAGAACTGGCAAAAAAATTGCATTCACGCTGGCAGCTTGTCGGCGTAGAGCAATCTGTTCGGCGTGTTGACGAGAGATTGAACCGACTGCGCTCAGCGGCAGCTAAAAGCCGTGACGCTCTATGATCAATTTGGCTGATTTCTAAAAAAAATCTCAAAACCAAAGTCTGAAACAGATCGTTGAAGGGGAAGTGGACAGCGATGAGATTGGACGCCGATCGGTTTTTTTAGAAGGCGTATATAACTACAATCATGTTTGCACCAATACGTTTCCGAGACACTGACCAAACCAAAATGACTCCACCACGCTGGAGTTTTTCTCGCGTATTTGCAAGGTAGGCTCTGACCCTTTGAGCTCCTCACCGAGCCGATGATCGACACCTTCACCCCAGCCAACTAAGCCCTCGTTTCCTAATTTACGTGGCACTTCAATTGGCATGGATTTTACTTGGTCCGCACTCCGAATTTCCCCGTCTTCGCAAGGTCCATTAGCTATTTTAAGAATCGAATTAAAGCGTTCTGCTAATTCAGGATGGTTGATTAGGCCATCGTGAATTGAACGCATGAGAGAGCTGTCTGTTCTCTGTCAGACATGCGTGGCGGGAAGAAATACAGAATGAGATTTTGCTGTGGGCTTTTGCGAAACAGACCACATTTCGTCTGGACTGATCCAACGTTGGAGTTTTGATAACAGGATGTGTTAAGTGATACTAGCAATCGCCACCCATCAGGTCCGGCATGATTATAAGTATAGTAGGTTGGTTCACAACTGAAAGGCAGATAGTGACTACTGGGGGAGCTGAGCAGAGAACACGCTCAGCAAGAATTTTGCGACATTGCATTATACTGCCAGTCCAAACAAATTTATAAAAAGAGCACTTAGTCCCCAAAGTGATCTAACTGGAAACTCGCCTTCCCCCATTTTTCGCGAAGCTCTTTTTTCCATTTTTCAACTGAAGAAATCGCCCTCGGCTTGCTATTGTCTGGCCTAAACTCCCAGTAGCATTGCCCTTGGTGATTGTGGGTGTGATCCACTTTGAACCCAGCCTCACGCATCATCGGCCCGATCCATCCCATGCAATGGTCGCAATAGTCTTTAGAAAACTCGACCTGGTTACGGAGTAAGAATCCACGCGATGGGCAGTCTGTCATTTCAATAAGAAAACGACCGTCCTCGATGCGAGTTTCATAACCTCCATCCGGCGCTTCTTCGCTTAGCGTTTGTCCCCAATACTTCGACATTCCATCAATACCTTTCGCGGCGATCAACTGAGCGGCGTGTTGCTGCGAATCTCGATAAATCGCAGCGTCCCAAAATTCAATTAAATCTGGGGAGCCGCCCTCACGCTCAATCCAGTCGAAAGTCCAGTCATAGTGCGCGCAAAAATCATAACAACCTAACATCACTCAACCTCCTTAATATCCGACATTTCCTGCTTCAAAGCGTTAGCGGGTCCGTAGCGATGGGTACAGCTACCTGCACCCCCTTCAACCATCATGCTCAGCCCTGCCTCTTCGGCACGGGCGTTATTGAGGTAATAGCAGTGCTGACAAAAACTATTGATAATTTTTCGATCTCCGCTGCGTAAATGGGCAATTGCCGGGCACTGATGCACTTCAACAATGACCTCGTTTTCGGACTCTATCACTGAAACATTCGCCCCCGGCTCTGCGTCAAAAAATTCTTTCCAATAGGCTGCCACACCAGGCAGCCCTTCCCGTGCCCACTGCTCGTTAACAGGAGCAAAATATCCACGCCCCATCTCACGAAGGTATCGTATCCAGGCGCTTCGCCCATACTTATTAATGATGAACCTGAATGTTGCGTTGATTCCGAAATAGAAATCAGCCGCTCCTTCTGGTTTAGTATCCGAATAAGGTAGCCGTGATTTCATCGTATTCCGTAATAAAAGAGATTTGGGTCAAAAGGCACTTCAACCGCCGCAACGTGACCATCTAAGAATAAAGCTAACTGTTTGTCCTCTCCAAAAGTCCTTACATACGGAAGGGAATCGATTTGCCTATCCAAATCATCCCACCAGATTTCAGTATGCTGCGCTTCGAAAGGTATGGCTGTTGATCCGACATAAGAGATATCCAGCAGTAGAAAAGTCGAAGCCGGATATAAAATTTGAGAAAGATATTTATTATAAAGACTCCGTCCGTCCGCTCCCCCGTAACCACCAGTACCGCCGCTTATGTTCATACGATAGGTTCTTTCCACCCGTTCGGGATCGCTGGGATCTCCTGGAGAACGAAAAACCGCTTTGTCGCCATCGACATAAGGGAGCAAATACAAGTGCCAAGCCAAGGCATCTGCTTCTTGGCCTCGCATAGGAAAAACACGTCCTCCATGCTCGTTGGTATACAGTGAGAATGCTTGCCCTAAGCCTTTCAGATTGGCGACTGAACCTGCGACTTGGGCATTCTTTCGCACCGATCCAATGACTGGGATAAGGATACCCGCCAATACCGCGATAATTGCGATGACGGTCAGTAACTCAATTAGTGTAAAGCCAAGCTTCGACTCCTCGTTGCGTTTATTGTGTTCGATCATTATTTTGTAGCCTGTATGTTAAATGAAGGAGTTGCAATTTGATCAGACTGGTTAATTAAGTTAACCAGCTATCTTTCCTGATGTTAGAACTGCAATCATTAGGTTTACTCCCAACGCCAGACGACGCGCCAAAACGACTTGTCGAGCGGCGGCTCTTCAACCTCAAAGGTCCAGGCTTCTTCTTTTCCAAAACCACGCATTTCGGAGCTCCATTCTACAAGATCATGACTCCATTCCAAATCGGCGCGAACCCCCTTGTTTAAGTTAAATGAATTAAGGTGCAAGGTAGCCCAACCCGATTCGTCAAGCTGAACTGTCAGTGGATTCAGAGCAAACCCATCTGTGACGGCTACATCGTACAAGTAATGTAACAACAACGGCTTTCCGCTAGGCTCAACAGTCATGCCCTCACCCCAGCTAAGCGCCCCATCCATCTGAGATGCTGTGAATTGCTGCGCCGCCCAATCCCACCATGAATCAGGATACGGTTTTAAGTAATTACGAACGAAGCGCGCAATCGGCTCTAGGCGGCTTAAACGTTTGCTGCCCAGCAGGTTCACGTCTTGGTGTAACACGGTGCCCCTCACAGGGTGTACGCGCATCGCATTGAATTGCGCTAGTAAGGCTTCCAATGAAAGCAACTGGTTAGCACCAAAATCGTAGACTTGCATCCAGTAATAGACCGCAGCTTCCTCACCATGGTTTTGCTCGATAAAAGCTGTAGAATACGCAGCGACACGCGCTACGTCGCCAAGACCATGCTCCGTTACGATCCCGTCCACCCAACCCTGCTCAAAATAACTATGCCAGGGCAGAATTGCATTGCCGTAGGGCCAGCCGAAGCGCTCAAAACGAGGATCTTTCACTCCCAGTAAGAAATCGACTCCGTGCGCCTCACAGCGTGCAGAAGCAGCCTCAATGAGCTTAGTTAAACCTTCAGCTCGAAGTGCTCGCCAGGCGTCCTTGTTAAACGGAGGATACCAACCGAAAAAGTTCTGGCGCAAATCCACACCGTAACGCGCTTGGTAGGCATCGACCACGGGTTGTTCGAAACCAAACTCGTCGCCTGCATCCGTCCTCAGGTTGAATGCATGCGTTCGTGTGCTGTAATAAATACCGTCAGGCTCATAAGCCAAAAGTTCGTCCAACTCAGCCAGTCGGTAGGCACGCACCGCTTCAAAGTTATAACTGAGCATCCCTTTGAATCGCTCTAGACCGTCTCGGGTCGTCGTTTGAAAATCAGGATTATCAAGAAGAAACTGACTAGCGAAACTGTCTTCTTCGGTCGCCCCCCACTCGTCATAAATATCTTTCCAAATAAATAGCTCAATCCCATGCCGTTTCGCCTCCCTGATGGCCACACGTAGAGGGTCAAATTGCTGCAGCATCGTCGCAAGTCGCTGGCGGCCGGCGTCCACCGACGGATCATAGCGACTGCCAGGAAATACCTCTGCCAGCTCACTCCAGTAGTAGGGCAGACCAAAGAGCGTGACCCGCCAATGTATACGATCCACCCCAGCTTTCGCAAAGTCGTCTATCATGCGTATGATCGCCTGCTCGGTAAAGCCCTCTGGATAGCCGAGGCCGGGGCTGTAATAGCAGAGATCCGCGTAATCGACATTAACGGTGAGCGTGAAGTCCTTCAACCTTGGGAGTAAGGCAAGCTCCGGTTCAGTAAAGGAAATGATTCCCTCGTGAATACGTAAAGCGAAATTGCCAAAGACAGCTGCATCCGGCACTTTTACGACGAGCCGTAATTCCTGGGTCACATTATCAATGACGGTCGGTTCCATTTCAACTTGCTGAAGAAACGCGTTTTCTGCGTTTCTAAATGTCATAAAAATGGAACCCTTCGCAGAACCGATCGCTTTAGCCTGAACGGTGAAGATTAACTTCCTTGTCTCATCCAGCACAGGCATCTCATTTGTGTTGAAACCTCCATAGATAAAGAAGGCCGGCGCGCCGTTCGAATGAGAAAGACGAACGCCCGGCTTCCCCTCCTCTTCAATCTGTGACCAGTTTGCGTTCGACCCGTTCGTAAAAAAATACCACCTTGCAGGCTGCCCTCTCGACTCATCCATCTGACGAAAGTCAGAGTTCTCGAGAGCGTTGGGCACAAGCTGAGCCCAGTCCCTCTCGGGCGGATAGGTCGCCATGGCTAAAACAGGCAGACAAATCAATGCCATTAAATGGAAAAATAATCTGAATACTGCGTTGAACTCGGGCTGCATAATAATGCGAATCGTAGTATAAAAAATGAGCTCAGTGCCGAGCGCACTGGGCTCATAATTAATAATGAATGTCGGAACGATTTAAGACCTGCGGCGGCGTATAAAGAGCACGGAGCCAAGCGCAATAACACCCAGTAGCGAAGCGGCGGCAGCCGGTTCAGGTATAGGGGCAAAGGTGCCCGCATTCGTCCAACGAACATACTCCCACTCAGTCGCGCCGCCCACACTGTTACTACTAGAAATATCACCAATTCGGAGGGCGTTGACTCCAAAATTAGAACCTCCTGGCTGACCACCGATGGTCGCCACTGAGTTATCATTTATGTATAAAGACGCTGCATTATCCAAGATAGTAATCCGATAAGTGTTGAGTACTGTAGTGTCGAGTGCGAAAGATGCACCTAAAGTACCAAACTGCACTTTGTCGGATGCGATGTTGAACTCAAAACGACCCGCAGCGCTCGTTTCGAATGAAGTAAAAATATCTGCCGTTCCCGCGTAATCCTTGCCCGATTCTTGCGAGTTTACCTTCATGCGAAACTCAATCGTCGAACCAGTCGGCGTCGATCCATCAAACCCTGTAGTTGGCGTTGCCCAAGCAAACTGCGTCCCAGTCGAAGTGACAGTTGTCGGATTCGGCGTTTCGAGAATTGAACCTCCACCAGAGGCGTTTAGGTCCCACGCTGGTGTTGCACCAGTTAAGGTAGTAGCATCTGTCCACTCACCCTGCCATGGTTGAGCAGATGAGATGGAGATGGAGGCGAGAAGTGCCGAAGCACTGAGAACTACAGTTGGGAGTATTTTCATAATGTATCTTTGGTTTTGTTTAGTTAATATTGATGTGATAGAAGTAAAGTAATGATTTTTTCGGGTAGTATTTGTATAAGAATGCACTCAATGATGCGTAAGTCATGTGAATTAGTCAGGTAACATCCAGTTACCAGACATTCAAATTATCGCCTATTTAGTACTTTGCCAAATTAGTTTACGCCAAGTAGAAGTGCCCGCCAGCGAGTCATTCGCGGAGATATCGCCGATTCTCAACTCATTCAAACTAGGGACTAGGTTACCACCAAAAGTACTAGTCCACACGACGGGTGCATCTTGCCCTTCAACAAATAGTTCAGCCTTATCCGGCTGGATTCGTAAGCGGTAGGTTCTCTGGTAGCTGGCGTCGTTTGCTTTCGGCTGGCTAGAGAAAAAACGCACATTATCAATATCGAAGATGAGATCAATTCGACGAGGCACTCCCGCCACTGGATAGCCAAATACCTGCACAAGGACTGCGCCATCGCGCCCCTGCACGACAGAGTCTACGCGCATCTCGAATTCAACTTCAAGAATACCCCCGGCACTGGCGTCAAAGTCTGTGGACGAATCGAAGCTGACAAACGCAAATTGATTGGCCTGCGCGGTTTTGATGACGACCGAACCATCTCTGGACTGTAGAATTTGTCCGCCCCCGGAAGCTCTCGTGTTCACTCCCTTGACTTGATTGATATCGTCAGGGGCCAGCCAACCGTCGTAATTGACCCGAGCTTGGCTTTCCGTTTCAATTGCCGCAGTAATAGATGATCCCCAGAGAATGGCAGACATCATAGAAACAATGAGTAGGAGCCGCCTTGCCGCTAAGACTGCAAAACGAGTATTTAATAAAGCGGTCGCTATGCGAACACGCCCAGGACTAGAAAAAGAATGGTTGATCATGCCAGTAGCCTTCACCGAGGTGTTGCAATGACAAGAATGCCGATCTGGTCTTATCTAGTTACCAGCTAGTGGGCGTTTACTTGCGGTCTCGCGATCTCTTTTCTAAACCACTAATACGAAATCGCTAATACACTCTAAAATACAACAATCATGCAAGTAATCGAATCCTTTAAATTATCGGGAAAAGTCGCGGTGGTGACTGGTGGGGCAGGACTTTTCGGTCAGCAGATCGTGCTAGCTCTGGCCGAAGCCGGAGCGCGCACCGTGATGGCGAGCCGGAATATTGAGTCACTTCGGGAATATGCAGATGAGTTGGCTCGCGAGGGGCTCGAGGTCGACTGCGCGAAACTGGATCTCAGTGACTCCAGCTCGATCGACAGCTTTGCCAAGCACATTCAGGACACATACGGGGGAGCCGACATTTTGGTGAACAACGCCGTTTTGCGATGCTTTAAAGGTTGGGACGACTCCAGCGAGAACTTTTCCCAGAGTATGCGGGTCAATGTGACAGGGCAATTTGAAATGACTCGGCACTTTGGTGAGCAGATGGCGAGTAGGGGTGCTGGAAGCATCATCAATATAGGTTCGATCCAGGCGATGGTTGGCCCCGACCTCACGCTCTACGAAGGCACCAACATCAACGCCCGCCCCGACTATTTTGTCCACAAGGGAGCCTTGCTTCAAATGACGAAAACAGCGGCGGCATTTCTCGGGCCGAAAGGGGTGCGAGTTAATATGCTCAGTCCGGGGGGATTCAGTAACGCAGAATCTCCCGGAACCTTCGAGCAGCGCTACTCCCAGAGAACAATGCTCCGACGCATGGCTGGCAATAGCGACATCAAGGGGGCCATCGTGTTTCTGGCCTCCGATGCCTCACGCTATGTAACTGCAGCAAACCTCCCGGTGGACGCAGGCTACACTGCCATTTAATTCATTCGTTTGAATTGAAAGACTCTATGAAAGACAAATTTACCATTGGTATTTGCGGATTGGGCTCGATCGGCCTCCAGCATGCCCGAGCAGTCGTGAATCTAAAAGGATTTGACATCGTCGGCTATGACACCGTTCCCGAGACGGCTTTATCCGAAGATCTGCCCTTGAGTGCTTTTTACAATGACTGGGATTCATTTTTAAATCACCCCATGGATGGTGTCATTTTAGCCAGTCCTACGGAATATCATGCAGCACAAGCAAAAGCATTCTTGAAACGTCGCATTGCCCTGTTAATCGAAAAGCCGATGGCACAAGATCGAGCCAGTGCATTAGAGATAAGGGATCTCGCGCTTAAAAACGAAGTCCCGGTTTTAGTAGGTTACTCCCTGCGCCACTCCTCGCTCTTCATGCGGGCCAAAGAATTATTAGACCAAGGCTCCATCGGCGAGTTGGTTTCCTTCCACCTGCATCTCGGCGCCTACGAGACCCTTACGCTAGCCGCAAATCGCTTCAACCAGAAGGTGTATGGCAGGCTCTTCGGCGACTACAGCCACGAGTGGGACTATCTTCGATGGTTCAGCGAGCAGGCTGTCAAACGAGTAAATGCCCTCGCCTCTACGGTGGAATCGATTGATCGCGTTGAAGCACCCAATTGCATCAATGCTTTACTGCAGTTGGACAACGGTGTCAGCGGCACCTTACACCTCGATTACATCCAAAAACCGGGTGGCCGATCTTGCTTCCTTTCCGGCACAGAAGGAACTTTAAAATTGGATACAGCTACGGCGCAAATCGATTTGATAGATCGAGAAGGCGAACACGAAACCTTCGCGCTCACAGAGGAACGCAATGTAATTTACCAGCGGCAACTCAAACATTTCACCCAAGTCATCGTAGGCGAAGTGCCTCCAACCTGCAACGTCCACGATGGTTTGGCCGCCGTGCAAATCGCCGATGCGCTGCTCGACTCCTCCAGAGAGAATGGCTGGATCGAAGTCAATGCCCCTCCCTCCAAATAAATCGTTTGAAAACCTAATTCGCTAGATCGTGTCGCTTGCAAGGCAGAATATGCTGGCGAGATTTAAAACTGACTAATTAACTTTAAAATAGGTCTACTCGAAAGCTGCTTCAACCCGCGCGCCGATTGAGCATACCGAGACTTTCCCCGTGACGTTGCGAGGACAGCAAGTCCTATCTGGTCTTAACTAGTTACCAGTCAGCATGCGTTTACTTTATCCTTGTGGATCTCTTTTTCTATACACCACAGAGAAGTCACGACCATACTATGCAGAACACCAAAAAACAAAAGTTGCCAGTATCTAGATTCCATGAATTCACGGAAGAGGGCGCCTGTTTAACAATTCAACGACCAGATACCCCGCGCCCTTGGCCAAACTTCATTTACGGCTCGGAGGGCAGCCTTCAGGTCGTTGTGGATCAGAGAGGGCGTGGACGTAGCTTTTTCAAGAGCGAAGCAGCGCATACATATTCATTAGGGCGTAACTATGTACTGCGCGCCGAATCAAGTAAGCAAACTTGGTCGCTCAACGGTGGCGATGCGCCAACTCAAACCGATCACTACAGCTGTGAACACCGTCCCGGGCACACTATTTTTAAAACGCGTCACTTAGGCATCGAATCGAAGCTCACAATAAGCGTTGCCGGAAACGAGCACTGCGAGATCAACCGCCTCAGTCTGCGAAATACTGGAACAGAGGAATTAGTGCTTTCGCTCATCGGCATTCAACACTGCGTATTGGACGGTCTGAAAAACGATCAGCAATTGGAAACGACTCGATTCGATCCAACGAGTGGGGCAATGCTCGCACAGAAGCGCCATTACAATACAGCCGACTACAAATATGCAGCCTATTACCTGAGTGACCGTAAGCCGGACGCTCACACAGGATCACTCGAATCGATTTTTGACCGCGATGTTCCACGTTCCGAAGCTGACATTTGGAAACACGGCAGCTTACCTGGCATTGATGCACATGCGACCCAGATCGCCCTCGCCCTTCAACATAACCTAAGCCTTAAGCCAGGCGAGGTCATCGACATAGACTTTGTACTTGGCCTGACCGACGACTTGGATTCGGCCGAGCAAGCGGCACGGACATTTTTCACATCGCATTCAGTCGCGGCACTTCACGAGGAAACACAAACCTACTTCCAGCAGCTAACCGACCAAAAAAAGCTCTCGACCGACGAACCGATTTTCGATCTATTCCTCAACCGTTGGTCACGAATTCAGCTGGATCGGCAACTACTGACCAGCCGAGCCGGACCGACGCACAATTGGCGAAACAATTTACAAGATGCTTGGGGTTGGATGTTATTCGACCCAAATAGAGCGCGCAGTTGCTTGCGAAACATGCTTACTTTGGCCAATGAAGAAGGTTTCCTACGCCGCACCTCTCTTCGTATTCCTGAAGCGGGCGGCTTTAGTCACTACCTAAGCCAGCGCCACGGCGACATCGGCACCTGGACGGCACTACTGGCAGGACGCTATGCCTGTGAAACCGCAGATTTTGACTTTTTCCGAGAAATGATCCAGTACGCAGACGGCCAGAAGCAAGCCACGGTCGCAGAGTGCGTGATAAATGCTGTTCAGTGGCTCTTAGATCACAAAGGACAACACGGTATGATTCTAATGCTCGACGGAGACTGGAGCGATCCACTCGAAGAAGCAGGCCGAAAAGGGATCGGCGAATCCCCTTGGACCTCGGTCGCCTTGGTCAATGCAATCCACGCGATCAACCCTCTACTTCGCACCCTGAATTTCACTGAGAAGGCGGAGGCATTCGAGCAAGAGGCGACCGCGCTGGCCGACGCGGTGAATCGCCACGCCTGGGACGGTGGCTGGTATATCCGGGGAATTACAGACGAAGGTCTACGCTTCTGCACAAAAGATGATCCTGACGCTAAGGTCAGCCTCATGATGCAAGCATGGCCACTCATCGCAGATGTTGTGCCAGAGGAACGCAAGCAGGCCGTACTCAAAGCGATCGATGAATACATCGAAACAGACTTCGGCCCGATCCTTTACGGTCCGCCATTCTTAAAGTGGCGACCCGCGATCGGTCGGGAAACGGTCAAGCGGCCAGGCACGGGCGAAAACGGCTCAGTCTACGTACATGCTACCATGATGTTGGCCTATGCCGAGATAGTGGCTGGCAGGGCGGACAAAGCGCTCGTCATGATGCGCCATGTGTTACCAGCTCGCGATCCCGACCAAGTCGAAACCACCTGTGACGTGCCACTCTGGATGCCAAATTTTTACCACGGCCCCCACTCCGCCGTGCCTGAACAATCCAGTGGTATATTTGGAACCGGCGCGCTGGCATGGTTCTTCCTAGTCGTCTACGAAGGCTTTCTAGGTATCCGCGCACAGCTTGACTGTCTAGAGATTCAACCAGTCTTTCCGACGACGTGGGCACAAGCGAAAGTATCCCGCCATTGGCGCGGGGCAGACTATCACATTGAATACCTGCGTTGCGAAGGAACCCAAAGTATCGAAGTAAGATTGAACGGCAAACTGATGCTCAATGGCAAACTTCCAATACCCGAAACAAAGACACAACATAAAGTCGAAGTTCGCCTTCCTATGATTCAACCCACCACCTAGAAATGATCGATCTGTCCCTACCTCTCACACTCGCCACTTCTACTGTGGGCCTTGATCCGATGGATTATGGCGTCATGCTGATCTACCTTCTTATCGTATTTGCGATCGGATGGTTCTACTCCCGCAGTAGCGGAAATACCGAAGACTATCTCCTCGGCGGGCGAAGCATGGGCTGGCTGGTCATAGGCATCTCCTACTCCGTTTCACTGCTGAGCACATTGAGTTTAGTCATGGTTCCAGGAGAGGCTTACAACAACGGTGTGATTCTCATGCTAAAGAGCTTCATCGCACCGTTTTTTGCCGCAGCCACCTTTTTTCTCTTTATACGGTTCTATTTTAAAACCAAAATGTTCACTCCCTTTCAATATCTGGAGAGCCGTTTTGATTCAAAGATTCGCGGAGTAGCCGCCATTCTGTACTGCAGCACCCGCATATTCTATCTTGCCCTAGTTCTCTACGCGTCCTCCAAGGTCTTCGAAGGTGCCAGCGGTTGGCCACCACAGATCACCATCATCGTCGTCGGCATTGTGGGTATCGCCTATACAGCGATGGGAGGTATCCGAGCCGTGGTCTGGACCGACTTAGCCCAGTTCATCGTTCTGGCCGTCGGTTTAACGCTGGTTCTCTTTATGGCAGCCGCTCAAGTTCCGGGCGGTCTAATCGGCGCGATTCAGTTCGGCTTCGAAAACGGACGGGGCATGGAAGAATTAGCTGAGAGTTCGTTCTACACCTTCGACCCTCATGAGCGAATCACCCTCTGGATTTTATTGATCTCGGTCTTCGCCGAATTTCTTTTTTACAATAGCTCAGACCAAATTACAATTCAGCGCCTTTTAAGCACTAAGGGCTACCACGAAGCCAAACGCTCAATGCTCACATTCGTCATCATCAGTGTGCCGGTGAGCCTCGTACTATGGGCGCTTGGGCTCGTCATTTTTGCCTTCTATAGCCATCAGACGGATGCTCCAATGCCAGCAAGCGGAGACCTCGCTTTGTTTGAATTCATCGGCACGCAAATGCCGAGCCCATTGCCCGGCATCGTAATCGCGGCGATGCTCGCCGCCGTCATGAGCACACTTGACTCCGGAATCAACTCGCTTGCGACAGTCGCCACCAAGGACTTTTACTTAAGGATGTTCCGCCCCAAGGCCGACGAATCGGCTCAAGTGAACTTTTCCCGTTTAATGACAATCGCCACCGGTGTCTTTGCGATTATCTCAGGGCTACTCATTTCACAAATTTCAAGTTCCATTGGCGAAAGCATTATGGAAGCAGCGACCGTTTGGATGTCTTTCGCCAGCGTGTTGGCTCCAGTTTTTCTGCTTGGAGTGACCACCCGCAGCCTCACATCTAAGGACGTAATAATCACTTTGGTAGCAGGCTGGATGGCTCTCATCCCTATGATCGCATGGTATCTCTACTCAAAAAGCCACGAAGGCGTCGAGGATATCAGCTTCATGTATGTCGGTATTCCAGGGCTCGTCGTGCCACTTGCGGTGGGATATACTATCGCACTCTTTAAATCTCCGCAACCAGGCGACAAAATTAAAGATCTTACCCTCTGGACACTTTCAAAAAAATCAAAAGAGCGTTTGGACGATTAATTCTACATTTCCAACAACTCCATCGCGATTTTCACCACGACTTTCTTCACTACAACACTCGAATCAGCAACTGATAAGCCTGGCATGTGCGCGTCCTGAGGAAGCAAGAGCACAAAGCTGCCCGCTCGCATTGTAAGCTGCACATCCGCGCGCTGCTCAAACTGATATAACCCCACGTCGCTGTCTGAATCATAGGCTGCCTGCACCACAAGCGAATCATTCGGATACACCGCAATCCTTTCGGCTCCGACTAGGGTCATGTGCACATCCGCGTAGCTTCGATGCGCCTCGAGGATCGCATCCTCTGCGCTATCCTCCTTCGTTTCATAAGAAAGCACCCGAGCAAAGACCTTGTCTTCAAGTATTGGATACTCCTTCACCTCTGCATCCACATCCAATCCCTCTAAAAACTTAAAGACCGCCTCCCAGGCACTCCCCAATTGATAGGTCTGCGAATTAATAATAGCATCAATGATCATAAACCTAAAAAGAGTAGTTAGAAGTTAGCCAATTTGGCGAAGAGTAAATGTAATGTAAGTCACTGATGGGTATTATCTAACTCCCGAATCCAGGATAATGAGCTATCTTAAATCTTAATTCACAGCTATCCGAGTGGGCTGAGTGACTGAGTTAGAAAAGGTATGATGCCATTCAAGAGCCCACTACTGAGCGAAAAAAGGAGCAATTCCCGTCTCCAACTTTTTCAGATCTTTGGCATCAATGAGATGATCTACTTGATGGAATGTGCCACCATCGAAGTCATTAACCTCTAGTGCTTCCAAGAGAAGCCTGAGGCTCTCTGGCGAAACTAAAGCATTCTTTTGGTAATTATATAATTGAATCCATAAAAGCTTATCCACACCTGCAGATCCTGATACCGCATTGAATTCCTGGGCAATTTCAGGTAACTTGTTCGGAGAGGTCAAATAATGACCGAAAACAATACCGTCGACCAAGCCTTCGCTGACAAATTGTTTCCATGGAGATTTGGCATTACCGTAGGGCCAACCCATGTTATCCAGATTCGCTGATTTGACGCCAAAAACCAATTCGGCAGAACTCGCCTTGGCTGCAGCAGATGCCTCACGCATAAAACTCAAAATGCCTTCTGTCCGTAAAACACGCCAAAGCTCAAGATCAAACTCTTCTTTAGTAATATCTACACCGAAACGTTCGAGGTAAGCTTCGCGGACGGGTGCTTCATAACCGAAATCATCGCCCGAATCCTCGTTTAGATAAAATGCGTGTGTGCGCGTACAGAGATACACACCGTCCGGACCAAAGCTAAGTATTTCGCGCAACTCGTCCATGCGATGCGCTCGTACTTCGGGAAAGTTATAGCTAAGCACGCCTTTAAAATAACGCTCACCGTCCCGAGACGTCCATTGATACTGAGGATTTTTGAGGACAAATTGGCTAGCGAAGTTGCCATTTTCCACATGCCCGTATTCGTCATAAAGCGTTGCCCAGGCATAGACTCCAATCCCGGTGCGCTTGCCATGCTCAATCGCAGCTTCGAGAGGATTGAAGCCTTCCGCTAGAAGATCGGCCAGCTTCTGTTGCCCCTCAAGTAAAAACAGCGGCTCGACCCCGCCCCCAGGGCCAGGGAAGGTCGTTCGCACTTTGCTAGGATATGCCTCCAACCCCATGATCGAGACCCGCCAAAAGACCCGGTTGATCCCCAAGTCCTTCAACTGATCAAATAAATGTCCAATCGCAGGAGAATCCCATTTTTCGACTCCATGCTTTCTCGCGAAATAATTGAGGTCGTAAAAATCGACATTGACCGACCGAATTTTCTCCTCAGTCGCAGCGTCCACCTTTTCATCAGAGCCAACCTCGTGCTCGGCAATGGAAGCAGAAACGCTGCAACCGCTGGACAGAATGACCAAAGCTGCGCTCGCAAGTAATAGCCGACTCGAAGAACCAATTGAGCGAATGTGCCAATCGAACATTGAGGGGATTTTGGTTTGAATATAAGACATATGAATCTATTTTTATTTTTGAGGTGTCAGGAGATTACTGCCTGTAGAGAGCCATTCGCGCTCCAAATTCAAGACCTCGTTCATGGCCTCCTGGCATTCTACAGTGAGAGGGTAATCAAGAAAGCTACGGTTAGTTTGGAATACGCCAAGTTTGACAAGACACTCTTTGAGACCAGTGAGCCAACAACTAATACTTTCTCCGCCATAAACACTATACAGAACATGCTGCATCTTTCGCTCAATTTCAATCGCCTCTTCCAATCTATTTCCAAGGCAGGCTTCGTAGATTTTTGCAGCATATCGGGCAATTAAAATAGAGCCTCCAAACATCGCAGCGTCATAGCCCGCTTGGAAATACTCAACCGCCTTAAACTCGTCGCCATTTGCGAGGACGAGCTCAGGTCGTTCGCGACGTGCTTTCAACGCAAGTTCGCGTCGATTGACGTCGCCAGAGCTGTCCTTCACAAAAATGACATTTTCCATCCCATAGATCTCTTCAAGGATTTCGTTAGAAACACTGATCGCAGCATGATGCCCCCGGTCGTAAAATACAATGGGAAGGCAGCTTTTCTCGATCGTCTCTTGGTAGAGTGCGAGCAACCGCACATCCGTTTCATTCATAAAGACGTAGGGCGACGCAACAACCGCAAGGTCGGCACCACACTCGGCCGCTGAATCAATGTTACGCAGCATCCGAAGCGCCGAATTGTCGGAGACCTGTGCTGCAATTACCATGCGTTTGTCCGCCTCGCTAACCACGATTTGAACAAACTCGTTGAAGTCGTCAGGATGCAACCACGGCCCCTCGCCGCAAGTGCCGCCGAGGAAGAGACCACAGCAATCCAGATCAATGTGGTGCTCTACCATGCGAGTAGTCGATCGTCGATCCAAGCGTCGCCCCTCGTCAAGAGGTGTCGGCGTCGCCGACCAAATGGGTCCGCGCTTAATACGTTCACTAATACTGGAGAGTGATGTCTGTCTTTTCATACGAATAACATGCCCGAGTCCCAGCCATTGAAAAGAAGGATGGACTGGTAACAAAATAATACCAGAAACTGGCAGCTCACTTTCGCTTGCTTACATTAATAAGTCCACGCTCCACCAACCTATTAATCGGTCAGGGACCCTGGCATAGTATCTGGCTCTGCTTCAATATATATAAAAGCTTCAACTCCCTCGGGTAGATGGCCAGTTGCGATTTCAGGGTTGGGGTTTTTAAGCGCGGCCTGGATGATCTGTATATTTTCTGATATGAGGGTCGGAGACATACCGCTTAATCCTAACTCAGGATCTTCCAGATCTCGAAAAAAGAGCATGTAGCGATTACCTTCACGTACCCTGAGTTCTGTACTAAATTCTGCTTCCCATGAGTTTTTCCGAAAGGCTGCCAATTGTATATAGACGTGCCGACTTGCTTCACCCCGAACTACTTTACTGGTCGTTGGCTTCAAGCCAAACCGCTCTGATTTCCCAACTTGAAAGGCGAGTGGCACAAGGGAAAAATTCGCAATCAAGACGTCTTTGTTGCCTATATTGGAAATAGAGTCGTCATAGCCGATCGCTCGAAATAGTTCTGGGTTTTCAGCTGAGCCAAAAAAAACGACAAGTGACTGATCAGCTTCGGCTGGCAATAATACCTCTCTAATCTGCTCGTATATTGGCTGCTTTGTTTCTGCATCATAGGACTTACTGAACAGTGTTAAGTTCTGACTATCATGTAATTCATAAAAACCAGATATAGTCGACTCCTCAACCTTCACTGGCTCATACGCTCCTTGCTTATAATAATACAGTTCACCAAGTTCGAAACCCCATCCCATCGTCCTAAAGGCAATAACGGAAGGATCACTTTGTGCATTTGCTGTGGAGAAGAGCACCACTAGTAGGAATAATGTCCGAAAGAATGTAACCATATGAGTCTGTGATATCTGTTTAAACCTCACCATCGTCGAGCCATCGCAATGATACGATCTTGATGCGTCGACCAAATCGAGCATTGAGTGGAGTGAGTGAAGAACCTCTGTCGTCGGCATCGTTTGCCGTAGAATCGACATATTCGGGCACGCGCTGGAGAGTCATTTCCAACCAAGCACGTCCGAGAATGTCACCGGATACAGGATCTCTTGCTTCACCATAGCTCCGTACTTTAAATGTGTCTGAACGTACTTTCAAACTAGGCCCAAGTGCGGTCAAAATATCCATTTGCGAAAGAAATCCCGGAGCGTCCGCGGTCGTCAAACCGTAGCCGGCCACCCATGGGTTTTGTGTTATATCCTCAGAATTGCTGTTGAAACCTGAAAAGCTATCTCGCGGGCGATTCAACTTTTCATCGAACGGATAATTTGCACTGATGCCATTTTGTTGCGGTGCAGCACCCAATGAGTCACGAGCAACGATTCCCTGAGCGAGCGGCAGGCCACTTAGGGCACTATAGCTACTCCCATATTGTGTATTCGTGGCGGCTTCTCGGGTGATCTCGTTAATGTCTGGTAGCGTATCTTCATTGAGATCCGCACCATCAATCGCCGCCTGAAGCGTGCCCTTTAATCGGGTATCTCTCTGGTCGACCAAGAAGCGCCCGTGATTGAGCCCTGTATTATCCAGCTCGCGTGCACGCGTGTCTCGATCTCCTGAAGGAGTCCGATTAATAAATTCAGCGAGTGAAAGAAATGGCCCACGAACCTTTACCTCTTCAACGATACGAGTCGCCAAAACTTCCAGCTCAGCCTCAGTGAGTCCACGGAAGCCCTTAAATATACGTTGATAATTCGCAAGCCCGAAGGAATTACTCTCAAGGCCATCCAATAAAGCTGTATTTTCGAAGCCCGGGAAAGTAGCAATAAAATCAGTGGCCGTATCCGGATTCTCAAGCAAACCACCCAAACTACTGAGAGCAGCCTTCCACGCTTCCACTGAAGTCGAATTGACATTGAACGGTCCAGTCACAGCGAGCTTCGAGGCAGCGGTAGCGCGACTGCGCATGACCGAAAGATCGTGGCTTTCATCGAAACCGATTAGAGTCATTCGCTTATTCAAAAACGGATCTGACCAGTTACTCACATTGCTAGGAATGGATGAAAAGAAATAGTCATCCCACAGTGCTTCATTGACACGATATACAAAGTCTTTCCGGTCAACTTCTGTCCACATGTTAACCCTTGAATTACCTACTTGATACGTCGGCACTTGCGAGTCAGTTCGGTCATATTTTTCACTCGTGAGTGTTTCAATCGAAGATAGAGGAATTTGATAAGAATTCGGACGCAGATTGAGGTGCTGAAATTGCCCAATCGAAACCAAGGGCTCACGGGGAGCGTCAAACAAAACGACTGCATCCTGACCACCAAACGATTCTGCATCGGACATGCCCCAAAAACTATTCGTGGCTCCTGCGCCAGTAGGCACCCATGAGAGCACTCCGGCTGTAGCAGGACTACTATTCCAACTAACTCCACCGATAAAGCGAAACGGGTGTCCATCCTCTCGGCGACCTACCATACTTGCAGGGCCGTTCATGCGAATGTTCGTATCGGCAAGAATCCGCGCAGTATTGTTGCGCTTGGGATTGTTGGGAGTGGAGAAACTCCCATAAATGCCCATATAACCTCCAGGAACGATCGAAACTGGGTTCTGACTCCAAGAACCACCATAAGCACCGGAAACCGAATGTAGTTTTCGGCCGGAGGCATTCGAAACCATCATGCCAGGATTACCTGATTGCAGAAAATAGAGAGGTTTATAAGTGCCTTCGTAAGCGCCTAACGCACCGTTCTCGATCAGAGCCTGCGTTAAAACGCCATCCCATCGATCTTCATCGATCTCCTTTGTTCCTGAGGGCCCCTCAATCGTGACAACATCTCCAAAATCTCCATCCCCATTTGCATCGATACTCCCCCCACTTCTTTGTGCAACACTCTCCACGCCTAGTAAGATGTAATCCTCTTCACGGTATCCAAGATCGATACACTTGGCCGCATCGGGAAGACTCGCTAAAGTATCTGCGCTATTTGGACCAATCTTGTAATCGCCAATTGGCTGAGAAGATAAAATCTTTATTTCTCCTGGATCAAAGGATATGGGAGTTCTCGTCGCCACACGTATACGTTCCGAAGCCCGCTCTAACTCAGGATTTGTATAACCTAGACCCTGCCCTGTAGCCAATACTACATTATTTTTAAAGTTCAGCTGGAACTCGATTCCTGAGCCCCCATCAGCGACGGGCAATCCGTCGATGCTATAGCGCGCTGAATAGGCAACTGGATTTACATCAAAAACATAAGTTTCATCGCGTAAAGGCACGTTATAGGGGTTCCACATAGCGAAACCTAGCCAAACAGTAAAGTAGACTTGCCATTCATCTTCTCCAGTAGAGGCGTTCACACCCAGCGGTTCTAAATGAAGGCCGTTTAATATATTAAAACCCAAGATGATTGGACTGTACCCATTCTGCACATTGCTGCCAGGGCGCACCTCGACACCGAAGCCACTTTGACCTTGGTAGCTATTGTAGTAACTTGCAAAGAGTTCCCACTGAGGAATGGGCTTGTCGTCCCAAATTGGGCTAAAATCATCGCGCAAGTTACCGCTTAAGGCATCATCGTCCAAGCCTCGGCTTAAATCGGTCTGTAAACCCCCACGCCATGGATTAGCCATTAGCCCCATGGATTGTGCACTAATATCGTGTATGTGTTGTCGTATATACGTCTCCATTGCAGACGGGTCCGGCGCGATGACAGCGAGGCCCTCTATATCAATCAGCCGCGCGAGCTCACTCTTCCCGACAATACTTTGATAGTTTGTACCAAAGCTTGCCTGATTACCTTGGTTTAAAGAGCTCACGCCAATTCTCTCAGCCCCGAAGCGCTGAGCAGCGTTTAGACGCAGGCGCCCAGCCGAAGAAGATTCCGCTGCATCCGCGTATGGATCAGATAATGCGACGTTCGCTTTAAGACTCTCATCGGCAATCCAATATGCATAAGCACCATCTTCAAAAAGGACTTTAGGCGCTACGACGCCACCGTCCATAGTTGAATCATTAGGCCTGACAAGCTGAGCCAGACCGTTCGCGTCTAATAATCCCAAATCGGCGCCATTCGACTGAAGGCCCTCCGTCACTTTCGAGGCAAGATCTGCAGAGGCGACATTATCCATTCCACTGACGAGCCAAGTCATCAGTTCTGGAGCGGGTCTAGGATGTGGATTAGTAGAACTTGGAACTCCACTTGTTTCCTGACGCCAAACACCAGTCCAATAAGGGTTGCGCACCTCAGGCTGAGCACCAATCCAATCATCTGGCTTTTCTAAAATGTCTGCCCGAGCCGTAACCCGTTGATCGGGGCCGGTTAACTTCTGACTATGCCCCAAGGCCATATACGCGCCCAAGAGCGCATTCTGCCTAGCCTCCATACTTACTAGATGAACAGCTGCAGAACGGCTCTCAACCCTTACTAAAGTTGAGATTGTGAGTAAGAGCAGCAGGACAAATGCCATTAAACTCAGAGCAATTACGAGCGCAAAACCCCTGTCTCTCTTTAAACTAAAACTGTCTTTTCGGGAACTATACATATCGATGAATCGTCTTAAAAATTAGCACGTTTATACCTTGCATCCAGTATAAACACCGCTGGATCAAACATGCCGAGGCCACCACGAAGGAAAAGGAAGTTTAACTGGTGATAGAATTTTACCAGAAACAACTTGCTGACTTTCTAATTCTTGATGTGATTGCTTAATCAGGATGAAACAAACCATTAACAAGAGCTCCCCTAGCACACTCAGTCGCACATCACTCGTCACAGAGACAGCACAAATCATCCGTCTAGGCATCAGCGAAGGACGATGGAGCGGCTTCCTTCCAGGAGAGCGGGATCTCGGCCAGCAATTTCAAATAAGTCGCCCAACAGTACGAAGCGCACTAAAAACCTTAGACAAAGAGGGGCTCATAGAAATTCGCCATGGGCATCATACTAAGATAGTAAAAAGCAATAGTCTCAAAGCCCCAGAACCAATTCGTAAAATCGCGGCACTAACAAGTCTTCCTGGGGGGGACAAACACTCCCCCAGGCTGGCCTACTTCATGGGCGAAATCGCCCGCTATGTGGCTGCTGCAGGTCTGGATTTTGTCGCAATAAGCGACAAGAGGACTGGTAGCCAAAAGCCGCAAAAAACACTGGCAGCCCTCGTCGCGCAAAACCCGAATTGTTGCTGGATTCTATTCAGAAGTAATGCACCGACTCAAAAATGGTTCTCAGACAAAAAAATACCCGCGCTGCTGCTGGGCACATGTTTCTCCAAAGGAATTCTAGACTCGATCGACCAAAACATGCGGGCAACCTGCCGCCACGCTGCGGGTCGGCTTCTTGGCCTAGGCCATCAGCATTTGGGTCTATTCCTACCTAAAGGGAAATTGGCTGGCGACATTACCAGTATCGAAGGAGTTCAAGAAGCGATCGCACTTCACAGAGGCAGCGCACAACTCAGTATGATCGAGCACGACCGCACGTTCGAAGGAAAAAAGCGGGCGATTCAGGCAATGCTTCGGATGAAACGAAGACCAACGGGAATGATCGTTTGTGGGCCAAATTCGATTCTGACCTCTGTCCCAACAATTCTGGGCGCCGGTGTCAAGATACCGCAAGACCTGTCTATCATCTGTCGCGATTCTGAAAATTATTTGGAATTTCTCGGCATCGACATCACACGCTACAAAATTAATGATCAAAGCCTTGCTCAAAAATTATCGCAACTTGCAGTGGATCTAGCAGCAGGCTCAAAAAGCAAACCATACGCACGGTCTGTCGAACCGAATTTCCATCTAGGCGAGTCGATTGGTCCAGCGAAACAAGGGTGATGGGAATGCTACAGGCTGCCCCACAGGATTGGAGAGTAAACCCTGGTAAATATGCGGTCTGCGGCTGGATACACATTCACCTCTTGTCACCAACTGCCCCATAGAATTGAAGCGTATCGCTTAAATTGAATCGATCCCAGGCGACGCTTCGGATCATGGTAAACAAGCGTGCAAAACTGTGCGGACAGCCCGAGCACCATGCTTGAAAACGCAGCAGCTCATACAATAGCAAGGTTGACCAGAGTTGCCAACGAATGGCTTGTTTTGAGTGCCCCAGGAGATCACAAATTTGAAGCGTCTGCTTGATTTGCTTGAAGAACACTTCGATTGCCCCCAAGTGGCCATCGGGATGGCTTTTGATGAGCATGGATTGGCCGCTGGCGCATGAAGTTTTTGAGGGCACTCGGCTACTCCTACTTGATTAACATCACCCACATAACGGGCCCCCAAGACATATTAAAGAAGATCACGTACAGATTCGCGGCCACCAAAGCAATCGGCCCCGTATGCCCCGTGAGTTCAAGGCTGCCCCCATCCTGCACCACTGCGCGCATGAAGACGATTGAAACAACCGAGAGAGTGATCGCCATACCAATCGAGCCAACCATGAGCAATGGCTTACGCCCGATGCGGTCGATCAAGAAAGTCGCCACGAGGCAGGCCGCAATACTGACACCGCCGGTGACGACGTTGATTAACAAGGCATCGCTCTCGGAAAAGCCAGCCGATTGCCAAAGCACAGATCCGTAATAGAACACCACGTTGATACCGACCAGCTGCTGGAAACTAGCCAAACCGATACCGACCCATACGATGGGGCGCACACCATGTTTCTTATCCGCGATATCGCGTAAGCGTGGCCGATGATCACCTGCGATTGATGCATCGATCTCGTTGTATTTTTCCAGAGCATCCTCTCCGCTCAATTTAGTCAAAACTGCTAAGGCCTTTTCCTTCTTTCTGCTAGCAACGAGGAAGCGCGGACTTTCGGGGATAAATAACAGGGCTATGAAGAAAATGGAGGCAGGGACCAACTCGATCCAAAACATCCAACGCCAAGCTTCAAAGCCCCAAGCAAACTCGACCGTTGAGCCACCGGCACTACCAGCGATAAAATAGTTACTCAAAAACGCGCAAAACAAACCCGAGATGATCGCGATCTGCTGGATTGAAGAGAGTGTTCCGCGATAACGAGCGGGCGTGACCTCGCTAATATAGGCGGGCGCCAAAACACTCGCCGCGCCGACAGCTAATCCACCGAGAATCCGGTAAAAGATAAACTCAGTAGACCCACCCGCGATGCCTGAACCCCAAGCACTGATGGCAAAAAACAGAGCAGCCACAATGAGAAGACTGCGTCGGCCCAGCTTATCGGCGAGCGTACCCGCAAAGAACGCACCGACCGCACAACCAAGTAACATCGAGGCGACATTAAAGCCTGTGACGACACTGTCGGAATTAAAGGCCAACTTTAAGCCATCGACTGTGCCATTGATGACACCGCTATCGAAGCCAAACAGAAAGCCACCAATCGTGGCTACGATACTAATGAGGACGACAAATCCTGTATTACCTGAATCTTTGCTATTCATAATGATTACACTTTAACCATCTTAGATACCCAAAATGACTTAAACCTCACATTGATTCACATCGTTGAATCCATCTCAGTGCACCGTACGAACCAACACCACCCAGTCCGATTGCGAATCTGCGGGTGCCGCGCCGATCGAGACAGTCGTGCCAGCTTCGACGGTGACAACTGATCCGAATTGTAAATCCCCACCCGTGCGCGGGTTAAACCAGTGCAAATCAAACTCGCCAGCAGCTCCGCTCAAATCCAGCGCCACGTCGTCATCCGCTTGTCTCATGTAAATCAAATAAAGCTCTCCAGATTGCGCCAAACAATAGCGCTCATTCCAGCATACTCTGGATCGGGCGGAGTGCCCGTCTGTGCATTGCCCGCCTCATCCATTGCTACGACCCAAGCATGACCGGAGGCGGCGGACTGCGTGACCCAGTTCAGAATATCTCGATGGGAATTGGCCACATCACTATTTTGAATGGATACACCCGTGAGCAAATCCTGCTTGCCGAGATATGACTCGTAGCGTTGGGCTTGTTGCCCAGGGTAAGAATGTAGCACAATCAAATGGCTGTAAGGATCTGTCTCACGAATATAACGAACCATAGCAGAGCTTTGCTCAAACGTCTGTGTATTCTCTTCTCCTACGTTCCAGTTCAGCGCCAAGTTATAGGCGTAACGTGCGATCATCTCGCGCAGGTAGGCCTTGCGCTCCACACCGAGCTCACCGTCATCCAGAGCTTGATCGCTCCCTGGGCCATTCAAATCATCATTCTCCGTTTCCTGTAGTTTGAAGTGCAAGAACATGCCCTGTGCGGTGGCGTGACTGAAGACTTTCGCCCACTGATCGAGCTTAGAACAGTCGAAGTGTAACTTATCCTCACGACTGAGATGCGGCCAAACGTTATCACCATCGCCACCCGCATTGTAGGTTAAAAAGGAAAAGGCGTTGCCCCCTTGTGCCGACAAATAATTAATCGCGCCCAGACTTGTCGGAGTCTACCACGGTGAACTCCCCGAGCAAACCATCATAGTCGGTATCAGCAAACTCGATACGGTAAGTCCATTGTCCCGTCTTATCCGGGGAAAGGTGCGCCCGCCATTTGCAGCCCGATTCTGCGGAACTCTCGCCCGCATGACCATCGGCAGCAAAATAGGCGGGCACTCGATAGTGTGGTGACCCCGACTCGTGGGTAAAAATCACGTCCATTTGGCGATGAATAAATGGATTTGGATCTTCGTCTCGCTCATGCGCGAATGGGCCATCAAGCGTAAGTATGACATTGTGCCAATGTTTCAACTCGCCGCTAATTACAACCGAACCATCGCCGTCAGGCTGGCGTTCTCCGTAGGTAATGGTGGAACCAAAACACTTAGAAATAACCAAAAAGGCACAAATTAGGAATGAAAACTGTTTCATGATTTCTTTCGATGAACTAGGTATCACTGCTATAGGACTGCAGCGACGCGTAGATCCTCAGGAAAGTCTGAGATCGGGCGAATACGAATGTCCTTGAAAGCACAGTCTGCGCCCTCCGATTGTATTTGAATCTGCCCCGCAACTAAGGGGCGGCCTTGGTGGTTTTTGGCATCCTTCAGCGCTAGGACGACCTCTCCGTTGACAACATGAATGGCGCGATCTCCGAGCACATATAGATCGACCCGCGTCCACTCACCGTGGGGGCTTTCGTGGTTGGCTGAGCGAATGACCCGCTTACGGTATGCACTGGCAGGTGCCGCCGGATCCCAAACATCCTCAGCGGTGCGATTCGTTACTGAGGATGGTCCAGATAAATGATAGAGGTCGCCCGTGTCCGTCTCTTGAATTTGCAATTCTAGAGAGCGCTTCCACACATCCCAAAAAGCACCGTGCTCACCATAAGCATGGTAGATGATGCCACTATCGCGCTTCTTATTCAAACGAGGCGCCCATTTGGCCTCTTTCCATTTTACTTGCAGACTTAAGTGATAGTTTGAGAAAGACTCTAGTGTCGTCAGTCCAGCATAGACCCGGCCGTTAACATCCAGAATCACCTCCCCAGAGCCATCGGCGCTGGTCGTAAAGAGCTTAAACGGATCCCCGAGGCCTCCAGCTTGACCAGGCTCCCAATCGGCCCCGAGTAATTTTCTAGCCTCAGCATTACGTGAGGCATGCGGTTTGCCCGTAAACACTTCCCACTGCGAGAGTTCAGCGTCTAAGAGGGAGACCCCATCTCTGGGTGCATCAACCGGGGCCACCGCGGGTGCGGGTGCTTCCGCTCGAACCGCCGTAAAGGCGGGTGTCTTCGCCCTCGCCCCCACCTGTGCTGGCGCTTCCACGCTGGCGACTATGGGTGCTTCTGTAGTAGTCGCCGTTGGCGTATCGTGAGCACAGGCAGAAAAGAAAACTATGGCGGACAATGCCAAAAAGGGAGTGGATAGATGATTCATAGCAGAAACAGGAGAGCGGTTCATAAGACAGAGGTAAGACCGTAGCATCCTCAGGCGCACACCAATGAAAACGTCTGACAATTTTACATTGTTGAATAAGATCGTATGGAGGTGTAAGCGGCTTACCCCCCCCTCTTCAACGATGTAAAGTGTTACGGGATTTAAAATATGGCTTTAATCGAAAAGCATGTAGGATCGAGCAGGCTATCACTCAGATCGTTCGCTCGACCGCTTCTTTATGGTTTGTATCAAACGATCGTTCATCTCACTCTTAACTGCCATAGGCTTGCTCACGCCCTTGAGCGGCGCGGAGGCAGATCTGGCGCCGAGGCCAAACATTATCTTTCTCCTCGCCGATGATCAACGCCACGATGTGCTTGGCTGCTACGGCAACGAGTTGATCGAGACTCCCTGCATTGATGCCTTGGCCGCCGAGGGCATTCGCTTTGACAATGTCTTCACGCAGGTGCCGATTTGCGCGGCCAGTCGTGCCTCCCTCTTTAGCGGTCTATCACAGCGCACGCATGGCTACAACTTTGGCGAGCTGCCAATCCCTCGGCAGTATATTGCGAGCAGTTACCCGATGCGGCTAAAAGCCGCTGGATACCGTATCGGATTTGCCGGCAAATATGGCATGGCCTTTGAGGAGCCGGGCCTCAAGAAGGAATTTGATTTCTTTAGGCGAATAGGCCGCAACCCTTACTTGCATACCATGGCCGACGGCAGCTTACGCCACGAGACTGATCTGTGTGCGGATGCCGCAATTGAATTCATCCAATCTACTCCCAAGGGGCAACCTTTCTGCATGTCAGTCAGCTTCAACGCTTCGCATGCAGAAGATTCCGACCTCCGCCCAGGCTACCATTTTCAATGGCCCGAGTCCGCTGACGGCATGTATGAAGCGATCACGATGCCCCCACCAAGCCTAGCAGACCACAAATACTTTGCCGCGCTCCCCTCTTTTCTGAAGACTCCATCCAACCTCAATCGCTATCGCTTCGGATGGCGTTGGGATACTCCAGAAAAGTATCAAACCAACATGCGCGCCTACTACCGCATGATCACGGGCATCGATCATGCGATTGAGCGGGTGTTAGAAACCTTGAAAGCCGAGGGCCTCGACCAAAATACCATTATCATCTACTCTGCCGACAATGGCTTTATGATGGGGGATCGTTCGATCGCTGGTAAATGGAACCACTACGATCAATCGCTCCGTATTCCCCTGATCTTATTCGATCCACGTTTAGCGCCCGATCAACGCGGCCGCGTTGTTAGCGAATTAGTCAGCAATATCGACGTGGCTCCGACATTCGTCGATCTTGCAGGGCTGGAGCCATCTCCAGCTCATCAAGGACAATCGCTCCTCCCGCTCATCATGGGCGACCGAGATCAAGTCTGGCGAGAGGACATCTTTGTCGAACACAGCTTCAAACGATTTAATAACTGGAATGGTGTGCGCGGCGCGCGTTACAAATACGCAGTTTATCCAGACGAGCCAGAGGGGCCTTACGAATGCCTCTACGATTTAGAAAAAGATCCCAACGAATTAATCAATCTGGTCGATAATCCAGAGTACGCAACGATCCGAAACCGAATGGCCACACGCTTAGAGTTTTACGAAAATGAATTGGAATAAATTGAGGACGACTCATATCATCCAACCAATTATGAAATACAAAACACATCTTCTTCTAAACTGCTTGCTACTCTTAATCGCTTCTTCCCTGAAATCGGTCGCTTGGACTACCGTGGAAGCCGAGGGTCAATGTGCGGTGCATCCGGAATGTGGAGTCGCCGCATTTGAGGAGCAGGTTTATGTGCTTGGCGGTCGAGGTAAACCCCCAGTAAATGCATACGATCCAGCAATGGCTAGCTGGTCCACACTGGCGGCTCCCCCCTTTACGATGCATCACTTTCAAGCGGTCGTACTAGGTGATCGAATTGCGGTCATCGCCGGTTTCACTGGCGGCTACCCTAAAGAAGATCCACTAACACATATCTGGTATTACCTACCATCTGAAGATCGATGGGAAGAAGGCCCCGAGATTCCCGAAGCACGTCGCCGTGGTGCAGCCGGAGCAGTCGTTGACGGAGACTTTGTCTACATCGTATCGGGAATCACTAATGGCCACTGGGATGGGCACGTGCCCTGGCTCGACCGCTGGAACTGGAAAACCGGTGAATGGACAGTCCTCGAGGATGCACCGCGCGCACGCGACCACTTCCACGCGGTCATAGTCGACGGCCATCTACTAGCGGTCGGCGGACGGCGATCCAGCGCTTCGGTAGCTAAAACATTTGATATTACGGTGCCTGAGGTCGATGCTTACGAGCTCGAGACAGGCATATGGACCACCCTCGATGCCGAGCTACCGACTCCTCGCGCGGGCGGTATGACGATCAGTTATCAAGGCTACGCCATTATGATAGGCGGTGAAAGCATGAGCCAACGTGAGGCGCACGCAGAGGTCGATATATTTTCCTTCGAAAGCAACCAATGGCAAAGTGCGAAACCTCTGCAGCAAGGTCGGCACGGAAGCGGAATTTGCCGCATTGGAGCGTCTTTCTACGTTGCCGCTGGCAATGGAAATCGAGGTGGCAGTCATGACCTGCAGGACATCGAAACTATCGACTGGGAGGAACTCATTGGAAGCTTAGAAAACACCGCCGATCATTCAGAATAGCGCTACTTCAGAATAGAAGTTTGAAGCGAGTCCCGAGAAAGGTCGCGTTCGCGATCTTATATTCAACGATGTAAATCCTATTGAAGTTCACAAGGTATCTTTCATCCGCACCTTAGGAGGCCACCAACAACGACCACTTGTCGTTGGTAAGCATGCGGCTCCAGTGAAGAACAAAGTCCGCATAGTCCTCGAATTTATCTATGTGCAACATGAAAAAAATGCCTCTTCCGCAGAATCAGTGGGCGTTTGAGGGGAGTTAAATAGCGATTTTGTTGAAAACAAAACGATAAAAGCTCTGCATCGTGGCGAATTGCGGAGATCAAGCAGAAAGTCATATAAGTGCCC
>Ga0307933_1000266_pt1 | contig 50133 bp, 46 predicted proteins | sample OrgLakmetageno88_FD_201811 | JGI IMG/M metagenome (GOLD analysis project Ga0307933, IMG submission 201811) | Saline water microbial communities from Organic Lake, Antarctica - #88 | ecosystem: Environmental > Aquatic > Non-marine Saline and Alkaline > Saline | place: Antarctica: Organic Lake... | reverse complement strand
TTTATGGGTATCATTTTGGACTTTCATAGTCTGCCAACTTCAACAGAGACCATATGATAAGTCTAGCTATTTTTAGAAAAAACTTTCTAAATTAAGCATTTAGGTAAACAGCTGAAATGCCCCTGGCTACATTGTTCGCCTATTGGAATTTTTCTTGCGTTATAAAAAAGAAGAAAAGAATACTCCTAAACATTTCAATCATTCTAATGTTAGCACTTACAGCTATGATAATCTTTGGCCTATTTCAGCCAATATCGATTATCATCAAACAACTCGACGGTTGATTAAAAATGATCAGAACCAGTCACAGCTATCAACTCCTTTCGCGCTCCGCGCTTCAGTCGCGATAGCGCTTCACGTGTAGGAAGAAATAAAAAAGAAATGGTAACCACAGATGGACACCGATGAACACAGATCAGGAGCAAAGAAAATCAAATCATATCTGTGTTCATCTGTGTCCATCTGTGGTTAAAAAGAATCCGATCCAATGCAGAGAAAAGCGCTCGACTGGTCGACAGTCTTCGACCAGATTTGGGGCTACATCCAGTCGGCATAGACAACGCATTTAACGCGCTCGATTTGCGACAACGCTGACTAATCCTAAACCCTCTGGCTGGGTGTCTAGCCTCTACGTATACAGAAGAGAACATGAATATTCAATTGTCAGAAAAACTCGCAAGCTCTTAGCTTCAATCAAACAACACGCAGATCAATAAAGGTTCAACCAGTCACAGTTATCAACCCCGTTCTAGACACAACGAAATGAACAAACAAACTCTATGCATATTACTCATCCTATTTACGGGGCTGGTCACGTCAGCGTTTCCTGAAGATATCCGCTATGCAACAAAGGAGAATATTCATTATTACAGCGATGCCGTTAATCGCTCGGACTCTTACATAAACGAACGTTGCGTTCTGGATATTTATCATCCTACAAATAAAAATGGATTCGCCACCGTGGTTTGGTTTCACGGTGGGGGTCTCAAGAATGGAAACAAACGCATTCCTAATCGACTCAAACGTCAGGGTATTGCGGTGGTTGCGGTTAATTATCGATTATATCCAAAAGCGAAGGCGCCAAGCTACCTTGAGGACTCGGCCGCTGCTGTCGCCTGGACTTTTAAGAACATAGAATCCTTGGGTGGCGACGCGAAGAAGATCTTCGTCTCTGGTAGTTCCGCCGGTGGTTACCTGACCACTATGATCGGATTGGACAAACGCTGGTTGAGTGCCCACGACATCGATGCAGATAGCATAGCCGGGCTGATTCCACTGGCTGGGCAAATGCTCACTCATTTCACGGTCAGAGAAGAACAAGGTATTGATAGCACCACGATGGTCATCGACGATCTGGCTCCACTTTCGCATCTAAGATCAAATGCACCTCCCATTCTATTGGTGACGGGCGACCGTGAACAAGAAATGTTAGGTCGTTACGAAGAAAATGCATATATGTATCGCATGCTCAAAGTCGTGGGGCACCGAGACGTGCGCCTCCTAGAACTCGATGGTTATGGTCACGCTCCGGATGAACCATTTTTTCCATTGCTTTTAAAAGAGGTGGATCGGGTCGTGAAATTGATGAAGGATTAGACGAGTTCTCCTTTCCCACAAAAAGTGGTCTGGTCATAATGTTTGTGGTGAATCAAAAAACGCATCTTTAAACACCCATCACTCGGCTTGATCTATATGCAAGTCTCCCGCGCTTCTGCCAGGTCTTTTATCAGCCCCAGCAACCACTAATTGCGGATCTCCCAGCAAGTCCGCAATCATACCCCGAGCGTCCGCAAACAAAGCTGCCTGCAGGCCCGTTTCCATCCATTCAGCGTTACTGGCACCTTCGCGCCGCAACCTCTGACGAGCAAAATTCAAGAACTTGGCCGTTTCCTGTCCCAGCGCACCTTCAGCCGCTATCTGGAGTTTTTTTTAGAGTCCGCTTCATCGCCTCGCTCTTGCTCGGTTAGCTCAATAGTCGCGTCAATATACTCACTGGACAGTTTCTTGAACTTATCCAAACCTTCAATGCCCTGACGTAGCTGTTGCGCTTCATCGGCTTTGACACGACGCGACTTATTACGCCCATCTTCCCAGACTTGGTATTTGTAGTAAGGCCCCCGCTGGACGGTCTTACCGTTCACATGCCGTTCTCGATACTCTTCACTTAGATTACCACGAGACATCGTCTCGATCTCACCCATCTGCTTTAACAAGGACTCTCTTTTGCGCAAAATAAAGGGAAATACAGCTGTCAGAAAAAAATTGTTATCCACCCCTGCCTAAACTAGCTTCAGGAAGCAGTAACAAATCTCGGATTCAATTTTGAAGTCCAAGAAGAGTCACGAAAGTGAGTTAGGTGCTTGCGAGCCCCCTCACCGAAGTAAGAGGCTCTCTTGCGATGAAACAAAAATACAAACACCTAACTCAAAAGAATGCTACAGCATCGAACGGCTGCGTAAAGCTGGATATAAACAAAACGCGATTGCCGAGCTGCTAGATCGTAGCGAGGGCACGATCAGCCGCGAGATTGGGCGCAATACTGGAAAGCGCGGTGATCGATCTGTTTAAGCAGGTGATCTAGCTGCACAACGCCGCCAGGGAAGCGGTAAGGCTAAGAGGTTTACCGCAGAGGTTCAGACAGCAGTTGAGTATTTTCTGGCGTAAGGGCCACCTGATGCCTTAATGAAGAGAAAGATGGTTAGACGAATCAAAGAATCTTGGAACTCTCGCCTCGGTGTGATCTTGGCCGTCGCGGGGAGTGCCGTGGGGCTGGGTAATTTCCTACGCTTCCCGGGGCAAGCGGCTGAGTATGGCGGCGGCGCCTTTATGCTCGCCTACTTCATTTCTTTCCTACTCATCGGCCTACCCATCTGCTGGGCTGAGTGGATCATGGGGCGGCATGGTGGGCAAGCGGGCTTCAACTCGGCGCCTGGTATTTTCAACTACATCACCCGTAAGCCGCCGTTTAAATACTTGGGAGTACTCGGGGTGCTAGTTCCAGTCGTCATCTACATGTACTACGTCTATATCGAGGCTTGGTGCCTCGGCTATGCTGTCAACTTCCTCGCGGGTAATATGGATTTCAGCACGGTGGAGGAATCGAGCGATTTCTGGGGCGGCTTCATCGGTATCGGGGCGGATGGCAGTGCGCTGGGCTTTGGCCTGACGCAGGTAGGTTTCTACCTTGTGCTGGTTTTTATCCTGAACTTCGTGCTGATCTATCGCGGCATCTCAAAGGGGATCGAACTTTTCTGCAAGTATGCCATGCCGACTCTGGTAATCATCGCATTCATCATCCTGCTGCGGGTGCTGACGCTGGGCACACCGGACGCGGATCATCCAGAGCGTAACGTGGGTAATGGGCTCGGCTTCATGTGGAACCCGGTCAAACACGTGGTCGAGCTGAAAGACGATGCAGGCGAATGGATCATTGATCGGGAGGTGGTGGATCAAGATCGTCTCGCGGCCGTCGAGGCAGCGGCAGAAAGTAGCGTGACGATGCGTGTGCGCCATATTTCGATGTTTGAGCAGCTGTATAATCCGCAACTGTGGCTGGCGGCGGTGGGGCAAATATTTTTCTCCCTATCAGTCGGCTTCGGGGTGATCATCACCTATTCAAGCTACCTCTCAAAAAAGGACGATGTGGTGCTGAGCGGCCTAGCGGCGACCAGTGCTAACGAGTTTTGCGAAGTCGCACTGGGCGGACTGATCACGCTGCCGGCTGCGGTAACTTTCCTCGGTGTAGCGGGCGTCGCGGGGATGGGTACCTTCGGGCTGGGCTTCAATGTACTGCCGATGGTGTTTGCCAATATGGCTTTTGGTGAGCTGTTTGGCTTTCTTTTCTTCTTCCTGTTGTTTCTAGCTGCCGTGACGAGCTCACTCTCAATGCTACAGCCAGGCATCGCCTTTCTGGAGGAAGCGTTGAAGATCAACCGCAAGCAATCAGTCGTCCTACTCGGGCTGATCACGGCGGTCGGTTGCGGCTTCGTAGTCTATTTCAGCGAGGGAGTGAAGGCGCTCGACACCATGGATTTCTGGGTGGGCACCTTTCTTATCTTCGTGCTTTCGACGATTCAGATTATAATTTTCGGCTGGATGCTAGGCGTGGATAAAGGCTTTGAGTTAGCCCACCAGGGAGCAGCGATTCGTATACCAAAATTTTTTAAGTTTGTGATGAAGTATGTGAGCCCGCTCTTCCTTATACTCATTTTCGGTTTGTGGATCGCTGCCAATGTTTTCGGCGTCGACTTTCGAACAGGCGAGACACATTACAGTGGCTATGTGAAGGATCTTTTTATCGAGCCGAATACCGTGGCGCGCTTGAGCGTAGGTCTTATTGCCATCGTGGCGGCGCTCTTTACCTTCATCGTGGCGCTCAACCCCGATTATAAAAAAATAAAGAAGGAGAAATAGCTTATGACTTTAGCAGGTTGGTTCATTATGATTCTTTCAGTAAGCTCTGTCAGCTTGCTACTGGCTTGGTGCATCTATAAAGTCGTGACGACTCCAGAAGAGACCGACCACATTCACGGCTTCGAGCAAGAGCCCCCCGACGTAGAGTGATCCCCGACGTAGAGTGATCCCCGACGTAGAGTGATCCCTGACCAGCTTTTTAGAAGTTAAAGTCCGCGCAGGAAGCGTTGCGGGCACATTTAATCTTGTTAAGCACACTTACTTCTTACCTGCAAGAAGCGGCTCGATTTGCTGACAGAAAGCATCGACCGTTCGCTCCGCTTGCAACTCTGCAAACGAGCACTCAGCCAGCCCGCGTCCGCCATCCTCTCGCTGCATAAACCGAGCCATCGTATCCGCAAGTGCGGCGGCATCGCCCGCCTCAAAAAGCAGCGCGTTTGAGTCCTCCTCTAAAAGCTCCTGATTCCCCCCAACGTTGGCCACAATACGGGGCAACTTCGAATGCATAGCTTCCAGCACAGTCATGGAAAACGGCTCGGCCTCTCGATTGGTGTAGAGCAGCGCATCGTAGTGTTGGTAGTAATCGGATAGCTCGCCCGGGCGTATGCCTTGCATGGTGACTTGCTCGATCAAACCGGCAGCATCGATACGCGCGCGCTTGGCTTTGCGCTCGCTCGGCTCGCCCATGCCGAACAGATCCAGCGACACTTCGATGCCCCGCTCCCTTAGCAGACCCACCGCATCGACCGCCACATCGGAGCCTTTCGCTTCATTCAACCGCCCCGCCCAAATAAAATGATGACGCTTAGCAAATGAGGTCTTGGGTGACAGCTTGCGGCTATCGACTGCCGGATAAATGACAGGCAGCGATTCAGCCTGAGCCAGACCGCCGTCGACTAGATATTGACGCAGCCACTCACTCGCGACGTAGCTGCCCTTTAGCCGCAGCGATTTGGCCTCTCCGATCGGTAGTATCCCCATGATGCGACGCGCACGACCAATGCCGCGATTGAAGGAACGATACACTTTCGAACGCACGCTCGGATTATCAAACCACCAACGATACCAAGGGTCTCGGTTGAAAAATTCCGGCCTTAACCAGTCAGAATGCAAGTCATAGACCACGCGTATCCCCTTACTCTCCAGGCGGAACAGCAGCGACTTGGAGAGCCCACGCATATTCCACACATAGACGACATCAGGCTTGAAGCGCTTGATACGATACTCGAGCGAATCCGCATTATAACGCTCGTGGGCGTAAGTAGCCTTATAAGAACGACCCAGCAGAGAATCTTCCGGCATATCCGCGTGCAGCCGTAGTTCTCGAAGAACCCCCTTCTCTCCAACCACTCCCATCGGCGGCAAACCGTCGTCGGATGTGACCACTTGCAACAGATGCCCAAGACGCGCCAAGCCCTGCACCGTCTGGCGGCAGCGCTCATCGTGCCCGCTATAGCCAAGAGGCGGATAAACAGAGGTTATAACTAGAACTCTCACTTTGGCAATGAGTCAGCTTAAATCCAGCCATTCCAGCTTTTTTCACAGAAAAGACCTCATTTCTTCGAAGAGCGATCAGGAAGATACAGCCTTAACTGGATTAACACCGAAAATAGCCTCCCTACGAATAAGCCTGACCTCTTACATTTTTCATCACCACAAGAGGTTCGCCCGCTTCCGCCTGAATCGAGCGTGGCTTTGGCCGATTTTTCTGCTTTGTCCAGCGTTGCCACGTGTCCATATGCGCAGCCACAAACTCGCGCGAGCCCAGCACCGCACCTTCCGAGAAGTAGCGTATCCGGCAGCGCAGTAAGGTCGCCGCTGGCAAATGGCCTTCTTCTTTCTCCAGAACTCGCACCGCCTGCGCCCGGTCTATCTGCGCAGCGCCAGCGGCAGGGGCACTACCTTTGCCGAAAAGCATCAACCGGTAATCTTTCAGAACTTCTGCCACAGAAACGCCGTAAAGCCCCGAAGTCACAAAGATCAGTCCCCGCAACGCACCGCTGCGCCCAGCAACCGCTTCCGCGTATCCGCAGAAGCGGTAATCTTTCGGGTCTTGCACGATGCCAGCCCGAACAGGGTTTAAGTCGATGTAGGCCGCCATAGTCCGGAGCGCATTGCTTTTCCCCTCGACCAGAACGCTTTTAAACCGGTCCGACCAAAGCGGCCCAAAGCGCTTGTGACTTTTGTTAAACCAAGTAGAGAAGCGTTGTTTCAGCGTTTTCATAAAAGCCGAGACATCGCCCATCCGAGCTAGCAGGCGCGCGCGGATCGCTTCCGCATCGGTGCCACCCGCCTTCAATTCCTTCGTCATCACCTCAATCGAGGTGGTCTGATAGGCAGTTGGTTCAGCGTAGAGCACTCGGTAGCGGCGGAGCAGTTCCTTGTCAGAGACCCCTTCTGCCGGAGGCACCCGCACCAGCAAGTGGAAATGGTTATTCATTAGGCAGAAGGTCAAAACCTCCACACCCGAAAAGTCCGCGACTTGGTGCAGCATCTTCCGCAGCACCTCCTTTTCCCGAGATTCAAAGAAAGCCTCCCCATTCACAGTCCGCGACATGCAGTGATATATTCCGAGTCCTTCAGCCAAAATCCTCCTGTTACGCATTAACCCAAGCTGAGGTGTTTTAATTCATAGGCAAGGATAAAAAAAGGGACAGGTCATTATTATTAGAAAGCTTGGAAGTCTTTGCGCTTGCTGAAAGCACACATTGACCTAATCACAATTACTATCTTCGATTATCTATAACGAAATATGCCCGACTACTACATACGCACACCCGAGCAAAACGAGTCTCGTGGCCCTTTCGATATCTCCAAGTTACTTACTTTGGCCGAAGCGGGACAAATCAATGCCAATACGCTCTACTACGACGAAGATAAGGAAGAGTGGCTACCGCTCGCTCTGAATAAGGAGCTGCTTTTACAGGTCTTTCCCGAAAGAGAGAAGCTCTCGCTTAAAGTTAACAAAGTCGACCAACCCAAACTCGGAGGAGCCAATCCGAAAGGCTCTGATAACCTGAATGTCGAGTCCATGCTCGCCGCCGCTGAGGGCGATACCGAAGAGAAACGCAAGCTGACGCGCCAAAAGAAGAGCTTTGATCGCGCCGCCAACCTTTCCGCAACCAGCCTAGGACTGATGATGATCTTCTCCGCGCTCTTCATGATTTTACCGCTAATTCCCCAGATCGAGGGCGCCTTCTCAAATAATAACGTTGCGCAGATTTTCAACTATCCAACTATTCTGATCGGCGTCTTCGACTTAGTCCTAGGCGTGCTACTGATTCTATCGGTCACGGAAGTTTTCCCACTTGCACGAGGGCGTGCTATGCTCACGCTCGGCTTTGGTGTTTACGTCGGCTGGGCCATAGGCGATCCTTTGGTTATCGTGCTCACCGCCGCTGCCGGTATTGGCATCTTTATGGCGACGCTCGCTCAAAGCATGCACACGATGATTATCGCGCTGGTCTTTGGCTTGGGCGGTAATGTTTACCTAGCCTATCTTGCACTCGATGGCCGCTTCGATGGTTTCTTCGAGACCATTATGTTTAATCTAATCGCTAGCTAGCTCGCCTCGGCGCTGAGATTTTGCCAAATAAACAAGACACTTCACTAGTCTCTCGCTGGCAACAGAGTCTGGAAAAGCTCAAGACTTACTTCAATCGCGCACAGACGCTCCTACGCAAGGACATCTGGGAGTTGGAGTATCTTGGCCGCCGCACCGTGCGAGCTCGCATGTATCATCTGCTGCGCATACTCACGCTCACGGGGCAAGGCTTAAAGCGCAACCAGTTGCCCATGCAGTCGGCGGCACTCACTTTTTACTCATCGATCGGCATCGGCCCGTTGATCGCTTTCGGCATCATGATATCCGGATTTTTGATCGACCGCGACATCGCCGATCCCAACGCCGACCCGCAAGATAGCGTGGTCGTGCAAAAGATCAGCGATGTGATCGCCTTCGCAGCGCCCCAAGTCGCGATGACAGTCACGGAGGATGGCAAGCGCACAGAGTTGTCGCCGCAATTGCTGGAACTAATCACAAATTTTAGTACCGTTACTAAGTCAGGCACTGTCGGCGTAATTGGCACACTGGTGCTACTTTTTATCTGTTTACGAGTATTAACGTCGATTGAGGAGTCGTTCAACACCTTATGGGGCGTCGAAAAAGGGCGAAATTTCACCGAGCGCATTGTCACGTACTGGACATTTGTCAGCCTGGGCGCCGTGCTCGGCTCGGCCATCATATCGCTGGAGGTCTTACAGCTATTTATCCAGATCGCCGAGAATCTGCCCTTCGGTGTCGCGATTAAGAACATCATCGAGTTTTTCTTACCATTGCTTACCTTGATAATGATCACCTTGCTACTGGCCGCCTTTTTGCGCTTTATTCCTAACACGCAGGTTAAGTGGCGGCCAGCGCTACTGGGTGCAGTCCTCGTCGTCGCACTCTTGCAACTCTACAAGGAGCTCTCCTTTCTCTATGTGCAGCAAGTCGTGAGCAATAACAGCCTCTATGGCTCGGTCGGTATCATCGTGGTGCTAATGTTGGGTCTCTACGTGTTTTGGCTATTAATTCTGCTCGGCGGTCAGCTAACCTACGCAGTGCAAAACGCCGATTTTTTAACCAATGAAAATGCTTGGCAGAAGACCAGCGAACGCGCCCGTGAGCTGATCTCGCTCAGTGTGCTGTTGATTGTAATGACGCGTTTTGAGTCAGGGCATCCACCCATAAAAACCAGCGAATTACTTAAAAAGCTACGTGTGCCGAGCCACATATTAAACACCAGTATCAACCGCCTGTGCGCGATCGGCTACTTGAACCAGATCGAAGACCCCACCTCGCAGGACGAGCGCGACCACAGCTACCAGTCCGGGCGCCCGGCGGAGAACATCACCCTAGCCGACTTCAAACAGAGCATCGAAACTTTTGGAAACGACGAAGGCTCCGAGATCGCCTCCGGCACCGACCCGGCCCTGCGCATCTACATCGACGAGGTGCTGGCACTCAAGGGCTGCCCGCGCGGCAGCATGACACTCGGCGAGCTGATTCGGCAGCGATCAATTTAGAATAAAGAGAGAGCAACCAATTGGTTGACAGAGTAGAAAGCGCACCTAGCCTGCGACGTTTTCCCTTTTATTTACACATGATCTCTTGGATACAACACCACCTCATTCGCCATGGACGCTGGATATTTCTCAGCTTGCTGGCACTCATTATCGTTGCCTTTGTTTTTACCATCGGTAATACGCCGGGCTGCACCACGGATCGAAGCGGCTACGAGGAGAATCTTTTCTACGGCATCGACCTCAACTCCCCGCGCGAGCGCGACGTCATCATTGAGAAAGTGCAGCTCAGCGCCTTCCTCAACAGCCAGCAAATCCGCACGGATGAGCAGTTTCAGACGCAGCTTACCAGCCGCATCGCTCTGCTCAACTTAGCCGACACGATCGGCGTGCCTGCGCCAGATAAAAAAACCTTGGCCGACTACATTACCACCAAAAACGCCTTCCGCGGCCCCGACGGTGAGTTTAGCCCCGATACCTACACCAGTTTTGTTGATAACATCGAGTCCAACCCTCGCACCCCACAAGGCCTCGTCCTAGTGGTGCTGGAAGAAGACTACCGCATCAACCAAATCGGCAGCGTGCTCTCCGGCCCCGGCTATCTGCTACCCTCCGAAGCCCTCGCGCAGACACAGCGCAATCGCACCAAGTTCACCCTCGCGACTGCCGAGCTGAGCTTCGCCGAGTTTGCTCCCGAAATCGCCGCCGAGGAAGCGGCCCTGCTCGAATACTACGAGGCCAACAAGCTCCGCTACGAAATCCCCGAGCGCATCAAAGCCAGCTACGCCTTTTTCGACCTCACTGACTATGAAGACCAAGTTCCCGCAGCCACCGAGGCCGAGCTACGCCAGCACTTCATCACTAATCGCGCGCAATTTGTAGCCGACTTCGAAGCCGCCAAGCCCGCGCCCGCTGAGACCGAAGAAGCCGCTGAAGGCGCAGAAAGCACTGATGCTGAGGCCGCCGAGCCCGAGGCAGCTGTCACCTTCGCTGATGTGCGCGAGGCCGTCGCCCAGAGCTACCTCGTTGAGCAAGAGACTCGTGTCGCCAACCAAGCTGCGCAGACTTTCGCCTTCACACTTTACCGCGACGAGATCAAGCGCAACTCCGCCGCCTTTAATGAACTGCTTAGCAAGACCGGCGTCAGCCTCACCGAGATCGAGCCCTATACGCTCGCTGGCGCCCGCCAACGCGCCCTCTCCCCCGAGCTACTCGAATCCGCCTTCAAGCTCGGCGGCAACCGCTACTACTCCGATGCTTACGCTGTCGACGGCGGCTTTGCCGTGCTCCTCTACGAGGGCCGCAAGGTACCTGAAATCCCCGCATTTGAAGCCGTAGAAGCCGAAGTCACCGCCGACTACAAGGCCGATGAAAAGCGCCGCCTCTTCAACGAAAAGGGCGAAAGCCTGAAAGCCGAGCTCGAGGCTAAACTCGGCGAGGGCACCGCCTTTGCTGAAGCCGCCGAAGCCCTCGGTCTAGGCGTTGCTTCCTTCGAGACTTTCGGGGCGCAAGATGCACCGCGCGCGCTCAACCGCAGCGCGCTCCAGCAAGCTCAAGGTATGTCCTCCGGCGATGTTTCGCCCATGCTCACTTCTGGTGGCACTGGCATCTTCGTGTATGTTGAAAACAAAGAAGTGCCCGAGATCGCCAGTGACGACGAGGATCTGACACAAGCCGAAGGTTTCCTCGCCCGTTTCGCCTCTTTCACCAGCGGTGCAGCCTACGCCAATGAACTCGTCTTCCTCGGCCTGCCCGAAGACGCCGGCGAAAACATCACCGAGTAAAACATGATGGATTGGAGTCAATTTCAACGAATCGACCCCCACTTGCTAGTCGGCTTGGTCAACACCGAGCTACGCAACCAGGCCGACTCGCTCGAAGATCTTTGTCGCACTCACGACATTGATCGCGCTGTGCTTTGCACACATCTGGAGTCAGCGGACTATCACTTTCAGCCAGCGCAGCAGCAATTCCGTTGAACTAAAAAACGTGGAGACACGAACACTTTAATCAAAAAAACAAACTATGACCACACCTACACAAGCACCTGAACGCTACGAATTCCAAGCCGAGGTCAAGCAAGTCCTCGATATCGTCGTGCATTCCCTCTACACCGACAAAGAGATCTTTATCCGCGAGCTGATCTCGAATGCGTCCGACGCCACCGAGAAGCTGCGCCACACGCAAGTAGCTACGAAGGATGCCGACATCTTCGACGCCGATCTCGACCTCGAGATCCAAATCACCTCCGACGAAGAAACTGGCGAGATCACCATCCGCGACTTCGGCATTGGCATGACGCGCGACGAGCTAATCGAAAACCTCGGCACCATTGCCCACTCCGGCTCCAAAGCCTTCCTCAACGCGCTCAAAGAAAGCGGCGAGCGTAACGATAACCTCATCGGCCAGTTCGGTGTCGGCTTCTACTCCGTCTTCATGGTGGCCGATGCCGTCAAGGTTTACACCCGCAACTGGCAGACCGATGGCCAGTGCTACTGCTGGTCGAGCGACGGCTCTGGCGCTTACGAGATTGAGCAAGTCGAAGGCGAGCGCCGTGGCACCCGCATCGTCCTCACACTCAAGGATGAGTATAAAGACTTCGCCAAGAAGGATCGTATTGAAGAGATCATTAAAAAATATTCCGCCTTTGTGCAGTTCCCCGTCCTAGTCGGTGGGGAAAAGCTCAACACCATCGGCGCGATCTGGCTCAAGGGTAAAAGCGACGTCACCGAAGAGGAATACAAAGACTTCTACAAATTTCAAGCCAAGGCCTTCGACGAGCCACGCTTCTGGCTGCACTTCGCCGCCGATGCACCGCTCTCGATCAACGCCTTGATCTATGCGCCGACCGAGAATATGGAAGGCTTCGGCTTTGGCCGGATGGAGCCCGGCGTCGGCCTCTATTGCCGCAAAGTGCTGATCGATAGCGAGCCGAAGAACCTCCTCCCCGACTGGCTGCGCTTCGTGCGCGGCGTCGTCGATAGCGCCGACCTGCCGCTCAACATCTCGCGCGAGTCGATGCAGGACAGCACCCTCATTCAGAAGCTCAACAAAGTTATCACCAAGCGCTTCCTCAAGACGCTCGAAGAGAAGGCCAAAAAAGAGCCCGAAGTTTACGACGACTTCTGGCAAAATTTTGGCCTCTTCCTCAAGGAAGGCGTGACGACTGACTACACCCACCGCGATCAACTGCTCGGCCTGCTGCGCTACGAATCTTCCTATACCGAAGAGGGCAAGACCACCAGCCTCAGCGACTACCTCTCCCGCGCGCCCGAGGGCCAAAAGGAGATTTACTATCTCTACGGCCCCAGCCGCGCATCGATCGAGAGCGGCCCCTACATCGAGGCCTTCAAAGCGCGTAATATCGAGGTGCTTTACCTCTACGAGCCGATCGATGAGTTCGTGATGAACCACGCGCGTGCGTTTGAGAAGAAGAACTTCGTCTCCGCCGATAATGACGAGATCGACCTCGATGCCATCGCTCCCGAGACCGAAACAGAAAAGGGCGAAGCCCTCGAAGCCGACGTCTCCACTGCACTCTGCGCGTTTATCAAGGAGAAGCTCGGCAGCGAGGTCAGCGAAGTTTCCGCTAGCGAGCGCCTCGTGGGCAGCCCGGCCATGATCGTCAACGCCGATAAGCAAATGACAGCGCAGATGCGCAAGATGATGAAGGCCATGCAGCAAAAATCTGGTGGCTCCGACATGCCAGGCATGGGAGCCGAGCCTCCCGTGAAATTGCAAGTCAACCCACGCCACCCACTGATCAAGAACCTAGCCGCGCTCTATGCCGGCAACGGCGAGCTTGCTGGCCTCATCAGCCAGCAGCTATTGGACAACGCCCGCATCGCCGCCGGCCTACTGGAAGACCCCAGCAAAATGGTGCAGCGCAACTACCAGATTCTCGAGCAACTCAGCTCCAAGTAGCGTAGTTACCTTTTACCGATACCACTGGCTTCAAAGCCGATTTTGCGCAGGGCTTCGAGATCGAGCAGGTTGCGCCCGTCGAAGAGGAAGGCGGGCAGCTGCATTTGGTCGTAGATCTTTTTAAAGTCTAGTGCTTTGAACTCATCCCACTCGGTCAAGATCAGGATCGCGTGCGCATCCTTGGTGGCTTCGTAGGCGTCTTTGCAATAAGTGACGTTTTCATTATTTGCATCGATGCCGAGATCGCGCTGGATCTGGGCGACTTCGACCTTGGGATCGTAGATGGCTATGTGCGCCTGCTCTTCAAGCAGGTCTTGGCAGACGTAGATGGCGGGCGATTCGCGGGTGTCGTTGGTATCTTTTTTGAAAGCGAAGCCGAGTACGGCGATCTTCTTATCCGAGACGGTGTTAAACATCGACGAAATCACGCGGTGGGTGAAGCGGTGCTTCTGGTAGTCGTTCATCTCGATCACGCTGTTCCAGTAAGCGGCGACAACGGGCAGGCCGAAGTGCTCGCATAAGTAAACGAGGTTTAAAATATCTTTCTGAAAACACGAACCACCGAAACCGACGGAAGCTTTGAGGAACTTAGGGCCGATACGACTATCGGTGCCGATGGCGTGGGCGACCTCGTCGACGTTGGCCTCGGTCGCTTCGCAGAGCGCGGAGATGGCATTGATAGAGGAGATGCGCTGGGCGAGAAAGGCATTCGCGGTGAGCTTAGAGAGCTCGGAAGACCAGAGATTAGTCGTCAACACGCGCTCGCGCGGCACCCAAGTGGCATACACATCGACTAGTTTTTGGATAGCCACTTTGCCCTCAGGCGTTTGATCACCGCCGATGAGGACGCGATCAGGTGCCTCCAAGTCGGCTATAGCGGTGCCCTCAGCGAGGAACTCGGGGTTGGAAAGAATCTGGAATTTTCGGCCGTTAGAGTTTGATTCTAAGATGCGTTTGACCGACTCGGCGGTGCGCACGGGTAGCGTGGACTTTTCGACCACGATCTTATCGTCTTCAGCGACTTCGGCGATTTTACGCGCGCACTTTTCAATGTAGCGCAGATCCGCAGCTCGGCCCGCTCCGACGCCGTAGGTCTTAGTCGGTGTATTGACACTGAGGAAGATCATTTCCGCCTCGCGGATGGCTTTATCCACATCGGTGGAGAAGAATAAGTTCGTATTGCGAGCGCCTTGCACGATCTCTTCGAGCCCGGGCTCGAAGATCGGCAATTTGTCCGAGTTCCATGCGTCGATTCGCGCTTGGTTGATGTCCACCACGGTGACGGTGTGTTCTTTACACTTGTGAGCAATCATGGCCATGGTGGGGCCGCCAACGTATCCTGCGCCTATGCAACAAATTTTCATAATGGGTTTAGGTATAGCATCTGATTGCTCTGACAAGGGAATTTTAACACCTTCGCTGACTCCTAAGAAATATCGAAAACATGCCTGCCATCTTAATCTTCTTAAAAGCCCCGCGCAATGGATATGTGAAAACCCGCTTAGCGCAGGATGTGGGGGCGGCACGAGCCTTGGCAGTTTATCGGGCGCTAGTCGCTCGCCAGTGGTCGGCTCTGCCCCGCGCTGCTCAGCTTGAGGTGCATTACGCGCCGCAGGATGCTCGGGGCGAAATGCAAAACTGGCTGGGCGAGGACACTGCCTACTACGCGCAGACTGAAGGTGGACTCGGGGCGCGGCTAGAGCACGCGGTCGAGTCTACCTTCGTGCGCGGCGCGGCGACGGTCTGCTGCATCGGGGGCGACTGCCCGCAGCTAACTGCGAAGCACTTCGGCGAGGCCGAGCAGCTGCTAGCTGCGGGGCATGATGTGGTCTTTGGCCCAAGCGAGGACGGCGGCTACTATCTAATCGCGCTCAAATCGCCCCAGCCAGAGCTTTTTCGAGGCATCCCGTGGAGCTCGGGCGATACACTGAAGGTGTCGTTGCAAAAGGCCAAAGCGCTGAGGCTCAAGGTTGGGCTACTGCAAACGCTTTACGATGTCGACGAAGTTAGCGAATTGGAGCGGGCTTTGGCCGAAAAGCTAATTGAAATGTAGAAGCGACACTCTTGTCGCTTTATTGGAGCGCGATTTGGCGGAAGGGCTAATTGAAATGTAGAAGCGACACTCTTGTCGCTTTATTGCAGCGCGATTTGGCGGAAGGGCTAATTGAAATGTAGAAGCGACACTCTTGTCGCTTTATTGCAGCGCGATTTGGCGGAAGGGCTAATTGAAATGTAGAAGCGACACTCTTGTCGCTTTATTGCAGCGCGATTCAACTAACCGCGTCGTTTGTTCAAGCTACAGCATCCATGGCCGGACACCCAAAAAGCGACAAGAGTGTCGCTTCTACTACCTCTAACAACACTCGCCGGCTTGGGTGGTGGCGTCGTAGTCGTGCCCTTTGGTTTCTTTGGGGTGGCGACGAGCACCTTTGGCGCAGTTAAATGGTTGCGCGTCTTCTGGCTGCATCGCTTCGGGTTTTATTTCCGCGAACCATAATATTCTTCATACATATCTTCGCTTAAAGCTGTCGCCGCAGCGCGACTTTGCAAACGTGCTCTGCGGTAACGGGTCACTAAACGCATGACCAGGGCAAAGCGCTTCAGCCAATCCTTAGCCAGCCATTTGCGGTGGCAGACTTGCGATGGTTGCCCGAGGAAAAGAAACGCCCCGCACTCGCGCACCCGCCAGCTCGACTCGACATCTTCCATCAGCGGCTGTTTAGGCATCAACCCGTAGCGGATCGCGCTCTCACGATGAAAAAACTGCGTCTGGTCGCCGAAGGCAGTCCGCGAAAAAAGCCCCCTCAAATCATTCAGCAGCTCAATCGGCAAAAGCTCTGGCTGTTCTTGCTCAAAGCGTTGCCCTAGCGCACCTCCGACCACATCAGGCTGCCCTCGAACCGCAGAGGCAATGTGCTTGAGCGAATCTGAATTTAGCGCGCCGTCTGCATGCAGCACCACCACCCAATCCGCACTGCTCGCTTCGATGCCCGCTGCGATCTGCTGCCCACGCCCGCGCTCGCTTTGAATTATACGAATCGGCAAATTCACACTTTTTGCGACGGCAACCGTATCGTCGGTCGAACCTGCATCCGCAATGATGACTTCGATTGGTCGAAAGCTTTGCTCGGCAACACTGCGCAGTGCATCAGCCAGCCGATTCGCAACATTCAGAGTAGGAATGACTACGGCAAAGCTCTCGCTCTCATTGATTGTGCGATGTAGGGGAACGATGACCCGACCGCGCGTGCTCCAGACTTCGTAGACGCAGGCCAGAACAAACGGTAGCCAAAACATCCACATCTGCCAAGGTTTGAGCATCCAATCGCCCTGCCCTGCATTAATCCACACATAAAAATAGGCACCACCCGTCAAAGAAAACATCAACCAAGGCATACTCGGCCTGAGGCAGACAAAGGGCAATATCCATGCCAAATACCAAAGATGCACCGTCGGCGAGAGCACGATCAAGGCTCCCAGGATCCATCGAATGTGGCCATCGATACTTGATCGCTCGCGGTGTAACCAACGCCAAAGCACAATTCCACCGAAGCAAAGCACGACGAATAAACTACAAAGAAAACGCGGCAGACCGAGCCACAGCAGGCTCTGGTAGATCGGCCCGTTAAAGCTACGCGTCGCTCCAAACTGAAAAAGCCCCCGCAGTAATTCCGGCAAGGTCTCCCAGAAAAACAGCGCAGGTAAAAGCAAAACGGACACTGAAACCGCCGCAGCGAAAACGTAGTGTCTAAGCTTGCTCAGGCCTTCCGAGTGCGAGCCTCCCTCCGGGCGCGAGCAAGCTCGCACGCCACGATATAACGCAAAAAAAGGAATCAGCGGCAGGGCAATCCACTTCACCCCCGTCGCCACGGAGGCTAACGCGACTGCCCACTTCGCACGCCCCGAAGAATGTGCAACGACTGCCCAGACGAGCGCGGCCACCATCAAGGCATCAAAATGCGCTTCGACCGCATACGAGATGAGCACAACAGGATTGAACGCATAGAATCCAGCATAGGCTAAAGCCATGCCCCGCCCACGCAACAAGAGCAACACACCACCCAGCGTGAGCAAATCGGCTGCCACAAAAAACAACTTAAACGCCAAGGGATGGTGAGCCACTTTACTGACCGCGCCGAAAGCCAACTCAGTCAACGGCGGATACGCGGTCAGCTTATCCTTGTGGTTCATCGCATCCCAATATTCATCTCGAAGATCGACCCACTCTTCGGCGTCGGCCGTATGCGCGTAGGGGCTTAACCCCTGCCCCACTAGCTTCCCCTCCCATAGGTAGCGATTTACATCATCCGAGGGCGCAGCCGGCAACAACGCCAGCCGCATCAGCACCGCCGGTATCCAAATAAGCAATACACAGCTACGAACCGATCGAATCGGTCGCGTCAAAAAGAGCATTCCTAAGCCAGCAATACCAATCACCGCAAATAACCACACCCGCCAATGACTCGGGGTGTCAAAACTGTTGCAGACGGCCGCGTAAGCCGCACATGACAGCACAGAGAGCACCACAAATGAAAGCCACATTATGTAACGAAGATTCATCGTGCTAAGCGTAGGGGCTTCACTTGTGACGCCCGCCGGGCACAGGCCAACAACAACGCGGGCGTCACAAGTGAAGCCCCTACGCTTACAAATCCGTGTTCATCCGTGTTCATCCGTGGTTCAAAATCCTGCTACTAGCTAGCCATCTACCATCTACCCGCTAAGCCCGCGCCTCGACCAAGCTCTGGTAACCGACCACAGCGAACCCCAAGAAGTAAATCACCACAAACGGTATCAAAGCAAGTTGCCCGATCCAGATCAACGCCCCCACTGTAAGGGCACAGTAGCCCGCCAGCAGCAGCTCGAAACGAGGCAGCCATTCGCGTTTCACCGCGTAGTGCTTGACTCTCTTTTCGCCCGCCTTGGGGGTGCGCACAAAGGTGCTGTCATTGCCAAAGAGCCCCTCCAACACAGCTTTGCCATTGGATAGGCAGATACCAAACCCAACGACCAGTAGAAATGGCAGCCGCAGCAGCCGCATCTTCCACTCCTCAGGGTGCCCGTAGTATTGGCAGATGGCATAGCCGAGACTCGGCCCGAGTGCCGCCGGGACTAACAAAACTAAAAAGATAATAGAGCGATATAGCTCAATCCCCTCGCGGTGGCTCAACGTCAAGGGCAGCACCAGCAGCGCCAGCAGCGCCATTTGCAAGTGCAGGCTGTAGTGCGTCAAATGCACCGTCGCTTGCAGCTTTTTAAACAATGGAATCGGCGCGCGCCAAACCAAAGGCAGGATCTTGCGCGCGGTCTGCATCGTGCCCTTCGCCCAGCGATATTGTTGGCTCTTGAACGCCCCGTAAGTGGGCGGCAATTCTGCTGGCACCCGCAGACTCGGTAAGTAATGGAAGCGCCAGCCCTTGAGCTGCGCACGGTAGGACAGGTCGAGATCTTCCGTCACTGTATCGTGCTGCCAGCCCCCCGCATCTTTGATCGCCGCGCGCCGCCACACGCCCGCCGTCCCGCAAAAGTTCATAAAGAGACCGTTCCGATTACGAGCCGTCTGCTCGACCACGAAGTGCCCGTCGATCCCCATCGCTTGCGCACGGGTCAACCAAGACTGCTTTGCGTTGATATGATCCCAACGCGCCTGCACAAGTGCGCACTGCGCATCTACCCACAGGTGCGGCAAGGTGCGGCGCAAAAAGTCCTGCGGTGGAATAAAGTCGCTGTCGAAAATGGCAATATATTCGCCTTTGCAAACCTGCATCCCTGCTTCCAGAGCGCCCGCCTTGTAGCCCACCCGATCTGGGCGACGGAAGATTTCCACCCAGTGCCCCTGCGCTCGTAGATCGCCCGCCACACGCTCGACTAGTTCACAAGTTTCGTCGTCGGAATCGTCCAACACCTGAATTTCGTGCCGATCCGCCGGATACTCAATTGCCGCCACGGCACGCAGCACACGCTCAGCGACGTTGATTTCATTAAAAAGTGGAATCTGCGTCGTCACCACCGGCAAATTGCTCGCGTCAGTAAATGCAGTCTCAAAGCTCGCTTCAGTCGCCGCATCCGAGACATCGTGACTGCGGCGCTTGCGCAGAAAGAGATGAATGATCAAATAAGTATTCAAACCATACAGCAGGAGTAGCACACTACAGGTGATGTATAGAATAAGAATGACCGTGCTGATAATATCCATGTAAGGCTGCGTGGTGTAGATGCTTAGGAGGCAAGAGTCTAGCGACATATTTCAGAAATTAACACCTCCGATACTTAAAAACTCAACTTGACAATGGACACTAGTTCACCTAAACACTTGGTCACCATGAAAGATCTGACTACACGCCAGCAAGAGATACTCACCTTTATTGAGCACTACGAGTGGAGAAACGGCTACTGGCCGAGCATTCGCGAGATTCAAGAGAAGTTTAATTTCAGGAGCACCAACGCCGTGATGGGGCACTTGCGCGCACTCGAAAAGAAAGAAGTCCTTGAGCGCATTGCAGGCCAAGCGCGCACCTTTCGCATCCACCGCCCCGATGCGCCCGACATGAACGAGCTGCCTGAGGATGCCACCGAAGTCGTCGAAATCCCCGTGATGGGCGACATCGCTGCCGGTTACCCCGACCGCGTCGAGCCAGCCGGTGAGATCGGCCGCCTGCAAGTCGATATTGCCAGCGCAGGCTATTCCAGCCGCCGGCGCACATTCGCATTGCAGGTGCGGGGCGAAAGCATGGTCGATGTCGAAATTTACGATGGTGATATGGTCATCATCGAACCTCGCAATGCCCACGATGGTGACATCGTCGCCGCGCTTATCGATGGCGAGACGACCCTCAAGCGTTACATCCAAAAAGGTAACGAACCACCCTATCTCAAAGCTGAAAACAAGTTCTATCCCGAACTCTACCCCATCAATGAACTCACCGTGCAAGGCGTCGCTAAGGCCGTGGTGCGGAGTTTGTAAATCATCGTCAACACAAAATACACATGCCTGTTACATTCGATCACACCCGTATCCGCGTTTCTAATCTTGAAAAGTCCATCGACTGGTATTGCCAGACTTGTGGTTTTACAGTGCTGCGCCGCACGGATAAGTCTCCCAGCGGTAACCAACTTGCGCACTTACAAATCCCTGGCAGCGTGCACAATCTTGAGTTAACTTATTCGCCCGACTACGCTGTCAAGGTCCCAGAAGATCTTGTCCATACCTGCATCCGTGTCGACGACATTGTCGCCTATTGCGCAATGCTAGAAGGTCTCGAACTCAAGCTTGATCTCTGGCCAGAAGACTGGCGTGCGAAGTTTCAAGATGGTAAGAAGATGGCCTTCATTACCGATCCCGACGGCTACGAAGTCGAGATTTTGGAGCACTAACCTCGCTCGTGGTGTTTCCTGCTCACACCCGCTCCATCGGGAAGATACTGACATCGACACCCGCCGAAGCGAGTGTGGAAACAGGCGCGCCCGTCGGCGCGACTAGTCCATTTAGCTCAAATAGGCGCGCGGTATAGTCAAAGAGATCGACCGTCTGGATGGGATACGGCTCGTGGTGCACCTTACCAGTGAGCAGATGTTTAGTCTTGGGATTATAAGCAAATAACCGGTAGCGCTCGACTAAAAAGAAATCTAAGCTACCGAGCTCCGCCAAATAGGCATCTCCAGTTCGCTCCCACGTATATTTCTGCGGAGCGTCCCACTCACTTTCTAAACGAAGCTCTGAGAGGTAGCTATTCTTCGCTTCTCGATTCTGAACTTCAATACGAGCGAGTCGATAATTCAAGTGAAAGAAAGTGCGCGCAATCCAGTTAGGCAGACGCTTGGGGGTGTCTAGGGAGTAAAACCACACCCCCGGGCGCCCCTGCGCATCTACCACGTAGGTACGCAAGTTCAGCTCGGGAAAATTAGACAGACCAGCCACGGCGGGCAAAAACCTTGGTCGAATACCACGCATCGAAAAAGGCACCACGCCGATCCACGCCTTGCCCTCGAAAGTATCCACCTGCAAGCCAGGTGGCAGAACTTGCGCCACTAATTCGGGCGCCATCGACCAGTGTAAAAAGAGCAACTCATGCCATCTTTGATACATGACAGGCGATTGCGCAGGCATAGATCGCTCTGCCAAGCGATTTAAGTTGGGTCGAGCCTCTGATTCCAAAACCATAAGTAACCAATCGCAGTAAAGCGCGCTACATAACAAAGAGAAATAAACCGCAAGCGATTCCACTGGCGACACACTACCTCTTCTTAAAAAACAAAGCCGCACTAAAACGATTACGTCCGTAGTTGATCATCTTGGCAAAGTCCTCTTTCGCCACGGGGATGTATTGGCAGTCCAGCTCGCTAATCGTCAGTTTATCTGTATCTGGATCGTGTAAATAAAAGCACAATTCATCGCTTGCGGTGACCACCACCCAATGCGGAGCCTTGTCTCCATTTAGACGGTAGCTACTGATCAACGCCATTACAAACTCACCATGGCTCAACCGTAGTTCGATCTCCGCCACAGTCACCGCCTCGTAGCGAATCGGAATTTTCCGCGCCTCGCTACGTTCCAAAAATTGTTCGTGCACTAAGTTTAATACCTCCTTTTTATGCGCCGCGCGTACGCCCTCCAAAAAGAGCGCATCCGTCTGGCTCATCTGAACCTCGACATAAAACCCGCGCCTTTCAGCAGCCAGCGCCAAACCTAGGGGATGGCACCCGCCGTGGCCCGAAGTCATAAAGATCGTGGTCGCCTCGCGCCATAAATCGAGCTCCTCACTCTGGTTGAGTGACACCTCAGGATCAATCGCCGCCATCACCATCATCAGCGAAGCCGGCCCACAGGTGAACGCCGTGTTCTGCCGATACCAAGGCACAAAGCTCTGCTCGCTCACATGCTCCGGGTAACGGATACGCTTCTGCATACGCAAGGCGTCGCTGTGATCTTCGTAATAATCCGAGAACTCGCCAAACACTTGATATCCCAGCCGCTGATACAGCTGCACCGCAGTCAAATTTTGCTTCGCCACCTCCAGTCGCATAAAAAGGCGATCCTGTTCTACCGCGGCCGCTTCCAGCGCCAGCATCAGCGCACTGGCATGGCCTTGCCCCTGCACACTCGGGTGCAGGGCAATCGAGTAGAGCCGCGCCAAGCGCGTGCCCTTATGCAAGAGCACTAGACCGTAGCCCCGCACCTGTCCCGCCACTTCCAGCACTTGTAGGATCGAGTTGTCGCCCTTGATCCAGCGCTGAAATGACCGCCGGCTCAAACGATCCGAGCTAAAGCAAATTTTCTCGATTTCGAGCAGTCGGTCGATGTCCTCTGGCACTACCGAGCGAAAGAGTCGCTCACTCACGCCCGCGCCGTTCCAAACGATCCACAAACTCCTGCATGATCATCATGTAGAGTTCATCCCCCACATAAGCATCCTCGACGCCATGATCGATGCTCGGGTTATCATTCACCTCGATCACGTAAATCTGATTCCCCTTTTGCTTGATATCGACGCCATAGAGCCCTTTACCAATAATTGAACTAGCCTTAAGCGCCGCATCCAGCACTGGCTTGGGTGCTTCAAAAGTAGGAATCGTTTTAAAAGCACCCGCCTTGCCAGACTTACGACTCGAAGCATGATTATAAATCTGCCAGTGGTCGCGAGCCATAAAGTATTTGCAGGCGTAAATCGCACGCCCATTGAGCACACCGACCCGCCAATCGAAGTCCGTGTAGATGTATTCTTGCACCAGCGCCAGCGCCGACTCCTTCAGCATCAGTCCCAGTTTTTCTTTCAACTCGTGGCGGTTACTAACCTTGTAGACACCAATCGAAAACGAACTCTCTGGCATCTTAAGCACCACGGGATAATCAAAATTCGCCTCGATACGATCCAGCTCGCCCGCCTTCGCGCTCGACACGACTAAAGTGCGCGGCGCACTTACCTTATTGTAACTAAACGCATCGTGCAGAAATATTTTGTTACAGCAGCGCATGATCGAGGTCGCATCATCTATCACCACCAAGCCCTCCATCTCGCCCTTACGAGAAAGTCGATAGGTCGGGTGATCAATACTTGTCGTCTCGCGAATAAAAAGCGCATCATACTGCGAAAGGTGCTTGAGCTTATCCGAGCGTACCAGTTCCGCCGCGATACCCACCTTGGAGGCAGCTTTCACAAATCGCTTCATCGCATCCGCATCGCTCGGCGCGTTGCCCTCATCCGGATTATGAAGAATCGCCATGTCCCAGCGGTGCTTATTTTTGCAACTCGGGTTGCGCCACACCTGCTCGGTGAACTTACGCAGGCGTCGGTAAAAAACCGCACGCTCCGAGTCATCCAAGGCGGAAAGACTGAGTCGTTCGGCAGAGAGTTCGACACCATGGGCACCTTGCGATAAAGTAGCCCGCAGCAGTGGTGCAGAATATCTTTCAAAGAGCGCCCGCGCCACCTTTTGCCAGTCATCGTCCACCACCCAGCCAAAGTAGATATTGAGCACCATGGGTAACTTAAGCCCCGCACTTATCTTGGGAAGCAAGGGCTGCAAGTGGTTTTCTCCCGCATCCTCTTGGAAGCGTAGATCATTGATGGTATTCACACTCGGCAACACTCGATGCTGGCGCGATTCGGCCAGCAGCGAACAGTAGTAGCCACGGCTCAAGTAGTGCTCCGTGTCGCAAAGGTTAATGATACGCGTGCGCGGCTCACCTAGCTTTGGGTAGTCCGAAAGATATTGCTCGAACGTGATTACATTGAAATCCAAGGGAGGCGTCTCCGATTGATCCGTCACAACTAAGGTTTTATACATTGATTTACACCGCAGAAAATCGAATTCGATTCTAAATTTGGTAACCTGCGTATGATCCTTTTTTAAAAAAAGTCACTCTAAATCTGACAGGAATGCTGCGTTCGGATTAAAACCTCCTCACTGAATCGCGCCGAAAAAGCCATCGCCCCCCCGAGGCTCACCACCCATTTTCTGCATAGCACCCTGCCTGCTACAGAAAAAACGCCAACTCGAACCTTGCCATTTTTTTCACCCGGTAGAGCTTATCGCTTATGTCGAAAAGATTTGTAGTTATCATGGCGGGCGGACGAGGTGAACGCTTCTGGCCGGAGAGCCGCATCGCACGCCCCAAGCAACTCCTCCCTATCGTGGGGGAAAAAGCAATGCTGGCGCAGACGATCGACCGCCTCGCGGGGCTCGTGCCCACTGAGAATATTTTCATCATCACGAACGCAGAGCAGCGCGACGCCGTGCTAGAGGTGTGTCCCAAACTGGATCCGGGCAAAGTCATCGGCGAGCCGATCGGGCGCGACACAGCTGCCGCGGTAGGCCTCGCCACCGTGCTAGTGCGCCGCGAAGATCCCGAAGCCAGCTTTGCTATGCTGCCCGCCGATGCCGTGATCCACGACGCCGGCGGCCTGCGCACCACACTCGAAAGCGCCTTCGCTGCCGCAGAGGCGCAGCCTGCGATCGTCACCATCGGCATCACCGCCAGCTCTGCTGCGACCGGCTATGGCTACATGCAACAAGGTGCCGCCGTGGGCGATTACGCACAACGCACTGTCTATCAAGTCAAACGCTTCGTGGAAAAGCCCGATCTCGCCACCGCTCAAAGCTACCTCACCTCGGGCGATTACTTCTGGAATGCTGGTATGTTCATTTGGGCAGTGCCATCCATCGTAGCTGAACTGGAAAAAAACACCCCCATCCTCTGGCTAGCCTTACAAGCGATCGAGCAGGGGCTCAATGCCGGGCAAAACATCGACAAGCTGTTGGCGGAGCACTATCCGAAACTTGAAAAGATCTCCATCGATTACGCCATTATCGAAAAGGCTAGCAAGGTCGTGATGCTCGAGTCCACATTCGACTGGGACGATATCGGCGAATGGCCTGCTATCGCCCGCCACTATCCAGCGGATGCAGACGGCAACGTCGTGCGCGGCCACGCCGAACTTTCCGACGCCTCGGGTAACATCGTCTATTGCCGCGAGGACAATCACCTCGTAGCGCTCCTCGGCGTGCAAGACTTGATCGTCGTCAAAACCAAAGATGCCACCCTCATCTGCCACAAAGACAAAGCCCAGGCGATTAAAGACCTCGTCAAAACCATAGGAGCCAAAGCAGCCTACAAGCACCTAACCTAGCTAGTCGTATGCCGTATGCCGTATGCCGCATCCCGCCTCTCAAAAAATGAACTATCTCGGTATCGATTGGGGCGAAAAGCGCATCGGCCTCGCACACGCTGATGAGATTGGCATCGCGCTGCCCTTGCCCGCCGCCGTGGCCGCCTCCAAAAAAGAGCGCATGCGCCACATTGAGAGTATGATCATGCAGCGCCGCGCACAAGAACTGGTGGTCGGCTACCCACTCAATATGGACGGCTCTGTCGGCTTCAAAGCCAAGGAGGTCGATGTATTTATTGGAGAGTTAGCAAAGCGCTTCAGACTTCCGATCCACCGTGTGGACGAGCGCCTCTCCAGTCACTCTGTCGAGCAGGGGCTTAAAGGCCAAAAGAAAAAGCCTTCCCGCCAAAGCGGCGAGATCGACTCCCGCGCCGCCGCGCTGATTTTACAAGATTTCATCGAAGAGCGCAGGCTTAACGCGTAGTTGTAAATCCTACTTGATACTTGGCAAATTCGGATCCTTTACAATGTGTTGCGGAAAATTTTCCACCGCCTTCTTCAGCGAGCCAACCACGCGTTCTTCAGTAAACTGAAGCGCATCGAAAATATTCGGCAGTTCATTGCGCCAGAAAAGCTTGCCCGTGCTCGATTCATAAATCTCCACTGTCAGGTGCAGTCTGGAAGCAAACATTCGGCTGGAGTCATCGCGCCGCGCGGTGACCTCGTAATAAGGGTCAATGTGGTCAAAGGGATTTGCATAAGCCGTAGCCGCTTTTTTCCACTTCACCACCGTAAAAAAGTCTGCCCTCGATTCAGCATTTTCAAAGCCTCTCGCGATCAACTCGTTCACAATCGTTTCCTGCGAAAGATCCTCCAGCATCAGCTGCTCCGACTCTCGGAAGCCCATACCAGTAATCAAAGTATGCTTGAAACTAAAGGTATCCAGCGAACTAAAATTAACCGTTTTTACAAATTCGGAGTTTTGATTCATACTGACACAGCCTGTGAGCAGGCTAAAGATAGCCAGAGCGGGTAGAAGTAATCGTGGAGATCTCATTTAGATCAACGTAGCCTAAAAATCTTAGATTTCAAACTTTCTCTGATCGGTGGTCTGGTTATTGGCAGCGATGTGATGCCGGTCATGTCTACTCACTCGGGGAAGAAGCCGCTGGCTGGCGTGGCATCGCTACCCGCTCGATCAATTGCCCGAATTCCAACCTTGTCCACTTATACCGATTTGTTTTCAATTCAACCCATGCGACTTACCAGCCAAGAGAAAAGGAGCCTCTCGGTCATTCTATTCATCCTGATCTTAGCGTTGATTGGGCTGTTGATTTTTTAACGCCTCTAACCTTGCTGCAGTAGCTTATCCACTGGCGACAAATCATTGGCCTCCTGCATCCGAACTGGCGACGCAGCTAACTTGTCTAAGATCTGATGACCTTGGCCGTCGATACGGCCAAAACTCAGTACACCTGTCGGGCATGATTGCACGCAGGCGGAGCAACGCACACACTCGGGGTCTTCCATCGGTAAGCCCTTGTTGGCGAAGTTCATGACGTCGATCCCTTGATGACAAACCGTGGTACAGATATTGCAGGAGATACACTTCTTTTTCTCCGCAAAAATACGGAACTGGGTAAAACGTGCGTAGATGTGCATCAACGCCGCCAGCGGACACGCGAAACGGCACCAGACGCGGCCGGAAAGGTGGAAATATAAACCGTAGCCGATCGCACCGGCCAGCCACAGATCGATCAAAACCTTGTAACTAAAGAGTTCGTTCTGATCGATAAAGCCGGCCACCGCTTGATCGAAGCCCTGCCAAGGCGTGACCCAACCGATGATGCGGAGAGCGAGCAGAACGAAGGCGATCGCTAAAATCCATTGTCCGATCATGTTGAGTTTATTCCACTTAGGCCCGTGTGGCATCTTATGACGATGCTGGTCACCGAGTGTTTCGGCCATCGCGCCACAGGAGCAGATCCAGCCGCAGTAAGCACCTTTGCCCCAACGCCAAACGATGAGCGGAATGATCACGAAGGTCTGAATAAAGCCGAGCACGATCCAGCCCCAGATGGGAGCTGCCGTGAAAATGTTATACACAAATAAAGGCCATGCTAAGATGAAGCCGAAGGCGCGCCAAAATTGATCCGGCGCACCGCCCTGCCCGTCTGAAAGAAAGGTCATGCCAAACCACTCTCCCAAACCGCCGTTGGTGAAACCGCCGTGATAGAATATATACGGAAAGAGCAGATACGGCAATATAAAGAGCGGGATGACCTGTATCAGAATCAGCGTGGATGTCTGTAAATTAATGTAGGGCGTCTTACGGCGGCGCATACGCCGCACACCGAAGACGACGATCACTGTGGTGTACATCAGCGCGAAGGTGAAACCAGGATCATTACGCGCGGCGTTTAAAAATGTATAAAGTGAGCTGCCCTCACCTCCGAATACGGGGAGATTAAAGGGGAACCACTTCTTATCAGCGAAGACTTGCCACAGGTTGGTGCCGTCGATACCGAGAATAGGTTTGTAAGCTTTAAGGTGATACAAAAACGCCATTAGCCCGAGAAAACCGAATAGCCCCAGCCAGATCTTCGGCGACCAATCGCCGCTAACATGTATCTTGGACTTGCGAAAAAAGTCCAACGGCGGCTCGCGCCCGATCAGCGTAAACACAAGCTCGTTTTGCAGGATGCTATCCGCGTCATCTTCGCCGCACAGTACGACGTGGTCTTCGTTAATTTCTTGCACGTTGGTGCCCATGCGCGCGTCGATTTTTCCGGCGGCGGCCAGTTGCTCCAGCTTTTCGACATTGTCGGGCTTGGCGCGGGAGAATTCCCTTTTGCGATAACTGAGCACCACTTCGGCGCCCGCTTCAGCTAGCGAGATAGCGGCTTCTAAAGCAGAATCGCCACCGCCGACAACGAGTACCTTCTGTCCGCTATGCTCGCTGGCATCGATCAGGCGGTTGAATACTTTATCGAGCCCCTCCCCCGGCACGTTGAGTTTGCGAAAGTTACCCGTGCGCCCGATAGCCACGATTACGCGTTGCGCTCTTTGTGGTTCGCCCTGAACGAAGTTGACCGTCAGTAAGCCGCCTTCGCGGGTGATATTAGTCGCCTTGGCCTCGGTGGTTTCGATGCCGTGCGTTTCCTTTTGTGCTTTGAGCTCTGCAAGTAGACCTTCCTTAACGTCAGCTTCGAAGGTCAACTCGCCCGCCTGTTGCATCTCGCTAGGATAGGTGTAGATCGGCTTCTTGCGGGGAAAGTTATGAATGGTAGCAAAAGGCTCGTCCGCTTCGTAGATAACAAAATTTAAGCCAGCCTTTTTTGCCTCGATGGCGGCGGATAGGCCAGACACACCTGCTCCTATAATAGCGAGATCGTAAACGCCGCGATCCGCGCCCGCGCTCGGTTTAAAATTGGACTCATTCAGGATGCTGGCGACTGCTTTCGCACCGGTATCAGCAGAGAACTTGAGCAGCGGCACGCCCGTAAGATCACCGACCACGCGCACGCCCTTGAGCTCCGTGGTGCCATCTGCTCCCACGTCTGGCCCTTTCTCAACGCCGCCCGCAGGCCATTTGCCGTGTAGCCAAGTGTAGTAGCGTGAAATCGGGTTGGGCATGAATTTGTTGGTAAATTGTAGCACAGGCAACTTGCCTGTGTTTGTATAGCTTACGCAGGCAGGGATGCCGGTGTTACTTTTTGGATTTAAGGCGCGGCGTTGAGCAACCAATCATAGTCGATCCAATCGACTGTGTAGCTGCGTGGCAACGGCGTTTCGCGGTAGCGATTGAGATACTCAGCGGGGTTCTCCCCTTCAAAGTGGTCAGCATACCATTTGAAAAGTTCTGAATAGGCGATGCGCTCTTTGCCTACTTGAACTCGTGCGGCGCGTGGGCTGTTTGCGAAGGCGATGGTCTGCGCTTGCAATTGCGCCTCTAACTGTTCGGCCACGAAAGGCTGCGCCAAGAGGGGCGGGCAACTCTCGCTGGCGCAATTGACTGCGAAGTGGATGCGTGGGTCGAAGTATTTTTTCAGCAAGATACCCTTCTCGACACCGTCTAGGCTGAGTTTGCGGTCTCCTTGTAAGATGAATTCTTTTTTGAAAATTGTAAATGGCAACAGACCAATGTCTTTAACCGAGTCGAGTGGATAGTGGCGAAAGACGGCCTGTAGCATCGCCGCATTGTAGAGGTTGATATAAAAAGCGGTTTGTTCCTCTTTTGAAGACACTTCCAGATCGATCGCAGAGAATGTAGCGAGGACATTGTCTAAAGCTTGAAGGTCATCCTTGTTTTCAAACCATGCCTGGTATTGGACACCGCTGGCAGTGACATACTTTTCAAGTAGTTTTCCATAGCTGGTATAATTAATCGGCATCCGCTCGCGCGGGCTGAGCCCCCAGGCTAAAGGGACAAAGCTGACAAGACAGACGGCCACTAGTAGCAGCCTAGGAGAAATGGATTTTGATAACATGCGAATAGGATGAAAAAAGGGCGGTATATATTGCGAGTTTTTTAGCTACACCGTGGCACCGCCGCAGCTGGAGCCTTGGCCGGCGGTGCAGCCGTAGCAATGGCTCGCGGTGAGAATCGGCATGGCTGCCCAGGCGGCTAGATCCAGATCCCAGAGCTTCGCCGGCTGGCTGCCCGCGCCGTGGTGCAAGCCCATTTGCTGGTTAAAGTCGCAATCGTAAATACCGCCTTCCCAATCGACGCTGATGGTATCGCGGCACATCAGGCCAGCGACGGAGCTGGGGTTGAAGCTCTCCAGTAGCAAGTGCATGTAGTCGGCGTAGCTCCCCTGCCGCTTGAGATAGGAAGTGAAGCGCGCGATCGGCATGTTGGTAATTGCGTAGAGCTGATCGAAGACGATGCCGAAGTGCGCCATGAGCTCACGCTTGTAGTCGGCTTCCAGCTCAGCTTGCTGGGGGGGTAGCTTGGCTCCGTTTGGATTGTAAACGAGGTCGAGCCGAAGCGCAGCCTCGCTGCCGTAGCCTTTTGCATTTAAAGTCTGGAGCGCCCGGATACTGGAATCGAAGACGCCCTCACCTCGTTGCGCGTTTACATTTTCCGGCGAGTAGCAAGGCATGGAGGCCACAATCTCGACTCGATTGGCCAGATGAAAATCGGCGACCCATTCATAGCCGGGCTCATTTAGAATCGTGAGATTGCAACGATCCATCACGCGCCGCCCCATGGCACGAATGCGCTTCACAAAATAGCTAAAGTCCGGAATCATCTCAGGTGTGCCCCCAGTGAGATCGACCACCTCGATTTCGCTGCGTTCTAGCCAAGTAAGTATGCGGTCGATCGTGGCACGGGTGATGATCTCTTTGCGCTTAGGCCCCGCATTGACATGGCAATGCACGCAGGTGAGGTTGCAAAGTTTGCCCGTATTAATTTGTAGCACACGCGGCGTCTGCCGAGATAAGTCTAGGCCATGCGCTGCCAGCGTGGCGTCAAAATTCAGACTAGTGAGTGAAGGCGAAATCATAGTTCACAAACAAGACACCATAGTTGCGCGCAATATTCCACATTGTTTTCTAGTCTATTATAATACATCTATTAAAATACACAGGCTATTTATTGAGAATTCGCTTGTGTGGTTAATAATGTTGTGCAGTCTGTTTATATGGAAGCGAGTTATCTTAGGCGTGCAGGTTATCGGGGGCGGTTATTGGTTCAGGGGCAGCGTGGTGTTTACCATGTAATGAGTCGCACGGCTTGTGGGCAGTATCTGTTCGATGATAAAGCGAAGGGCATCTTCATCGAAATGCTTATTAAACAGGCGGGGTTCTGCGGGATAGACGTCTTGGCCTATTGTGTGATGGATAATCATTTCCACCTTTTGGTCGCTGTGCCCGAGCCTGGTGAACCTGGTGGGGCTGGTGAGCCTGGTGAGATTTCAGATGCTGAATTGCTGCGCCGCTATGGGCTGCTCTACAATACGCCTGACTGCCCGCCTTCTTCGGCGAGTCCTGCTGTGCTGGCAAAGCTGCTAGAGGCGAATGAGGAAGATGGGCAGGCTTTGCGTACGCGTATCCTTGCGCGGATGCATAATTTGCCTGTTTTTATGCGGGAGCTGAAGCAGCGCTTTGGTATCTGGTATAATCACCGCCATCAAAATAAGGGAACGATCTGGGCTAAGCGTTTTACGAGCGTGGTGGTTGAGTCCTCGCGGGAAGCTTTGACTACGGTGGCTGCTTATATCGATCTAAACCCGCTGCGAGCGGGGTTGGTTTCGGATCCTGCGGACTACTTTTACTGTAGCTATGGAGCGGCGATGCGGGGACGGCGTGAGGCGCGGCGCGGCTATGTGAAAGTATTTTGCGGGGAAGTTAAATGGAATGAATTGTTGCCCGATTATCGGATGATCCTCTACGGGAAAGGGGCAACGAGCAAGGGCAGCGCAAAGAAGGATCGGGGGCGGGTGGATGCAGAGCAGCTTGAGCGCGTGCTGGAGTCTGGTGGTCGATTGCCGCTTTCGGAAATACTGCGATTTCGGGTGCGTTATTTCACGGCGGGCTCTGCGATTGGCTCAGACGCTTTTTTGGAAGATGTGGGTGAGCAATGGAAAATACGCCACGGGATGGTTCGTAAGCGTGATGCCTATCCCATGCGTTCTGGGGAGTGGGGTTCGCTGCGTACTTTTCGCAATCTGCAGGTCAGGCCAGTTGCGGGCACCCAACAAAACTGAGTCTTATTGAGGCAAACTTAAAATAAAAAATCAGACCACTGTCTGTGGTGTCGTGCCGAGAGATTACCCGAGACGTCGCGCCTTTACGATTGAGATTTCTTTACTCCGCCACCGTTTCGGCGAACTCACCGAGGTTGCGGAATTTGGTGTAGCGATCTTCGAGCAGCTTCTTGGTGCTCTTCTTCTTCAGCTTACCGAGCGAATCGACGATGGCTTCTTTTAAAGCCTTTGCGGCGACATCGTAATCGCGGTGTGCGCCGCCCATCGGCTCGTCGATCACGCGATCCACCACGCCGAACTTCTTTAAATACTCGGGGCTAAACTTCAGCGCCTCCGCTGCTTTAGGAGCAGCCGCGCGGTCTTTCCAGAGTATCGCCGCGCACCCTTCGGGAGAGATCACCGAGTAGTAGCCGTTTTCCAAAATCATCACTTCGTCGGCCACGGCCAGACCCAGCGCACCGCCACTACCGCCCTCACCGATCACGATGGTCACGATGGGCACTTTGAGCGCACTCATATCGCGGATGTTCACTGCGATGGCTTCGGCCACGTGGCGCTCTTCAGCGCCGATGCCCGGGTAGGCACCGGGGGTATCGACTAAAGTAACGACGGGCATACCAAATTTCTCGGCCATTTCCATTAGGCGCATCGCCTTGCGGTAGCCTTCGGGGTGCGGGCAACCGAAATTGCGTTTCAAATTATCGCGCGTGTTACGCCCCTTCTGCTGACCAATCACCATCACTGGCTCACCATCAAGAAAGGCAGGGCCGCCGACGATGGCGGCATCCTCGCGGAAGCGACGGTCGCCATGCAGTTCTTCAAAGTCAGTGAAGATCAGATCGATATAGTCGAGCGAGTAAGGGCGCTTAGGGTGGCGCGAGAGCTGCACCCGCTGCCAAGCAGTCAAATTGGAGTAGATCTCCTTCTTAGTGATCTCGATCTTGGCTTCGATCGCCGTGATCTCGCTGCCCACATCTACCTTCGACTCCTGCGAGACTTGCTGTAGTGTGATCAGTTGTTTTTCAAGCTCGCGGAGCGGCTTTTCAAATTCAAGCGTGTAGGTGACATCTTCCATGTAGCTAGGATTTAGGTGGCAAGATTCCGCCCTGTCAATGCCGCTAAATGTCGTCCTTTCCCGGCGGCGACTTAAGCTCGTCTTTCCAGCCCAGCATCCGCGCCTGTGCGCCATAGTGCTCGGCCTTGTCCTTATCGCCGCGCTCCACCCAGATGCGAGACAGGCTGGTGTTAATATGGATGTCCTGTGGATCGAGTGAAAGTGCGCGTTCGCCCGCTGCCAGCGCGGCATCGTAGTCGCCCTCCGAGAAGTGGATTTCAGTCAAAGCGTGCCAAATACCGAAGGCTTCTGGATTCGCTTCGGCGAGCTTGGAGAGTTTCAAAATTGCTGCCTCACTCTCACCAAGGGTGAAGTCGAGTGTGGCATCGTCGATTTGGTCTTGTAAGGAAGTGTCGCTCATAATCGGTTTTAGGTAGGTTTTGTGTCGGTTTTGTGTTGCCCTGCTTGTGAGCCTGTTTTGATTCAAGGGCAAATACTTTACTTATGTCTGACCCGCAAATCGAAAAGCTCCTAATTGTTCAAGACCGCGATAGCGCGCTCCAAAAAATCGAGCAAGAGCTCGACCGTATCCCGCAAGAGCGCAAAGCGATCGAGTCGCTGATCGCGACCGAGCAGGCCAACATAGAGGCAGTGCGCCATGCGCTCAAGCAAAAAGAGGTCGAGCGCCACGAACTGGCGACTGAAGTGCAGGCCAAGGAGAGCGCCATCAACCGCTTCCTCAACCAGCAACTCGAAGTAAAAAAGAACGACGAGTATCGCGCCCTCACCCACCAGATTGCGCAGAGCGAGCAAGATGTCTCCGATCTCGAAGAGCGCGAGATCGGGCTCATGCTTGAGATCGACAGTACGCGTGAAGCCTTCGAGGCTGAAAAGGCCATCATCGACGCTCGTATCGTCGAGCAAAAGAAGCAGATCGTCCTGCTAGGTGAGCGCGAGGGAAATTTAGCAGCTTCCATCGATGAAGCTGCCGCCGCCGTCGCCCAAGCGCGCGAAGCTGCCGACGAGAACTTTCTCGGGCATTACGACCGCGTAAAAAAACTATGTAAACGGCCACCCTACGTGGCACGCATCGAAGCCCACAAATGCGACGGTTGCCACTTACGCGTCTCCAACGAAGTCTCCAGCGCGGCTCTCACCGTCGGCGAACCGAGCTTTTGCGACCAATGCGCGCGTATAGTTTACGCTTAACAAAAAAATGGTACACCTGCAGGGACTTGAACCCCGAACCTCCTGATTCGTAGTCAGGCGCTCTATCCAATTGAGCTACAGGTGCATTTGTGAAGTGCGGGATAAAGACAAAGCTAACTCACTAGATCAAGCAGAAGTTTCAAAAAAAATCACTTTTCTTGTCAACCCTGCTTAGAAGCGGACGATATAGACCATCATCGCCGCGAGCGCACCGAGGGCGATCAGTAGCCACCAGAGCATCATGGCAAGCTGCGGCTTGCGGTTGATCAGCACTATCAATCCGCCCAGCGCGAGCCAGATGGCGAATTTAACGAGTATCCAAGTGTCGGTAAAACTGTACCCGAGTTTCGAGATAAGCCCAAAGCCTGCCACGAAGATCAGCACTAGGCCGATGCCACTGGTGATCGAGCCGAGCTTGCGCACCGAAACATTTTCAGGCGCAGCTATGCTACGTGCCAATAAAGCACCGTAGCCAAGAAAGACCATGCTGATGCCAATGATGTGTATGACCTGATAATAGTTGGAAGCCATATCTCTAGCAGAAACTTAAAAGAGACCGTGTGCAAAGGCAAAAATTGGGGTGTGGGTGCTGCTTCGAAGTGCTGCATGAGGCCATGCAAGCGCTACCCTCCTCTCACGCGCGTGCTGCATGAGGCCATGCAAGCGCTACCCTCCTCGCACGCGCGTGCTGCATGAGGCCATGCGAGCGCTACCCTGTCCTACTTTTGTAGTGATGCCGCGCTAGCGGCGTCTGCGCCCTGCTCGCCCGAAGTTAAATCAAGATGCACCATGCGGTGATCGCTCCCGGAGAGTGCACTGGGGGTGTCGACGATTTGCGCTTGCCCGGCTTTGATGTATCGCATCATGGCTGGCGATGCGACGATGCCGTCGACCGATTCGTAGCGCGACTCCTTTTTGTAGAAATACGTCCACACCTCGCCGCGGCTATCCGCCGCAGGCACGCGCGAGCCGATCTCCAAGTCACCACGGCTGTAAAACCGTCGCATGGTTGAACTTGCAGGATGATCATTAAAGTCACCGACGACCATATAGTTCGCCAACCCTCGATCAATGGTGCGCTCTACGATGCGGTTGCGGCAGGCTTCGGCCTCGCGCACGCGCCGTAGCTGCGACTGCTCATCTTCTTTGTTGTCAGTGAAGCGGCTTTTGAGATGCACAGTAAAGAGTTGGAACGTTTGCCCATTCCCCAAATCAAAAGTCATCTCCAACATGCCGCGCTTGACGTTCTCACGCCCATCGAAATATTTGAAATCTAGATCGGTGTGCTTGACTACGTGTTGGGGCGGGCGTTTGGACAATACCGCGAGGTGACGAACGGGATCTGCCGCTTGCATGTGCACTGCGTAATCATAGCGGAGACCTGCTCGACCCAAATCAGAGCGCAACTCTTCCAAGAAATCAACCGAGCCCATCTCCTGTAACACCAGTATATCCGGCGAGGCTTCCTTGATCACTTGGCGAATGGCTACTTTTTCGTTCGCAGGCTTTGGATAGTCTGGGCGCCAATAGCCGCCGACATGGCGATCCATTACTAGATAATTATTCAAATTATAGGTGGCAATGCGCAGCTCTTCGCCGAACAGAGTGGCCACCAGCAAAAACTGGAGAGCACAGACAAGAAAGTAACGATCGATTTGTCGCATAAGACTGAAACAGAAAGGAGGTAGCGGAGGGTATTGAAGTTAGAAGAATTAATCGGCGCGCAAAGAGCCTTCGCGCTCGATGAGTGTGGGGTGTGAATAATGGAAGCGACTATAAGTGGGGTGCGGCGTCAAATTACTTAAATTCTCTTTATGCAGCTTGCGCAGAGCCTTCGAGAGCGGCGCGTAGCTGCCCAAGGCATCGCGCGCAAAGGCATCGGCTTGGTACTCATGCTTGCGCGATAGGCGGCTAGTCAGAGGCGAAAGCCAGAAGGTTACAATCCCGCTCAGTAGCATAAGCAGTAGCAACACGGGCACAATTTGCCCTTGAGCTGACGTGCCAAAGTGGAAGGCTTGCACAAACCAGTCGGCACTCGACAGCCAGCCCAGCACGGCAAACATGCCGAGCGAGGAAATGGCAGCCACGGCCATCATCTTAGGAATGTGCCCGAGCTTGTAGTGGCCGATCTCGTGCGCCAACACGGCCTCTAGCTCCTCCGACTCCATTTGCTCGATCAGTGTATCGTATAATACGATGCGGCGGAAGCGACCGAAGCCTGAGAAAAATGCGTTGGAGTGGCCGGAGCGTTTGCTACCATCCATGACTAGAATCGTTTGCGCTTGGAAGCCGGTGCGTTCTGCCAGTGCGAATAAGCGCGTCTTGAGGTCGCCCTCTTCCATCGGCTCCAGCTTATTAAAGAGTGGCATGATAAACATGGGATACGCCACCACCATTACTAGCTGAAAAATAAAGAACACGCTAAAGCCCCACACCCACCAGAGGGAACCGGCGGCGCTCACCAAATAGATCAGCAGCGCCAGCAGAGGATAGCCGATCGCGAAGCCGAGCAGCGTGCCTTTGAGCTTATCCATCACCCACAGCTTCTTGGTGCTTTTATTAAAGCCGAAGCGCTCTTCGAGCTTGAAAGTGCTCCAGTAGTCAAACGGTATCGAGGGTATCCCTAAGACGAGGCCGATGAAGAAAAGCACCAAAGCTTGCCCCCACACACCGAAGCCGAACTGCCCGCTAAAAAGCTCGTAAAACCACGGCAGGATGCCGAGCAGCAAAACCACGGCTAGCACGCCGGCTTCGTAGAGATCGCTCACGATGCCAAAACGAGTTTTGGCAGTGGTGTATTCGACCGACTTTTGGTAGGTCGGTAGGTCGATAAAATCGCGAAAACTCTCCGGCACCTCGCCCGCTCGGGCTTGGACGTAGCGCAGGTTGAGCAGATCCAGCGCGATGCTGGTGCCGACCTTGAGAATGAGTAGGCAAACGAAAACAACTAAAAGCGTGCTCATAGCAAAAATTAGAAAGTGACTTCGGGGGCGTCTTTCCAGAGTTGATCCAAGCGGTAGAAATCACGCATCTCTGCGGTCTGTAAGTGGATCATGAAATCGAAAGCATCGACGACGAGCCAACCGCTGCCGAGCGTGCGGTCTTGCCCAATGAGTTGCACCTTAGCCGCCTTGAGCGCCTGATCCAGTCCACTCTTGAGCGCTTTGACGTGAGGATCGGATGTGCCGGTGGCTAAAATCAGATAGTCGGTGATGGTAGATTTGCCGCGCACATCGAGCACGCGAATCGCTTCGCCTTTTTTATCTTCGATGGCTGCGATGGCACAGCGAATCTCTTTAAGGGTGCGCTGCTCCGTGTTACTGGCTTCTTTTGTCATAGTATTGATGGTCATTTCTATCAGGTATAGAGTGCTTGTGAAGAAATGAAAGCTTCAACTGAGGGCGGGAGTTGCCCGGCACCCAGCGCGCCTGCGGCTACGCGGCGGCGAATCTCGCTAGAACTGTGCGCCATCAGCGGGGCATCGACTGCCTCAAAGCGTAGCCCGGTGATCGGGGGCGCGGCAAAGCAATACCCTGGCCGGCGCAGCACGATAAAAGTCAATTGGGCGGCGATTTCTTCGATCTGGCGCCACTGCGGCAGTAGCTCAAACTGATCGGCTCCGAGTATCCAGTAGATTTGCGATGCAGGCAGCTGCTGACGGAAGAAATGCACGGTATCGACGGTGTAGCTGGTGCCGCCGCGCTCGATCTCGCTGATGTCGACTGCGAAGCGCGGCTCTTCCGCGGTAGCGAGGCGCAGCATCTCGATGCGGTCTGCGTCGCTGGCGTGCGCCGCAGAGGTCTTGAGCGGCGACTGAGCAGCGGGCACGAAAATGACTTTGCTCAAATCCAACTGCTGCAAGGCCGCGTGGGCGACTTTGAGATGCGCGCAATGCACCGGATCGAAAGTGCCACCATAGAGCGCTACGCCCTGCAGCGCCGTGGCTGTCGTGGCTGCCGTGGCTGTCGTGGCTGTCGTGGCTGTCGTCGGATTTTGGTTCGGTTTCATAGTTGCGCAGTGCGGGGGAGATGCCATTAAAAGTTAAATAGAAGTTTCTCATCAATCTGCAAAATCGCAAATGCAAACAGCCGACGACGCTCCCGAACATCTCCCGCTGGGTGAGACCCTGCAACAGCTCTTAGAAACGGATAACGAGCAAGGCCTATCCATCAGTGAGATTACCCGCGCGGTGGGTGAAAAGGGCTTCGGCCTGCTGCTGATCGTGCTCTCTTTACCGAGCGCCCTGCCCGTGCCCGCGCCCGGCTACAGTACACCCTTTGGCATCGTGATCGCTCTCATCGCGGTGCAGATGATCAGTGGGCGGCAGACGGTTTGGCTGCCGAAGAAGCTAGGCGGCATCCGCATCAAGCCAAAGATCGCGAAGACGATGCTAGGCTGCGCGTCGAAATTTTTACAAAAGATCGAGCGCTTCATCCGCCCGCGCCAGAAGTGGATACGCGGGCGCGCTGGGCACGCTGCGCTGGCGGTGATGATCCTCATCATGGCCTGCCTAATGATGCTCCCGATCCCGCTGACTAATACCTTTCCCGCCATCGTGATCTTCATGATCGGCGTCGGCCTCTCCGAAGAAGACGGGCTGCTAGCCATCGCGGCCTTCGCAGTGGGTTGCTGCGCGGTGCTGCTCTACGCGGGCATCATCTACATCGCGGTCACGCAAGGCCCCGAAGCCATCGAGCATATTAAAGAAGGGATCAAGGCGCAATTGACGAAAATAGTTTAAACTGCGGCAAAAACTCAAAGGTCGGTCTAAAAGTTGAACAGATTTCAAGACTTCCTTCTTAAAGCAGTTGACAAGTAGCGAAGCGAGAAACTTTATCATCCCCTTTTTACCTCGCCGCAGACGGCGTGCTTTCGATAATGGAAAACTTCGCAGACCAATGCCTCGACATGGCCCAATCCATCTTGGGTCACAACTTAGAATCAATCACCGAACAGGGCACAATCACTCCTGTAGCCGGCGAAAATAGCCGCTTAGACGAGCCTGGCCACGCAGCCCTCGCCATCGGTGAGTACTACCGCGCTACCAACGAAACAAAGCTCGGGGACTACGATTTGATTGACCTCGCCGCCCGCACCATCACCGCTCAGGCTTTTAGCCCGGAGGAGATGGAAAACGGCCTTGCCTACGCCGCCCTCGGCCTACTCTCCTTCAGCCCCGCTAAGGATCGCAACGCTGTCTGGGAGCGCCTGATGGATCCCACTCGCGAGCAGCTCGATAAGCTCCTGCTTGAGCGTAGCGACTACGAAAACCACTATCAGGCCTTCAATATCGCCAAGGCCGTGACCCGTTTCAGCCTCGGTCTTTCCAAAAAGGACGAAACTGGCCGCCTGATCGACCGCTTTCTGGAGCGTATTGACAGCCACTCTTCCACCGGCTATGTGGACGATGCCGCGGGCGATGAAGGGCGTCTCGGCGGCTGCTTCGACATCTATGGCGTCATGAGCTTTGTCTTCATCCGCCAGTCGCTGCAACTGCACGCCAATCTACACCTGCGCGAGCGCAAGCTCCCCAGCCTGCGTTCCTACTCGGAGAAATACCTAAAACTGATTCCCGATCTGGCGCGCCAAGATGGCGTCGGCTGGGCTTTTGGGCGCTCAATCGGAGCCTATGGCCAGATGCACTGCATCAGCCTCACCCTGCAGGCTCTGCGCGATGGCTGGATTCCCGCCAATCAGCGTGATCTCTACGTCGACGCCGTGCGGCGCTTGTTCATGAATTTTTTCGTGACCTACCTCGACCAAGAGCATGGCTATCTAGTCATCCGCGATGAGGAGCGTAACACCGTGCCCTATCACACCACCCGCATGGCTAACTTCGACGCCGCCCGTTACCTTTGCCAGTGGTCGCGCCTGGCACGTTCCGCCGGTGGCAGTGCCACCCCTGCCACCGTCGTGCCAGCCCGCAAAGTCGCCCGCTACGTCAGCTTCGACAAGTCGCACCGCAAGGAGCAAGGCCTCTTCGTTTACCAAGACCCCGACTCAGGCCTCGCCATCCAATTGCCACTGATGGGCTCCAGCAAAATGGGTAAAGGCACCTCCGACTACCTCGCCTTCCCGCACTCGCCTGGCGTGTTCGACTGGCCAGTCGATAAATACCTGCCCATTATGCAGCCCGAGCTCACGTTTGGTGACAAAGTAATCGTACCCTCTTTCTATGGCAAAAACTGTACTACCAGTATGGGTATGCGAAACGCCTTCATCTTTAAATACGACCAGCCCGAGCTCATTACCACAGACGAAGAGATCGTCAACGGTCTCGGCAGTTGCAAAGTCACCTGGTCATTCTCCAAGGGTAAGATCGGCTGCGAGTTTTGCTTCAGCGTAAAACAACAAGTCACTTTGGATAAGATGCGCTACATCCTCGGCATTGCCGCCACCCACAGCCGCTACCGCGTGAGCACCGCCTTTACACTCGGCGACGAAGGCCACCGCACCGAAGTGGTGAAAGACGATTTTGGTGCCGAATGGAAAGAGCTCGAAGTGGTCACGGACGATCCTGATTTCCGCACTTACTATGGCAACCTGCACTACCTACAAATACTCCAGCGCGATCGCCCCCTTGTGATGCGCCCCGGCACCCAGTATCGCCTCGCGCTCTCCTTTGAACCCGACCTCGCCTTTGCGGATGAATAAGGATGCTCTCCGTCCGCATCATTCCTTGTCTTGATGTACATGATGGGCGTGTGGTTAAAGGCGTCAATTTTGTCAACCTGATCGATGCGGGCGATCCCGTCGAACAAGCCAAAGCCTACGAGCTACAAGGAGCCGACGAACTCGTATTTCTCGACATCACCGCTTCCAGCGATGAGCGCAACACGATGATCGACGTGGTCGAGCGCACCGCCTCCGAGTGCTTCATGCCACTCACCGTCGGCGGCGGCTTGCGCAACGTGGAAAACATCCGAGCCATGCTTAATGCTGGCGCGGACAAAGTCAGCCTTAACACCGCAGCGATTCTCAATCCCGACCTAGTCAAAGAAGCCGCATCCCGCTTTGGCAATCAGTGTATCGTGGTCGCTATCGACGCCAAGCGCGTAGTCGGCACAGCAGACAAGTGGGAAGTGTATACCCACGGCGGACGCAAGCCGACCGGCCTCGACGCCGTCGAGTGGGCCAAGAAAGTCGTCTCGCTCGGAGCTGGCGAGATTCTCCTCACGAGCATGGATGCTGACGGCACCAAGGCCGGCTTCGACAACCTCCTCAACCGCGCAGTCAGCGAAGCTGTGGAAGTGCCCGTCATCGCCTCCGGCGGCGCAGGCACGCTCGACCACCTCTCCGATGCCATCACCGAGGGCAAAACCAGTGCCGTGCTAGCCGCCTCCATCTTCCACTTCGGCACCTTCACTATCAAGCAAGCCAAAGAGCACCTGAAGACTAAAGGGCTGCCAGTGCGGCTGTGAATCCCGCCGTGCCGGTCGTCTCAGTGGCGTGCGATCCCGTCGTCTCCGTGGCCTCCGATCTCGTCGTCTACCGTCTCTAAAAACATAGATGCAAAACTCAGCGCTTCGCTCGATTGCGCTTCCGAAAAATATTTAAAAGGGGCACCCGCTGGCTGCGCATCAGGATAACGCGTAGGTATATAATATTGAGCTTGCTCAAGCCAGTCTGCATATCGATTCAGCACATTTTAGAGGCTGTTCAATAATTGCTCCGAAGCGAGGTTGAAACATAGTCGCGCCCTACCCCAGAAAAAGCCCCAGCGAAACCAGCGCGCTGAATAGCACAACCGTCAATGCCGCGCCCTTCAGAGCCGCTAGAAAATCAGCAGGCATCTCGGCCTTAGCCAATCTTACGAGCAGAAAAAATCCGTAAATCAGCGGTAAGCACCCGAGCAAAAGCCATGCCGCATAACCACGATTCGCTAGCCAGAAGAGCACGGCTCCCGCGAGCAAAAGCGAGCCACCGTATTGGTAGAGCGCCCAACGCCGCCCCAGCAGCACCACCAGGGTGCGCTTGTTCGCTTGGATATCCTCATCAATATCACGATAATTATTGACCACTAAAATATTATTCACAATCAGTCCGCAGGCCCCCCCCAGCCAGAGCACCTCTTGGCTCAAGCTGCCGACCTGCACATAGTAAGTGCACCCGACAGCGATCAGCCCGAAAAAGATTATCACAAAAATATCTCCTAAGCCATTATAAGCCAACGGAAACGGCCCGCCAGTATAGATCCACGCACAGATCACGCTGGCCACGCCCACCGCCAGTAATTGCCATCCTCCAAAAGCGATCAGGCTCAGCCCTAGGCAAAAAGCCAAAGCCAGCGTGCCCAGCGCCGCCCACTTCATGGTGCGCGGCGCGACGAGTCCTTGAGCCACGGCACGCGTCGGGCCCAGTCGTGCCTCCGTATCAGTGCCTCTGACCCCATCCAGATAATCGTTGGCAAAATTCGTCCCAATCTGCACCAGCAAAGCAAAGCCGAGGCAGATCGCCGCTGGCAGCAGGTACATCGCGCCCTCGTAGTGCGCCATCGCAGTGCCTAAAAGAACAGGAGCCACCGCAGCCGGCAGCGTCTTTGGACGCGTCGCTTCGAGCCAGATTCTCACAAACTACAAGCCGGGCGGCGAAGGTGGCGAGGGTGGCTGCTCTACGACTGCGCCCCCAGCCCGCTTCGCCGCAGAGCGCTGCACAAAATAGCGAAAGATCGTGCGAATAAAGAAGTAGAGCATCACCAGCACCAGCACCGCAGCGAGTATAGGAATCATCACGGCCAGCCCCGCGGTCAGCACCGAGCCCCCTAGTTCAGCCGTCGACACAGCAGGATTGCCGATGCCACCCGTCGTCGCCGTGGAGGCACCACGCGTGATAACCGAAGCACCCTGCACGATGCCAGCCGTGCCGCCCCCCATGATCGCGGCCACGATCCACTTAAACGCATCGTCTCCCATAAATTCGGGTAGCATGGCTCCGGAAATAAAAGTGCCGGCCACCACCGCCGCTGGCGTCGCAATCGTGTCTAGGGCATTGTCAAGCCAAGGAATGTAGTAGCTGCCGATTTCAACAACCGTCGCCACGCCCAGAGCGAACGTCACCCAATCACTGCCCAACCATTCAAAGTCCACCCCCAGCATTTCTTGAAAATTCATCCCCCCGAAGGTATCGACCCCCATATTGGCGGCTAGACTCGCAATGAAGAGCGGAACAAAGACTCGAAACCCGCAGGCAGCGGCCAGACCAACTCCGGCAAAAATGGCGACGATTTCATTCATAATATAGCAGCTTATTCGCCCTAACGGAATTTGCTCAGCAGTTCGAGAGTGTTGTTAGTTTAGTAAGTAGGTCGAGATATCCGAACATATACGAAAAACATGCAAAGTGCCATTTAAGATGGCAAGTCGCTTATTCCGAGCATTTCACGCATTAGATAGCACAGGCATCTTGCCTGTGTTTTCCGTAGCACAGGCATCTTGCCCGTGTTTTCATCATAGGGCCAATAAGCCCTCGACATCAACCAAATCTAAACCATGAAAGTAAGCATCTCTAGTAGAAATCTTTAAACCGTGAGTAAGTGATACTCTTTAAACCGCAAAATGACACCTTAATCACAATTTCGGGATCTATAGCATTCATTCACGACTCACAAACTTCCTAGATTCAAATTTCTCACCAAATGGACATTGAAAACAAGCAAGAGCCTGAAAATAAAAAAACCTCGGAAGCCACGATCAAACTGACGTTAGCGGACGATACGTTTGGCGACGCCCCCTCTGGCAACGCCCCCTCTGGCGATTCCCCCTCTGGCGGTACCCCAACGGGCGATCATACGATGGGGATGCTCTGCCACTTGTTGAGCCTGACCCAGTTTCTTATCCCGACTGGTAATATCATCGGCCCGCTGATTCTCTGGATCGTAAAAAAGGATCAGGATGCTTTCGTGGATGCTACGGGCAAAGAGGTGCTAAACTTTCAAATTTCAATGACGATTTACGCTCTGGTATGCATCCTGCTATTTTTTGTCATCATCGGTATGCTACTGCTGCCTGTTTTGATGATTGTGAATATCGTGTTCACTGTCATCGCAGCGATCAAAGCCAACGAAGGTCAGCTCTACAGATACCCGTTCACCATTCGATTTATTAAATAGGACTCTTACTGAACTAAGCGCGTGGCATTAACGAAACAACAACTTGACATTGCCCTCACAGGCTTGGACGCAGCCTCGGCTGAGGCGGTCCACGCCGCGCTCATCGGAGAAACCTTCAGCGGCGGGCTGCCAAATTTTCCACCCGCACAGGCGGCGCTTTTACTCTCGCTGGCGGCGTGCTTTTCAGTGCATCCGATCTCTGGCTTTAGTGTCGGTGCGGTGGCGGTCGGGGGCTCGGGGGCGTTGTATCTCGGGGCTAATCTGGAGTTTCAAGGCGTGCCGCTGAATGCGACTTTGCACGCGGAGCAATCTGCTGTGCTGAATGCGTGGATGCACGATGAGAGCGAGCTGACGGAGCTGTATGTTTCGGAAACGCCTTGCGGGCATTGCCGCCAGTTTCTGCGTGAGCTATCGAATTCAGAAACCCTGCAAATCCACGTGCGCGGCCAAACGCTGACACTGGAAGAGCTGCTGCCGCACGCGTTTGGCGAGCGGCGCGCGCGTGGGCATGGCTTACTCGACACCCGCCCGGCGGCGCTCGAAGCCGCTCGGCCTGAGCCTGGGCCGGAGCCTGGGCCGGATACGAATCAACAACGCGCGATCAACGCGGCGCAGCGCAGCTACGTGCCTTATAGTCGCTCCTCGGAGGGCTTTGTGATCGAGTGCATCAACGGGCGCTTCTTTTCGGGGCGCGCCGCCGAGTGCGCGGCCTTTAATCCCAGCGTGCCGGGCTTTTTAGCCGCGCTCAATCAGCGCAATCTTTCCGGCAGCCGCAGCGCAGCGATTAGCTCGTGCACGCAGGCGAAGCTAGCCACCGCGATTAATAACCCCCTGCTCTTTGCGCGGGCGGTGTTGGGCTCGGTTTCGGAATCGGAGATCGATGTGGTGCAAATGGAGGCACGATAAGGAATGCCTACTCGTAGCGCAGGGCGTCGATGGGGTCGAGGCGTGAGGCGCGCAGTGCGGGGTAGATGCCAGAGGCTAGCCCGATCAGGCTGCTGAAAAGGAAGCCGTAGAGCATGGCGGTGACGGGCACAATATTGATTGCTTCGCCTTGCGGGATGAGATCGCGCGCGACGGAGAGTAGCCCCACGCTGGCGACTAGGCCTAGCAGGCCACCGAGCACGCTGATCACGACGGCCTCGGCGAGGAATTGGATAAAAATATCGTGGCTGCGCGCGCCAATGGCTTTGCGCACACCGATCTCGCGGATGCGCTCACTGACCGAGGCCAGCATCACGTTCATAATGCCGATCCCCCCGACGAGTAGTGAGATCCCTGCAATGCCGCCAAGTGAAAAAGTAAAAGAGTTTTCCAACTTCTTAAGCTCAGCCATTTGCTCATCTTGAGTGCGTATTTCGAAGTCTTGAATGCCTCGATGAGTTTGGGTAAGGGTGTTCTCGATCTGCTCAATCAAGTCAGGCACCGTCTCCACGTTCAGGGCAAGTATTTCGATGCGATCGACCTCGTCGTCTCCCTTATAGCGGGACATGGCGGTGGTCGCGGGTATATAGTTGAGGCGATCTTCCCGGTTCCACCCGCTGCGACCTCCGCCGAAGCCGCTACTAGCGGTCGACTTTATTTGGCCGATGATGGTGTAAACTTGCCCCCTGACCCGAACTTGCTCGCCAATCACATTTGTCTGTTCAGGGAATAAATCGTTAGCAATGTGGCTGCCCACCACAATGACGGGGCTTTTGGCACCGACATCGTAATCCGAAATTAAACGACCATACTTCAAGTCCTTGGTATAAATGCCGAAAAAGCCTGGTGTCACTCCATGGAGAATCGCACCTTCGCGGCGACCGTTGGCCACGAAGCGCTCCCAACTCATATCCACGATCGGAGTGGTATTGGCTGCCAGGGAAACCGCCTTTTCGATCGCGACAATGTCTCGCCAGGTCATACCCGGTGAAATACCAGCGATGTGCTGCTGCGACTCGGGGGCTTCGCGCGGGTGCACTTCGAGCCGCAAGACGCCGCCACTGCTCTCGAAGGAGGCGCGCAAATTACCCAGCATGCCTTGCACGATGCCGACCATGGCGACCAGCGCAGCCACGCCGAGGATGATTCCACTCATCGAGAGGAGCGAGCGCACCTTGTTCGACCAGACTTCGCGCAAGCCGTTGGAGGCACCAGTATAGACGTCGGCTATGGGGTTCATTGGGCAGTGTCCTCCACGATTTTACCATCTTGCATACGGATACGGCGTTTGGCGTATTGGGCGACTTCGTCATCGTGCGTAACGAGCGCTAGAGTGATGCCTTCGTCGAGTAACGAGCCGAAGAGATCCATAATGCGGCCTCGGTTTTTGGTATCGAGATTACCAGTCGGCTCATCGGCTAGGATCAGGCGCGGCTTATTGATCAAAGAGCGAGCGATGGCGACGCGTTGCCGCTCGCCGCCCGAGAGTTGACTGGGCCGGTGGGTGGCACGGTGCTCCATCCCGACGCGTTCAAGGGCGTTCATGCCGAGCTCTTTTTTGTTGCTCACTTTTTGCCGACTGTAAACGAGCGGTAGCAAAACGTTGTCCAATACGGTGAGTTTTGCCAACAAGTTGAACGATTGAAAGATGAAGCCGATCCGGGTGGCGCGCAGGTGCGCCCGCTGGCTGCGGCTGATGCTGGAGACGTCCTCGCCCTCGAAGGCCATCTGCCCCTCGGTGGGGCTCTCCATAAAGCCGAGCGTGTGCATGAGGGTGGACTTGCCGGAACCGGAGGTGCCGATCACGGCGATAAACTCGCGGTCGCGGATAGTGAGATCTAGCCCGTCGATGGCATGCACCAGTTCGCTGCCGACTTTGTAAGTGCGGCGGATATCTTTGAGCGCGAAGACAGTGCTGGGATCAGTCATTATTTTCGCGGAACCCGGGGGGACGGCTGAGCGCGGCCTGATCGCCGACGGCGAGGCCGCTTTTGATTTCGACGTGCTGGAGATTATTAATGCCGACTTCGACCTCGCGCTTTTCCCAGCCTGTGGCGCTTTTGACATAAACTTGGCTAGCCTGCCCTTGGGTAAATACCGCAGAAAGTAGCACGCTGACCACACCCTCGACGGAAGCGATAGGCACTTCGACGGTGGCGCTGATGCCAGGGCGCACGCGGGCATCGACCACCTCAAAAATGACTTCGATGGGAAAGACGCGGACATTGCCATCGCGCCGCGCGGCTGGGGCGATCACGCTGATAGTGCCCTCGACCTCAAAGTCTGCAATGGCATCGAAGCGCAGAAAGGCGGCTTGGCCGACGCTGAGCTTTTCCACATCGACTTCGTTGATATTGGCCTCCATGTAGAGTTCGTTGAGCTGGGCGATGGTCAATAGATCGGTGCCGTTAGAAACAGAAGTGGCACCGGAGATGACTTGCCCGTCGGTGACATTAAGCAGGGTGATGATACCATCGTGGGGCGCGATAATAACTGTTTTTGACAAATCTTCTTTGGTATCATCGAGGCGAGCTTGTGCGATCTCTAGATTAAGCTCGGCGAGGTTAAAATCGGTTTGTGCATCGAGAAATTCACGCTCGCCGACAAAATTTTTGGTATAGAGTTCTTTGAGGCGCTCATAGTTACGCTGCGCGCGTTCTAGCCGCAGGCGGTCGGCCTCGAAGCTGCGCTGCGCCTCGCGCACACGCGTTTCCAAGCTGGTGCGCTCTAGCTCGACGAGCACTTCGCCGCGCTCGACGGATTCGCCCTCTTCGGCAGCGATGCGGGTAATGCGTCCGCTGATCTCGGATTTGACGACTGTGCTCAAAAGCGGCAACACCTCGCCGGTGGCGGGCACGACGGACTTGAGATCGCGCAGCTCGGCGGTGTTGGTACGGAGCAGATTGGCCTGATTGCTGCCGTTTTCGGGCACAAGTTGCAACAAGCCGTAGATGCCACTGCCGATCAGCGCTAGAATGAAAACTATAATGAGGGCACGTTTCATGGTAAATCGGGTGACTGTGTGTAGGGGGCGACGGCATCCCAATCGAGGCCGTTACGAGTGAGCAGCGTACCGTCGACGCGGCTGAGGCGCACGCTGGCGCGGAGTGTTTCGATAATGGCTTGCAGGTTGTTACCCTTGGCGCGATCAAGGTCGCGCTGTGCCTCGAGCACGGAGCGAAACGGCACGAGGCCGGAGCCGAAACGGGCGCGCTCTTGCTCGAAGGCTTCTTCGTTCAGCGCTAGCGAGGCGCGGGTGACTTCGATGCGCTTCAAGCCGGTGTTGGCGGAGCGCCATGCGTTGCGCGCGGCGAGGGCTTTTTCCTGTTTAATATCGTAAAGCTGAAGCGTGGCTTGCTCTAAATTACGCTCGGCGATGCGGGCGCGGGCGCGGGCTTCGCGAAAGCCCCAAGGCATACGCACTTCGATGCCGACGTTCCAGTCGTAGCCATCAGCACGATACGCGCCGCGGTAGGCGGTCTCGCCGTCTTGGTCGCGGCCGAGATAGGTGACGCCCGCAGTCAAATCGAGATCGGGCCGAGTCTCATCTTGCGCAAGGATGCGGTTGATGCGCTCGACTTCGATGCGGCGCTCTTGCGCTTGAGCATCGACATCGCTGCGCACGGTGTCGAGCACGACAGCATTCATCGGGCGCAACGGTTCGATCGCCACGGGCAGCACAGCGACCTTGATTCGGTCAATGATGATTTCGATAAAATTGGTCTGCCCCATCGCGCGGCGCAGGGCGTCTTCGGCATCTTCGATGGCACGCTCGGCTTGGATGATGGCTTCTTGTTGATTCAGCACCTCGGCCTCTGCTTGCAGCACTTCCAGCGGTGTGACCATGCCGAGGCGCTCACGCTCGATGTTTTCTTCCAGCAGATTCGCCGCCAGTTCAAGGCTGGATGCGGTCAAAGCGCGGTCGGCACGCGTGTAAGCGAGATTCCAGTAGGCAATTTCCGTGCTGAGAACAAGGTCGAGCACATCGGAGCGCAGCTCAAAGAGGGAGCGCTCGGCGTTGACTTTTGCCCGCGCCAGCGGTGCAAGATTTACAGTCGACCAGCCGTCTTTTAAAAGAGGCTGCCGAATGGAGATACCGACATCGGCACTGGAGTCAGGATTGCGGGCGGAAGGATTAAATGACCCGCTGTTGGAGGCATTCCGATTAATCGAAGAGTCGACAGTGGCGGTAGCACCCGTCGCAAAGCGTTTCTCGACTCCCGCCCCTGCACGGCGATTTTCACTCTCGGCAACCCTTGTATCCTGAGTACCGCTGATTGCCGCCGACTGCCGCTCTTGCAGCGACACGTTGCCAAAGAGCGAGGGATCAAACTGCGCCTCTTCGATCTCGACCGAGTCGAGGGCATTGGCTGGCTGGTAAGCGGCGATGCGCAGACCGAGGTTGTGCTCTAAGGCCGAGGCAATCGCGGTACGCAATGGGAGCTCCACGCTCTCGCCCAGCAAGGCACCCGAGCTGAGAACAAACATTATAGTTCTACTTTGTTAAATTATTTTCTTGACTTTCAAGCTGATTTAAGCTTCTCTAATATTCGTTAGCGGTGGGACTCAGAACTCTATTCCACAAGGAACAATAAAAATAATCCACCGCAAAAAAAT
>Ga0307933_1000264_pt1 | contig 50429 bp, 53 predicted proteins | sample OrgLakmetageno88_FD_201811 | JGI IMG/M metagenome (GOLD analysis project Ga0307933, IMG submission 201811) | Saline water microbial communities from Organic Lake, Antarctica - #88 | ecosystem: Environmental > Aquatic > Non-marine Saline and Alkaline > Saline | place: Antarctica: Organic Lake... | reverse complement strand
TTATGATTATTTTAGACAAACTTTGTTTTAATTCATTTCAATAATCATGTCAATCAGTGGCTTACGTACTTTTTGTTTTCCATACATAATATCATCTGATGCTCGAATACCTACTGGTAGCATCACTATTGGAGTAAGTTCTAGTTCCTCTAGTTTTAGCACTTCACTTACTTTTTCTGGTATAAAACCTTCCATGGGACAACTATCTATGCCTTCTACTGCGCAAAGGGTAAGTAACTTACCAAGTGCAATATAAACCTGGCAAACGGCAGATTGCTTTCTTTTTTCAGGACCATAGCCATTGTAGATTTCTAACAATTGATTTCTGAATTTCCCAATGATTTCTTCTGATATATTTCGCATGCTTTTTTCTAAGTCGAAGTAAGCATTGATATCTTCGGAAGTGGTTTCATTTTGAGCGCACAGCACTAACAAATGTGAACAATCGGTTACTTGGCGCTGCCCAAATGAACAAGGTACCAGTTGCTCCTGAAGTTCTTTATTTTCTACAATGATCATTTTAATAGGTTGTAGCCCATAGGAAGTTGCGGTAAGTCTAAATGTTTCTTTTAGTAAACCCAATGTTATTTGACCTATTTTTTTTGTAGGGTCGAACTTTTTGCAAGCATAGCGTTTTTCTAAATGCTGAATAATGTTCATTTTTAATATCTTTTTTATTTTTTTATGGTATCAAACTCAATCAAATAAATATCTTCATTTGCTTTTTTCATAAAATAAGTTTCTCTGGCAAATCTTTCCAATTCTTGATTTGTATTGAGCTTTTCAATCAAACTTTTATCTTCTTTAATTTCTGACAAATAGTATTTTTTTTGATTCTCTAAACCTTCTATATCGTCATTAAGTTCTCGGTGTACCAAGTATGAGTTTTCATCAAAAAACAACATCCAGGAAAGAAATACCAAAAGAATAATGATATACCAATTTGTAAGGAGTTTGAAAAATAATTTGTGTTTTAGATTTTTAAAATTCAAAAGATCAGTACTTTATTCAAGAAATTATTATTTTAATACTTTCTAATATTTAGATATTACGAAACATATACTAATGAATAGAATATGATTTTTTTAGAGATAATCTTTTGCAGAAATCAATAAAATAAGTTAAGCTAAACCAATGCTTGTTTGCTTTTCTCAATAAATTTGTTGAAACTAATTTCTAAATCTTGGTCTAAAATCCCTTTATTTTCATCAAAATTATCTTGAAATTTAGGTAAACTAAAATTTCCTAAAATGATTGCACCATGAATAGGAAAACGAGCCAAGGCTGCTTCCATTACGCCTTTTCCTCCCCTTCCGCCTGGCGAAGTTGAAACCAATACTATTTTCTTTTTTTCAAAAGTGTTTGTTTGCAAACGAGACATCCAGTCAAGAGCATTCTTAAAAGCAGTAGTATACGTTCCGTTGTGTTCTGCAAGTCCGAAGACAATGAGCTCTGCCTCATTTACTTTTGACTGCAGGTCTTTTACAAGCTGAGGAATTCCCTTTTCTTTCTCTAAATCAATACTATAAATTGGCAATTGGTAGTCGTTTAAATCTATTGTTTCTAGAGAGCTACTATTAAATTGCTTTGAAGTAAAAATTGCAATTTTTTTGTTGATTGAATTTCTGCTGGTGCTGGTACCAAAAACTAATATTTTCATGACTAAATTTTTTAATTGCAGGATTTAAATCATGGGTACTTCCATTAATAATAACCTTGCATTTTCGCTTTTTGATTGTATTTGCAATGATTCGATATTTGAAATTCCCATACCATCTCTAGTGTCGAGGTTTTGATTGTTGATCTGAAAAGCTCCTTCGATCACAAAAGCATACACGCCATTGCCTTTTAATTTTAAACGGTAGTTGGTTTCAAAGTCTTTGTCAAATTTACCAATATGAAACCAAGCTTGCTGTTGTATGCAAACACCTTTGTCTTCTTTGTTTGGAGAAACAATTTGCTCAAAATTATTTATGTAACTATTGATATCTAAACTAGCCTGATCGTATTTAGGTTCGGTATCTCTAACATTGGGGCGTACCCATATTTGCAAAAATTTAACTTCTTGGTCTTCGTTTTTATTATCTTCACTATGTGTTAGCCCAGTACCAGCACTCATCAATTGAATATCTCCTTGCCTGATTACGGTTATATTCCCCATGCTATCTTCATGCGCTAAGTCACCTTCTAGTGGAATACTAATAATTTCGATATTTTTATGCGGATGCAAATCAAATCCATTTCCACCCTTTATCACATCGTCGTTAATTACACGCAATGCACCAAAGTTCATTCTTTCTGGGTTGTGATAATTTCCAAAAGAAAATGTACGGTGGCTATTTAACCAATCGACTTTAAAAATACCTCTGGTAGATGCTCTGTGAATTGTAATGTTTTCGTTACTCATCATTTTTTCAGCTTGATTTATGGAATTTTATTTAGAATTGATACCTAAATGAAAGACCAAGATTGGTTTGCAAAGTATCTTCACCGTAATCACCAATCAATCTTAACTCGGGTCTTAAATCCAGTGATATTAGTAGGGGGCTTGGAAAATCGTATTCCAATCCAATATTACCAGCGCCATTTATAAACAGACCATCATCTTCAACAATAGTATTGTCAGCATCCCAAAGACCAACTCCAGCCCCAACACCTGCATACCAGTTAAACCCTTCATCAAGGTTCCAAACCCATTCATAAAGACCAACAGCTCTAAATAAACTTGCATTATTGTTATCGTTGTACCCTACATTAAATTCATATCGATTGCTATAGCCTGCAGCTTTTTGGTATGAAACTTCTAGTCCAATTCCGCTATTGCTTCCAATTCTAATGCCTAGTGCATTTTTAGAAATTTGCTGTGCAGTTAAAGAGAAGCTTGCTAGAATAAGTAAAATGAATACTGATTTCTTCATGTTTTTAAGTAATTTTTAATTACACAAAGTTAGCAATATCCGTGTATTATAAAAATGAAAATATGTTTTATACAGGGAGGTGCATTAAAAATTTTCTATCACTTTGAAGAAATGGACACTAATGCAAACTATAAAAAATTAAATTTATGATTTGAATCTACAAAATTAGAATTTTTTTACTGGTGAACGTCTAGTGCTAAAGAGATTGACGTACAATTGTATTGCCAAATGCTACTTTTTTATATGCATCAGGATTTTTGTAGTTTGAATAATAAGTGTCATGAATTTTTTCTGTTTCAGAAGTATGTTCTTCAGATATTTGAGCAACACCCCATTGAGGAGTACTCCATTGATTATTAAGTTTCTTCTTTAATTCAGCACATTGTTTCTGAAGCTGAGTATTCTTAGTATTTGCTTTTTCTAAAGCTTTGCTATAATTTTTAAATTTTATAAGATATTCTAGCATCCATCGAAGTGCGGGATTTACATTCTCAGATTGCCAGTTAAGTAAAACTTCATGTGGTAAATTATTTGATATTTGTCCTATATAGTTTGAGACTTTTCCTGTTTTATTCGAGAATTTAGGATTTTCTGTTAAATAATTTTGATGTTGTGATTGATTATAAATAAGATGTGTCATCTTTTTTAAAAAAACATCTGCAATTTCTATTGCCTTTGGCTTAAATATACCCACGAGTATATGAATCAACATAACTCTTAACAATTCTTTCATAACGCCCTCTATTCCATTTTTTGTTGAAAATGCTACTTTATCAAGTAAATTATTTGAATCAGCCATTATACACCTTTTTTAAAACATTTTTAATCAGTAATCTAAGCAATGAACGATCAGGGTTATTAGTACTCGATTTATTTTTTTATAAAAAAAGTCAATAATTTAGTTGGTAATTTTTCCCTTAAGTTCTTGAAGTAAAAATATTAATTTTTTTCTTAAAATAGTAAATTTTTTTTGATTTTCTAAATTTTAGAAGTAAAATCTATTTTTTATTTCTGGTATGAATAGCTACCATTCTTTTGTTTTCTTGCCTTACCAAAGGATTTTTTCTAAACCCCCAAATTTTATCTCTTGCTTTTTTTCCTGCTTCTGTAAGATCAATGGAGGGTTTTGGATAATTTAGTTCAAGGTTTAGTAATTTTAAATTTAAATCTGTGATTTTCCATGGCTCATGTATGAATTCTACAGGAACTTCATTAAGTTCTGGTACCCATTTTTTTATAAAAACACCCTCTGGGTCATGGTCTTTAGATTGTTTTACAGGGTTGTACATGCGTATGGTATTGATGCCAGTAGTGCCTGCTTGCATCTGAAATTGGGTATAGTGAATGCCAGGCTCATAGTCCAAAAAAAGTTTTGCCAAGTGATAAACGCCCTTTCGCCAATCGCAGTTAAAGTGATGACAAAGAACAGAAACCAACATGGCACGCATTCTAAAATTGATCCAACCTGTTTGTTGTAAGCACCGCATGCAAGCATCCACCATTGGAAAACCTGTATTGCCTATTTTCCAATTTTCTAGCAATGAATCATTGTTTTCATATTCCATACTTTCGTATCCCTTGTTGATACAATACATTTCGTATTCACAAGCCACCTCAAATTTTTGAATAAAGTGACAACGCCATTTCAAACGAGTTAGCATTCCTCTAAATCCTTGTTTGTAAATCGAAAAATTTTGATGAGAACTAACGTAATAGTATGCTTGCTTTACGGTCATGTTTCCCCAAGCTAAATAGGGCGAAATTCTACCGCAAGACTTTCTACTTTCCAAGGGTTTGGAAATTAATTTACTATAATCTTTTCCTCGCTCTTTGCAGAAAGAGATGAGGTAATTCCAGGCTGCCTGTTCACCCGCTTTTTGAAAAGATATAGGTTGATTTTCCAGCGAAGCCAACAGAGATGATTTTAACTGAAAAGGATGCTCAAGATCCTCTAAATTACTTTTTTTAAAAGTATTAACAATAGGAAGCTGTGCCATATTTGAATACCAGTTTTTATCCCAGTTCAACCTATTTTTAATACCTCTTTGAATGTTGTCTCTTTGAAATTCACGCCAGGTAATGTTGTTTTTAACCAACAGCTGGGCAATTGCTTTGTCTCTTTCCCAAGTTGCTTTTATACCAGATTCTTGGTAAGAAAAAACATTTTTGATATTAAATTTTTTTGTCAGAAAATCAAAAACTTCAATAGCTTCTGCTTGAAAAACCTCAACTTTTCGACTAAAATTTTGCAAACTACTGTCCATAGATTTTACCGAATGATAGCAAAATTGAAAGTGTCTGGATGAAGAATCTGGATAACTCATCAAGCTTGGTTCGAAGAGGTAAATCAAAAGGTAATCCAATTCGTTCTTTTCAGCTTCAAAAATAGGGGAGTGGTCTTGCGTTCTCAAATCTCTTTTCAACCAAACAATATTCAGTTCTTCTTTCACCATTTAATTTCTTTTTTGCATTTTTTCCAAAAAGAAAAGAAAGACGGAAATGAACCTTTAACATTGCTAATCCATTCCCTAGGCACTTCAGTACCCTTATAATTTTTGTTTAGTGGGTGTTCTTTGTAGCTTATATTTTTTTCGTCAACTATTTTTTCAAACGCTTCAAATTCTCCCACATAAAATTTGATGCCTTTGATGTTGGAAGAGAGTTTGATTGCAAAATTCAGACACGCATCAGAAATCGGATATTTTTTAAAAACAGATGGTTCAATCAAGAAAACTCGCTGAAAATCTTCTTCTTGATGCCAGTATGGATCGAGATTGTAGTAGTTGTATAGGAGCGTTTTGGTGTTTTCAATCGTATTGGAAGAAGTTACGATATCTAAATTTGTAACTACTTCTAAATCGGTGGTTTCTTTTAAAGAATCTGGAATAGGCATATTTTCAAACTCTTCATAACCAACATCTAAAAAAGTACCACGCTGATTGCTGTAAAAGTATTTATTGATATTTTCTTGATTGGCATAATACTTCTTGTTGGCGTTGCTGCCACAAACCCACTGCCAACTGAGCATATTGCTTGCCAAATCTCCATCTAGTAAATGTGCATACATCCACTTTGCTGGTTCGTGCCAATAACATTGCGCAATGTTGCAACAGATTGCAGCAATATACATTCGCATATGATTGTGCATATAGCCAGTGCTGTAGAGTTTTTTAACAGCATCATCAACTGCTTGAATTTTAGTACTCGAATTTATAATTGATGTGGGGATTTGATGATTAGCAACAGGCGATTGAGGTCTCTTTATATCTTTGAATATGTCTTCTTTTTTACAAACCCAAATTTGTTGCCAATAGTCTCGCCAGGCTAGTTCTTGAATCAATTTTTCGGCAGTATCAAACGATAACCCCAAAGTGCGTACATGGTTGTATACTTTTTGAGTAGAAATAACGCCTCTGGATAGGTAAGGGCTTAGTTTTGTTACCGAACCATCAGCAAAGTTCCTGCTTTTTGAGTATTTAACAGGGTCAATAGCTTTGATTGAATTTTCGATGTCTTCAATAGCAGTTTTGAAGCTCATATTAGGTGATTTTGTTGTTTGAAATTGATTTTTGACGACTACATTTAAACCGCTGAATTTCTAGACTTCTTTTTTTTAAATGTTTGCTACTTGTGCCACTATTTACTCGTTTTCGCCAACGATTAAAAGATTTTTGTGTTAGTTCTTTACGCATCAATTTTATAACTTCTGATTCTTTCAATCCAAATTGAATTTGAATTGCCTCAAAGGGAGTTCGGTCTTCCCAAGCCATTTCTATGATTCTATCGATTTCTTTTAATGTTAAATCTAAGCTAGAACTACCTGTTTCTTGTAGTTTTTTTTTCATGATTTCGAAAGGTTTAGCATGTTAGTCTTTGTTTTAAGTACAACAACTACTTATGAATCAACGAAAATCCTCCATCTACATGTAATATTTGTCCTGTAACCCAAGACGCTTTTTCGGAAAGCAGGAATTTTGCCATTTCTGCAATATCTTCAGGTTTTCCTATACGTTTCATTGGGTTGAGCTGCGCTAGTTTTTCTTCCTTCTCTGGCGTGTTCAAAAGTCTGTGAGCCAAGGGTGTATTAGTAAGAGAAGGTGCAATGGCATTGATTCGTATTTTTGGCGAAAACTCGGCAGATAAAGCCCGTGTAAGTCCTTCTACAGCACCCTTGGATGCAGCAACTTGTGCATGAAAAGGAAATCCGTTTTGCACTGCAATGGTAGAGAATAAAACAATAGATGGGTTTTCGCTTGCCTTTAACTTGGGCAATAACTGTTTGATTATTTTAGTTGCTCCAGTAACATTCAATTTAAAGTCATCAATAAAATTTTCTTCCGAAAATGAGTTGAAAGGTTTCAGATTGATACTTCCAGGGCAATACGCCAGGCCATCGATTTGATCTGGAAAATCCTCTAAATTGAGTTGATCGTTTAATACATCAAATTTGAAATACTTTATTTTTTCTACATCTTCTTTGTAGGTATTAAAGTAGCTAGCATACACTTTTACATTTTCTTCTTGACTCAAAAGTTGAGATAAACAAGCGCCAATACCAGAGGAGCCACCAATAACAATAAAATTTTTCATGTTCAAAATATTTTTTCAATAAATCTAAGCTTCAAAAGCACAGAAACAGCCATCAAGTCAATCAATTTTAATGACAGCACGATAACGGTTTTCAATAGATTTTGTAAAAATCTCAAGTTGTTTTTATAATTAGGTATTGAATGCTGAGCTCATCATGGCAATTTCTTTATTGGAAATCCCTATTTCCTTTGCTATTTTTTCCCAATTTGCTACTGTTGAAGTAACTTCCTCTACAATGGTATTCATTTCATGCGTGTTCAAGCGAAAAAAATGACCCACACTTTTGGCTAATTCAAGATTCAAAGCATTGTCATCCATGTCTATATTTATTGCCAGTCCATCTTTTTCTATCGATGGATTTAAGTCATAAGCAGGGGAGAGCTCCCATCCTTTTTGTTTTAAAATAAATCCATGATTACGCAAATGGTCATCTGTGTTTGATATTGTAATATTAAAAATGATCCTGCGCCAAAGTTGATGTAAGTTTGCTTTCACATTTGTTCCGTAATTTTCAATCACATCTACAATATCTAAATAACAGACTGTTTGAGTCTTAATTTTTTCCTCGTTGTTACTAGTCATCGTCATTGCAGATGCAAAATGAATCCTTTTACCATGTTCACGGTCAAATCTTTTTGTTAGAAAGGTGTGGTGTGGTCCAGAAATCTTTTTGATTTTGGATGCTGCCATTTCTATTCCACAGCTAGTAGCAAGTTTGTAAGCAAGAAATTCCCATGCAGCTTTGTCTATTGTATCGGTTTTGGAAGGAAATTTAGCAATCCAAAGGCTTTTGTCTTTTCCTAAGATATTTGCTTTGGGTCGTGCGCCACCCAACGAAGAGCCAGGCGCTATTAATACGGATAGCCATTGCTTGATTTCATCGTTCTGAGTATCGCTTTGTAATTGTTTTACAGCTTCTTGTAAATCGCTAAGGGCTGACCAAGGCGGTGTAGGGTTTTGTTGATGATTGTCTAAAAAATGCCCATCAATGGCTGTTTTAAAGCGTAATGCTCCCATCCTGCTTTGGTCGTAAACCCCTAGCAAGTAGTCGATTTCATAAAGCGTTTTAGCTTTTTCATTTCTTGCCCTTGCTTCTTGAGCCTCACGACGTTTCATAAGGGTTTTACCCCAAGTATCGGGCATGCTATCTAGGAATATGCCAAAGTTTTCTTTATCGGTTGGGTATTGAGGTCCTGAGTAGAATGCGATGTCAGGATCGAGATGCGGGTATAAACCTTTCTCCAACCAATCTTTATTGTATTCAAAACTGAAAGCTTTTTTTGCTTTTGCAAAATGTGCAGAAAGTATACCTATTTGAATAGGTTCATTTAAGCCAACCCAATCAGCATATACATAAATATTAAATTTTCCTTGAGCCATTATGTTATAATAAATCTAAGTCTTGGAGCTTGCGACCAAACTCATCGTCTTGGGCAATTTTTTTGAAATCATTTTCAAGATTTAGCACCCTGAGCACATTAAAATAGCTTCCCATTGCCACAGCGGGGTCTCCTTTTTCTATTCGATGTAATGTAGCACGGTGTATTCCTGCACGTTCAGAAACTTGTTCTGTTGTTAGCTTTCTGCGTTTGCGGGCAAGTTTGATATTTTCGCCAATGCCATCAAATATTTTTTGATATTTTGGTAAAACAGTTGCCTTCTTAAAGTTCATAATGTCGCTTATTAGCAACAAATATATGTTTTTTGTTGCTAATAAGCGACATTATGATATGTTTTTTCAAGGTCTTTGTTTATGGCAATACACTCAAAGAAAATTGTTTTTTAGAGAATTTAGGAGTAGTATTTTAAAGCATAGCCTAACTATATTAATCAATTTTAATGAAAAAAAAGGAAAAAAAAATAGTTGTAAAAACCTGAAATCTAAATTTACATATTGATTTTCAGGTTTTTTTAAATGGATTTTTTATCCAGCACTTAATCATTGAACAAACAAAATTCACCCTCTGTTATGACTTCAATTTTATCTCCCACAATTTTTAGAGCAGACTGATTGTCAAGACCATATATTTTTCTGTGAGTTTGCTTAGAAAGTTGCTCAATATTTTCTTTAGTCATTTTTTCATACCACGGCGTGTTTAAATGCGGAAGGAAATGAAAATCAACCAAATTCATGCCATCCATCTTCTCATATTCGATTTTTTCTTCGTGGTAAACCAAATTTGAGAGCTTTGGGTTTAAATTTGGATTTGTAACCATAGCGCCCGCACTTACGCCTAAATAAACTTTATTCTTCAAAAGAGCTGCCATTGATTCGCTGAGACCAGTTTTATGTAGCCATCTCATTAAGTGATAGGTGTGTCCTCCTTCAAAATAAATAACGTCTGCTTTTTCAAAGCTTGGTTGCCAAATTTCTTTACCTACTGCCGAAATATCAGTAATTTCAATGGATTTAAAATTTAAATTCTTTAGCCTAGCAAGGGCATCAATAATCCAGGTTTTATCTCCGGTAATCATATTGCTAGCGGTTGCTACAAAGGCAACAGTGGTTTCTTCAGGAGATTTATCAATTAAATCCAATAAAGCATTTTCGATTGATTTATTGGTGAGCCCCATGGAGCATAATAACATTTTCATGTTTAGTGTATTTTTTACAGGGAGTTCTTATTCTGCGTCTTTGTGATTTTACAACTCCACTGCAATCATCGAAATTTCGATATTCACAGATTTAGGAAGTCTACTTACTTCTACACATTCCCTAGCTGGTGCAGTTGCTTCATTAAAGTACCCTTTGTAAACATTGTTTACCGCATCAAACTGATTCAAATCTGATAAGAAAATACTGGATTTAATCACGTTTTCGAAAGTCATGCCAGCTTCTTTCAATACAGCTTTTAGGTTTTCCATTACCTGCGTGGTTTCGTCTGAAATAGAACTAGAAATAAGCTTGTTGGTTACTGGATTGATAGGGATTTGACCAGAAATGTAAAGCGTGCTTCCTGCCATTACTGCTTGATTGTAAGGTCCAATAGGTGCAGGTGCGTTTGTGGTATTGATAATTTTTTTCATAATAATTTTTTTCTAAAATACAGTATTGTTTGGCAACCCGCGCATTTCAAACTTCAAAGCTTCCAACATAGAAGATTTTACCCCAATAAAGAAGTAGTAGGTTTGTCTAGTTCCAAAAGGTACCCAGTTAAAATTCATCTTCCAAGTATCTAAGTCTCTAGCAAAGCTAAGACTTGTAAATGTAAAACCTTCGTTTTCAATGTCATATCCAGATGAAAATCCAACAGACCATTTGGGTGTTAATTCCAAATTACCAGAAAACATCAATGAGTTTGAAGAAATTTCGTTTTGCCTGTTTGAATTTTGATAATCCAACGTATAATTAAGATTTAACGACCATGGAATTTGATAACTGAATAAGTTAATATCTTGTTCTGAAGGCTCTTTTTCGTCTATAGTATCATACTTATTAGCTACGGAAGAACTTTCACCAAAAATTCCTTCAGAATTGTTTTCAATCTTGTTTAGCTGCCTATCAGATTTTTTTATTTCAGAACTTGAAATCGAATAACTAAGGTCTAATCCTGCATTGGTAACTCTAAATAAACCTTCGTTATTTTCAATGGTGTAGGTATTGATTCTTGTGCCATTTTCATCTATTGTATAAGGGTCTAATGTTGCTCTCATATTCATCGAAAGCTTTTTCTTGAATAAATTTGTGCTTGCATTTACACTCCAAGCGCTCCACCTAAGCGAATCTGCTGCCATGTTGTAACTACTCGAAAAATTAAGGTTGTTAATTAAGGTAGTTTTTTCCAAAGGCATTTCGCTATTTTCCTCTTTGGGTTTTAGTTTTGCCTCAAAATTATTGGTTACAGAAACACCTAAGCTATTGGATGTAAAAGCATTTGGAGAGCCATAAATGCCATTTTCAAAAGGCGAATAGCTTTGAATGTCGTTTGGGTCTGCGCTTGCCTGGTAGGTGTTGTTAAAAATAGTGCTTACATCTGGGTTGTAACTATATGAAATGCTTGGAATCATGGTATGAAGTACCGATCGGTAAGGTCCTTTTTTAAAATTATACAAACCATAAAAAGTGGTGGACAAAGAAACCGCCGTAGAAAAATCTCTAAAAGTGCTGAACTTATCAATAGTCTCTGTGGTTACAGAATTTAGGCTTTGGTCGAAAAACTGATTGGTACGATCGAAATACCAAACCTCTTTATATTTTATGCTTGGTGAAATGGCAAAATTTTTGAACGCTTTGAAATTGGTAGAAACATCTATATTTTGTTGAATGCCAGATCGTAAATTATCAAACATTTTAGAGGTTAAGAAATCATTGTCGTTGGTAGCCAAACGATTTTCAGATTGGAGTGAATAACTTACACCTGTTTTTTGTAAATCGTTTTGCTTGCTGCCACTTTTTCCTGCAAATGGAAAAATTCGTTCCATATTAATTTGGAAAGAAGGCAAGGTCATATCTATAATTTCTGTATTTGTGTTTTGCGTATGCGTGAATGTAGCCGAGGCATTGAATGGTGTTCCTTGGAAGGCTCTGGAATAGGTAATTGAACTATTCAATGTGTTGGTAAGAAAAGAATCGGTATTTAATTGGTTTAAAGATTGCCTGAAAAAATTGCTACTTCCCAAATTTACAGAAGCTGAAAGCGTTGCATTTGGGTTTGACTTTGCATCTTGACTATGGTTCCATCGAAAGTTGTAATTTGTTGATTTTGAAAAGTCACTGAGCCCAGAGATGCTGTTTTTTAAATTCTCGTAACTCATTTCGATATCTCCATCGTATTTGTAACGCTTTTTGTAATTAAAAAGCGTATTTAGCCCCCAACTTCCATTGGAATAAACATCACCTTTTAAAGCAAGGTCAAGCTTGTCGTTAATAACCAAATAATAGCCTCCATTCTGCAAAAAATACCCCTGATCTTGATTTTCTCCCCAGGTAGGAACCAATATGCCAGATGCCCTTCCTCTGGTTAAAGGAATATAAGCAAATGGTAAAAATAAAGGTGTTGGTACATCGGCAATGTATAGCTGACTAGCACCCGCAATTAGTTTTTTGCCCTTAATGTACTTTGCCTTAGAGGTTCGAATGTAATAGTCTGGTTTTTCTTTTTTAGAAGTGGTGAACCTCACATCTTCAAAAAAGAAAACAGAATCGTTGAGTACTTTGTTGGAGGCTCCCTTGATGGTTAGTTCCTGATATTCAATTTCTACATTCCAAACTTTTGCTTTTCTTGTTTTAAAATTAAACTTGATAGAATCTTGCTCAGATTCCTGCCCATCTTGATTGAATAATGGCCTTTGGGTATACGCACCATTTTCATCATATATGCCTCTTGCAAAAATCAATCCTGTGTTGTTGTCTAGCCTTATATAGGCAGCTGTAAGTTTCACATCCTCAAAACTTAAAGATGCATTTTCAAAAAGTTCAATACGATTGTTTAGTAAATCTTGCTTTATCAAACTATCTGCTTCATACGTTATGGAGGAAGTGATATTTTTAGGAGGATTTACACTTTGATTGCTTTCAGTTTGAAATTTCAAGCTGTTTGTTGCAAACAAATTGAATTCATTCTTTCCGTATAAAGAAAAGTGGTATAGTAAATTCAGTAATAAAAAACAGCATACAAGAGATTTATTCCTACTTTTGCAGTAGTGATAAATTCCCTTTAATAGAGCCTTGTAAGCCGATAGGAGCTTCACTAAAATGAATGTTTTTTGAATAAACAATATAAATGGTTGATTTTAATTTACAGCCTCAAGCTAAAAAATCTCAATTCCTCAAAAATAATCAAATAAAATCGATGGATAAGAAAAGAAATGTTAGAAATATGATGAGTGTAAGAATTATTTCCATGGTTTTTCTATTTGGAATGCTCATTGGGTCTTTTCAACACACGCAAGCACAAAAAAAATATACGGTGGTGTTGGATGCTGGGCATGGCGGAAAAGATCCAGGAAAAGTGGGCTATAAAAAAATACAAGAGAAGGATATTGTGCTAGATCTTGTGTTGAAGGTTGGAAATATTTTAAGTAAAAAATCGAATATTAAGGTTATTTATACGCGAGAAAAAGATGTTTTTATAGGATTATCTCAGCGTGGAAGAATTGCGAATAAAGCCAATGCAGATTTATTTGTTTCTATTCATTGCAATGCACATCATACCGATGCAGAAGGAGCTGAAACATGGGTGCTAGGTACTCACGCAAACAGTAAAAACTTTGAAGTTGCAAAAATAGAAAACTCAGTAATATTACTTGAAGATAATTATAAAGTTGATTACAAAGGTTTTGACCCAAATTCTCCAGAGTCTTTGATTGGACTTACCCTAATGCAAGAAGAGTATTTAGACCAAAGCATTGCCATGGCAAGCTTGATTCAAGATGAGTTTACCAATGAATTGAACCGTGTAAATAGGGGGGTAAAACAGGCGGGATTTGTAGTGCTCCATCAAACGTATATGCCCAGTATTTTAATAGAAGCAGGATTTCTTACCAACAAAAAAGAAGCCAGTTATTTGTATTCTAAAAAAGGAAGACAGCAAATTTCTCAGTCAATAGCAACTGGCATTCAAAAATACATTGCGCAGCTGGATTTAAATACCGTAGCTAGCACCACTAATTTTAAAAAGAAGGAAGTGAGTAAAATTCTAGATTCCAACATTTTAAAATACAAAGCAGTGATTGCCTCGAGCAAGCGGAAAGTGGAAACCAAACATTACAATTTTAAAGGACTCAAAGGTGTTGAAAGATCTAAAAAAGGACCTTACTATCAGTACTACTTTGGGAGTTCGGATGACTTTGAAACAGCAAACAAAAATCTTGAAATTGCAAAGTCAAGAGGTTATCGCACCGCCTATTTGGTTACCGCAAAAAACGGTAAAGAAATGATTGTAAATAAAGCTATTAACAAAGACAGAAAACCAACCATTAACAAAGCAATTGCAAAGGCTACACCAAACATTTTTTTTAAAGTTCAGCTGGTATCCGGAAAGTCAAAAATAACGGTTGATCCTGTTAATTTTAATGGTTTAAAAAATGTAGAGAGAATTGAAGCAGGCGATGCTTACAAGTATTTTTATGGAAAACAAAGCGATTACTCAAGTATTAAAAATTTTCAGCAAAAAGCAAAAGAAAATGGCTATCCAGAAGCGTTTATTGTTGCCTTTAAAGGTAATGAACAGCTAAGTGTGAAAGAGGCGTTGCTTTTGGTGGGGCAATAAATTATAAAATTTGTATTGAACTTAACACCCTTAAAATAGCTGCTTTTCTAATAAATTAGAAAGTATAGACTAACTATGCTCATGAATTTTAACGAAAAAAAAGGGGGAGAAGATGATTGTGAAATCATGAAAAGACATACAATTTAAATATATTTGCATTGTAATAACATAAGGAAAAATTAAAATCATATAACATGATGATTAGACAAGAGCAGTTAGAACAAAAATATCCGTTTTTTAAGCATTTTTCGCAAGAAGTAAAAACCGATTTTACAAGAGCGCTAAATAGTCGTTTAAATTATTTTTTGGTAAAAAAACTAGGTATAGAAGAAAAAAAACAGCGTATTCACTACTCATTACGAGGGCTTAAGTTTAAGCCATCGAGAGCTTTTATTTTAAAAAATTCAGATGAATGGTTTAATTCGTCTGCTGAAAAAATGAAGGTGTCGTTGAGTGTACTAAGTACAATAAATGATGTAAAATCACTCCTTCAACAAAAGCTTGTTGATTGCTCATTACCAGGTATAGAAGACAAAATAGTAAGTTCTCTCTACAGCAACAATGCGAAGGATTTTATTCAATACAATTTTGGGGAATGGTTTTATCTATCTAAAGATCAAATGATTATAATGATTTCTGCACTAGAAATCCCGATATTAAATCAATATATTTCAGAAGAAGATTATTGGACGCGTTTTCCTGTTGAGCGTATGGCGGAAATTGTTGAAATTTTTAAAGATAATAAACCGTTTGGTTGTTGGATTCTGAATAATACTTTTGACTGGTTTAGGTTACCTATTGAAAAAAGGAAGACTGCTATACGTATAAGCCAAGACAAGGGAGCCAATTCAGGGGCATTAATGATGCTGCTTAAACGCCAAGATATAAGCAATGAAAATCTCCATCGTGAATCTATATTTTTACAAAATGTTACTTTTAATTCTTTTAAAGAAAAAAACCCAGCAATCTTTGAAAATTTTTCTGAAGGTCAACAAGAAGCTACAAAAACGGCTTTTGAGTGTCCAATGTTAAGGGCTTATATTTGCCTGAAAACTAGTAATTGGGTAGGTAATTCTGAAGAAAAAATGCAACTAGCTTGCAAGGCAGTTAAAAATAAAATGCTTGTAGTATGCATCACAGATAATTATCAACCATATTTTGAAAATTCATCTTTAAGCCAAATTGAGGCAACCATCGTTGCATTTGAAAACGAAGAATTGGCATGTTTTATATCCAGACATATGATTATCTGGACTTCTTTTTTTTCTTCAGATCAAATGAAGGAAACCAAGGCGGCATTTGACAAAAACAAAGCATTGACAAAATGGATAAAAAAAAATTATGATGAATGGTTTAACATGCCTTGCGAACAAATGTATGAATTGTCAACTATTTTTAAAAATGAAGAACTGATTGATTGGATGAGGTTATTTTTGGATTTTTCAAAAGGAATATCTTTTTTTGAAATAAAAGCAATACACAATGCTATAGAAAATAAGACCATGCCAATATGGATGGAAGGCCTCCATAAATTAGATGAGTCACCAAAATTGAAGTCTGATGTTACTGTTGCTGCTTTTAATAATCCTAGACTACACGAATGGATTACCAAAATTATTGGTATCATTCCCTTTTTCGAACCTCCTTTAGAAGAAATTCAGACAACGATTGTTGCGTTTAAAAATGAGGCACTAGCCAATTTTATCATCAAAAACTCTTTTGAGTGGGAAGAGCTTTCATATCATCAAAAGGTTTCTACCATTGCTGCTTTTAACGGAAACACTGAAGGAGTTATTTCATATTTTTTAAACGGAAACAAACTAGCCTTGCGTGATTGGATTATAAGCAACCCGGAAGCGTGGTTGTCTAAAAATGCTGAAGATATGTGGCAACTAATTGATGCTGAAATATATAATCCTACAGCAATAAGGCGAAGAATTTGACTATAATCTTGTGCTAATAAATTTTGATTAAAGAATCGTTGTATTTGATTCTCAACCATAATATTCTTTTATTTGCAATAAAAACACCTATGAATACTAAATTTCTGATTACAGTTTTATGTTTGACTTTTTTTGGACTCACATCCTGTAAAAACGAACAGCAAAAAACGGTGAGTAACACAACTGAAAAAACTGCAACAGCTTCAATTTCAAAAGAAAAAAACCTAACAACCTATGAGTTAGACATTAAAGGAATGACTTGTGCGGTGGGCTGTGCAGCGGTTATTCAAAAAACCTTGGCAAAAACCGAAGGCGTAGAACAATCAAAAGTTGATTTTGAAAGTAAAAAAGGTACTTTCACTTTTGATAGTAACCAGCTAAGCGAACAAAAACTGATTGAAAAAATTGAGCAAATTGCAGGCGGAAAGATGTACAAAGTTGATAGTGCAAGAAAAATCTAGCACAAATAAAATGCAGTTTTTTCGTTCTTATTGCAAAAACAACAAGTAAGCTGAATTGACATTGCCTACAAACTGCAAACTGTTTAAATACGATTAGACTTTGATAGCAACAATAAAAAATCAAATGATAGAAAATCTACTGAATAGTTTAATAGATTTGTTAGCACATAGGTGTTTGTATGTTGAAGAAGTAGGTAAATTAAAAAAAGCATATGGTGTTCCTCCTCTGGACAAAGAGCGCTGGAAAACAGTGATTGAAGCCATCAGAAATCAAGCAAAAAACAAAGAAATTCCAGTAGCAGTTTTAGCAGTTTTTTTTGAGGCGGTTCATAAAAATGCTTTGAAGAAGGAAGATGCTTGTAGTAGTTATGCCAAAGTAAAAGAAAAAGACGACCAGTATGCCAAAAGCTTAAAAAAGCTAAGAATTAGCATAAATGAATTAAACAGTGGTATTACAGATAAATTAAATGAGTTGTATTGCTTTTTAAAGCAATATGCAGGAACTATAAGTATTCAGCTAGAAGTAACCCAAAGTATTGGCATGATTACGTATTTTAACAGTCTTTTTGATGTTTTTTGTGAAGAAATAAGCAAAGATGAGTTTTTGAATAAAAAGGCATTCATTTGTGTTACACAAAAAATAGTGTGCTAAATATGTGTAAAATCAAACAGCTTTTAACAATTCAAGTATGATTGACAAAAAATTTGAATATCCTTTAAAGCCTCATACCAAAATCATTGCTACTGATATTGACTATTATGAGTTGTTCAAATACATTCAAAGCAAGTTTGATACTTGTTATATGTACGAGTCTTTATCACAAATTAAACACCAAGATTACAATGTAAGCATAGGTTTTAGCCCTATGTTTACCGTAAAAGCAAAAAATAAATCTTTGCAATTCAAAGGAGATTTGAGCTTGCTATGCTCAGATTCAAATACTCGTGAATTTTTACAAGAGGTAGAAAATCCATACTATTTCTTAAGAAATATTTTTCCTCAAAACTGTTATTCAAAAACTAGGCAAGGAGGATTGATTGGTTACTTTTCACATGAAACCATCAATCACATTGAACCTTCAATAAACCTAGAGGAGCATAAAAATTTTGGTTGTTTCGAGCTTGGGTTTTATGACGATGGTTTGATTTACAATACCATGACAGGTACGCTTGAGTACTATTATTACCTAACAGATCGTTCAAAAGAAGTAGAAGAACTGGTAAAAAAATCAATAGAAGCACCTATTCAGCTAAACAACTTAGATGAAGTAACATCATTTGGTAACAATATTTCTAAGGAGGAATACAAAGAAATTTTTGAATATTCGCTTGAAGAAATCAAAAAGGGAAACACTTTTCAAGTGGAAGTTGGTGTAAAAACCAAATACCACATCAAAGGAAATAAGTTCATCATTTACGACAAGCTAAGGCAAATCAACCCAACGCCTCTTATGTTTTTTGTAAAATTTGAAAATAGAACTTTATTAGGCGCAAGCCCTGAATTGCTAATAAGCTGCGCAGGTAAAAAAGTATTGACTTCCCCCGCTGCTGGAACTGCCAAAAGAGGAGAAACACCAAAAGAGGATATACAACTTGCAAGAGCATTGCTATCAGATCCAAAAGAAATTGCAGAACATAGCATGTTGGTAGATCAACACAGAAATGATATTGGCAGGGTTTCTAAAAATGGAAGTGTACGGATAGATAATTTAATGTATTTGATAAAGTTTAGTCATGTGCAGCACATTGCATCCGACATTGTTGGTCAAAAAGACGAAAAATACGATGCATTGGATGTGCTTGCTTGTATACTGCCAGGCGGCGTACTTACTGGAGCACCAAAAATCGAAACGATTAAAATCATTGATAGAAATGAAAAAGAACCAAGAGGTCCTTACGGGGGAGCTGTAGGTAGATTTTCCTTTAATGGAGATTGCTCTTTTTGCTTACCCATTAGAAGTTTATTTTGCCATGATGATGATTGCTTTGCGCAAACTTGTAGTGGTGTGGTGCTAGATTCTAAGATGGAGCATGAATACCTAGAAGTTGAAAGAAAGCTACAAGCTATGAAAGTAGTGATAGAAGAACTCGAAAAAAACACCTAAAAAATAACATTTATCAAGCGATTTTGAAAACACTGATCATAGACAACTACGATTCTTTTACTTACAACTTGGTTCACATGATTCCTAATTGTGAGGTGATACGAAATGATGCTGCTACTTTTGAAGAGATTTCAAATAGTAATTATAATAAAATCATTATTGGACCTGGCCCAGGATCTCCAGAAGACGATAGTTACTTTGGTATCTCATACGATGTTATTAAAAAACTAGGAGTTAACACACCTGTTTTAGGTGTTTGCCTTGGCATGCAAGGAATTGCCTATTGCTTTGGTGGAAAAATTTCTCGAGCTAAAAAAATCATGCATGGCAAAAAAAGCATGATAGAAAATAACCAAAGCGAATTATTCAAATCATTGCCCAAGAATTTTGAAGTCATGCGTTATCATTCGTTGATTGTTGAAGATTTGCCAAGCTGCTTAGAAGTTACTTGCAAAAGTATAGACGACCAAGAAATTATGGCTATTCAGCATAAAGAATATCCTATTTACGGAGTTCAATTCCACCCAGAATCATTTGCTACAGAATTTGGCAAAGAAATGATTGAGAATTTTTTAGCTGTTTAAATCAGTTTGATTTAATACCTACATAACAGATTCATTATACCAAATTATTTTACACTACATTCTATATCTGAATTTTAGATCAGAGTATACGCACACTCTTTTAAGATGAAATAGGAAGTCTTTTTTAAAGTTGGTAAACTTAGTTGATTAAGTTAATTACTATTTTAGCATTTAACTTATGTGTCGTTTTTGCAACTTTCCGAGCAATAATATCAAAAAATTAATAGCTTGTAGGGTTTTTGATTTAGCAGTAATTAAAACAGATAGAAAAGGTTTAGTGCTTCGTGTAAGTAATGGCAGCGTAAGTAATTTATGATTCATAAAAAAGTAAACTAATTTTTTAACTAATATCAATTAAATATGTTGGACGAGAAAAAGAAATTTAATATCGATAAGCAAGGTGATACACTCAAGATTTCTTACAAATGGTTTTCGCCAGTTGCCTTTTTTTTAGTCTTTTTCTGCATTGTGTGGGACGGATTTTTAGTAGTGTGGTTTGCCGTTGACACTCCAATTTCCTTTAAAATGTTTGCAATAATGCATGTTGCAGTAGGTGTTGGTCTTACCTATTATACGGTTTGCCTTTTTGTAAATTCCTCTTTTATTAGTGTAGATAAACAGAAACTAAGTATTCGATTTGCACCACTGCCTTGGGTTGGCAATAAAACGCTAGAAGCGCGTGATATTGAGCAAATGTTTGTGCAAGAGAAAGTAAGCCACGGTAAAAATGGAGTAAGCCGTTCTTATCATTTAAATGCCTTAATGAAAAATGGGGGTAAAGTAAAGTTAATAGGAAGTGCTGCAATGAATAGTGTAGAAGACACAAAGTTTCTTGAACATAAAATAGAAAGCTTTTTAGGGATTAGAGACAGACAAATAGCAGGTGAATACTTAGGGAATTCAAAACCAACCATAGACCAAATACCTCGAAAAAAAGAAACTGAATATAACCCCACTCGCCTTACGTTAAAGAATTTATTGAAAGGTTATATTATAACCTATAATTTAACAAGTTGGGAGGTAATTTATGAAGCACAGTACGATTGGGCGAATGGTGAGTCCGATAAATTATATCGATTTTCAGGAGAAAATAATTCAAATATTATTTTGTACGTTCGAGACGAAATGGGCTTAACGATTCCGTATTTAGAAAATCGCCTCCAAACAGATGCTACAACGCAGGCTTTTGCCAAATTAAATGTGCAAAATGCCCCTTTAGAACTAACTTTTGAGAAAGTGCACTTCAGGAAACAGAATTATAGTGAGGGTAAAATGTTTGTTTCGGGAAGTAGAAGTTATACAGAATTAGTGCAGTGGTTTTATATCAATGAAAATGGAAATAAATCACTTCGAATTATACAATTTAAACACGGAGAAGTAACATTATTTTTAGGTAAAAAATCAAAAGAAATAGAATATAGTAATATTCTACCTTCAGAAAACTCAAGGGGTATCTAATGCTTAGGGTAAAAGCATAATTATTTTGTAGCTCAAAAATGAGGATATTATGAATTTTCGTTTTTATTAAAATTGTGTTTAGTAAAATGAAGAACCTATTGTTTACCGCAACTTCTTATTTCATCTCAAAAAACGTAAATTTGACACTTGAATAAACCATTTTATGAAAGAAAAACCGCTGATTTTAGTAACCAATGACGATGGTATTACAGCACCTGGCTTGCGAATGCTTATCAGCATAATGAATGAAATTGGCAATGTGGTGGTAATTGCTCCAGACAAGCCACAAAGTGCTATGGGACACGCTGTAACCATAAATAATATTTTGCATTGCACCAAAATAAAGATAGATGACGGTTCTCAAACAGAATATAAATGCTCTGGAACTCCAGCAGATTGTGTAAAATTGGCAGTAAGTGAAGTGTTAAAAAACAAACCAGCCCTTTGCGTTTCTGGAATCAATCATGGGTCTAATTCTTCTATTAATGTGATTTATTCAGGAACGATGAGCGCTGCTGTTGAGGCAGGTTTAGAAGGGGTTCCTGCCATTGGTTTTTCTTTGCATGATTATACTTGGGATGCAAATTTTGAGCCTGCTAGAGATTGTATAAAAAAAATCGCCTTGAAAGTGCTTGAAGAAGGATTGCCCAAAGGAATCGTTTTGAATGTAAATTTTCCAAAAGTTGATAACTTTAAAGGAATCAAGATTTGCAGACAAGCAAAAGGCAATTGGAAAGAAGAGTTCGATAAAAGAATCAATCCACAAGGAAAAACGTACTACTGGCTTACTGGAAAATTCATTGTTGAGGAAGATGAGGTGGATACAGATGAATGGGCAATTGCAAATCAGTATGTTTCGGTAGTGCCTGTGCAATCTGATTTAACTGCTCATACTGTTCTTAATCATTTGAAAGAGTGGGGTTTGTAGTTTTTATTGTTTCTTGTCATCTTTTTCTATTAAAGAAAAATTAGAATTTAACAAAGCATGAAGTATTATATTTTAGCTGGCGAAGCATCTGGAGATTTACACGGCGCTAATTTGATAAAGGCGTTGAAAAAAAATGATTCTGATGCAATGATAAGATGCTGGGGAGGAGATTTGATGGAAAAAGCTGGCGCAGCACTTGTCATTCACTATAAAAATCGCTCTTTTATGGGATTTTTAGAGGTGTTGCTAAATATTTTTAAAATTCTAAAGTTTATAAAGTTCTGTAAAAAAGACATTCAAGACTTTCATCCCGATAAAATTATTTTTATAGACAATTCTGGTTTCAACCTAAGAATTGCAAAATGGGCTAAGAAAAATAATTATCAGACCAATTATTATATTTCACCACAAATTTGGGCAAGCAGGCAGCATAGGGTAGAGGCGATAAAACGAGATATTGACCAAATGTTTGTGATTCTTCCTTTTGAAAAATATTTTTATAAAAAATTCAATTACGAAGTTTCATTTGTCGGCCATCCATTGCTTGATGAAATCAATAACCTAAAAAAAGTAGACGAAGCTTCTTTTAGGGCTAGGAATAATCTTTCAGATAAGCCAATTGTGGCTTTGCTGCCTGGCAGCAGAAAGCAGGAAATAAAGAAGATTTTGGGGGTAATGCTGGAGTTGACAAATGATTTTGATGATTATCATTTTGTGATAGCCGGAGCACCTAGCCAAAATTATGAGTTTTATAAAAAAATAATAGGTCAAAGAGAAGTAGCTTATGTAGCAGGTCAAACTTACGATTTACTTGCTTGCTCTTATTTGGCTTTGGTAGCGTCGGGAACTGCCACGCTAGAAGCAGCACTGTTGAGAGTTCCTCAAATTGTTTGCTACAAAACCAGTTGGTTGAGTTATCAAATAGGCAAAAGAATTGTGAAATTAAAGTTTATTTCTCTCGTCAATCTTATCATGGATAAAGAAGTAGTGAAAGAATTGATTCAAGATAATTTTACTAAGAAAAACTTGTTACAATCTTTTTTGGCATTGCTTGATGATAAAAAACGCAATGAAATATTAAAGACATATACCGAAATAGAAGAAAAATTAGGGAGCGTAGGTGCTTCTGAAAACGTTGCAAAACAATTATTGAAAGGATGATTGAATGCGAATAATGATCATTTTGCACCAAAACCTTATGGTTTTGAGTATATTACCAATTGAAAATTAAACAAATGAAAAAATTGAAGGATCGCTGGGGCATTACCTCTAATTTGCAGCTTGCAATTATTTTACTCGTTTTTTCGATTAATGGCACATTTGCTGCATGGGTTGTAGCTCCACTTACCGAATTTGTAGGACTAGACAGCGCAACTATAAACCCTTATATTTATTGGCCAATAAGGATTATACTTGTATTTGTAGTTTACCAAATAACACTGCCAATGGTAGGTTTTTGTCTTGGTCAGTCAGCATTTTTCAAAAAATTTTCAAAAAATATATTCTGTCTTTTTCAGAAGAAAAAATGATGGTTTGTTGAATTTTATTTAAATGTAAACCAATACTTTAACCACCTCACAAATAACGCTACAATCTTCTAGTCGAATCTCAATATCTGGATAGCTTTCTTTATTTGGGTGATTGCATTGCAAGGTTAATTTCTCTTCTGCAGCATCAAAATGAGCTACATTTCTCACCAAAATTCCTTTTGTATTATGAAAAAAGCAACAAGGCTGAACTTTTGCAAGCTTTGTAAGTTTATTTTTCCAATTTGATTTTGCAATGGTTTTACAATACGCCCAAGAACCATCGCAAAGATTTTCTTTTAAATTCGAGGTGTTTGCATTGCTACTCATGCTTGCTCCTTTGATTTCTATCTTAAACCACTTGCCAGCACTTTGCTTAATCAAGGTGATGCGTTCGGATTTAAGATTTTGAAGGTTAACTTCGTTATAAGTAGTTTCTTTTAGTGCGTCTAACAGTTCACAAGGAATCACTTTGCAATCAGTATAATATAGTTTTTTTCCTTCGGTTAACTTTGAAGGGTTTTCCGTGGTAATTCGCTCGTTATTAGGTTCAGATAAAATAGGATTTGAATAAAAATCAGCTTCTTTGTAAGGATTGTTTTCAAGGAGCATATTGCCTATTCCAAATAAAATCCATTCATGATTGATATCAAAAGTTTTACAAAATTTTTTTACAAAATCTTCTGTTAAGTAATTCTTTCGATTATTCAACGCCTGAGATACAGAGCTCTTGTTGTATCCAAGTGCGTTTACAATATCCTGCTGATTGTGTATTTTTTGCTGACCTTTTAAATACGCAATTGCTTTTTTTAATCTAAATAATACGTTTGAAACATCCATGTTATTGGAGAAAATTATTTAATTCAGATTCTTGACAAGAAAAATATATGCAAAAAAGATTTGCATATATAAACATTGTTTGTATATTTGCCGTGACCACATGTAAAAGTAGCTTGGTAAAATGGTTAACCAAAATAGATATAACTAATATCTTATTTGGAAGATAAAATGTTTAAAACAAAGTTAAGTTTTATTCGGTTAGTTAGTTGATTGGTTCCTCCTTTTGGTTTAATTAAAACCTAGGAGGTTCTTTTTATTGTTCATTTTTATTTGCTAGCTGTCCACATGCAGCATCAATGTCTTTTCCTCTACTTATCCTAATATTTACAACAATTTGATGTTGCTCCAGTTGTTGACGATAACTTTCAATGGCAATTTCACTTGCTTGTTCAAACGCTTCATCCCCAATAGAATTGTACTCAATTAAGTTTACTTTACTCGGCACGTATTTGCAAAATTTGAGCAGCGCATCAATATCCTGTTGCTTATCATTGATGTCTTTCCACACAACATATTCATAAGTAATTTTTTTACCTGTTTTTTTATACCAATACACGAGTGCTTCTTTTAGTTCGGAAAGCGGAAAGGACTTGCTAAAAGGCATGATTTTGTTCCTAGTTTCTTCAATTGCTGAATGAAGCGATACTGCCAAATTGAATCTCACCTCATCATCTGCCATTTTTTTTATCATTTTAGAAACCCCAGAGGTAGACAGGGTAATTCTCTTAGCGCTCATATTCAAACCTTTTGGCGAGGTAATCATGTCAATTGCTTTGATCACATTGTTGTAATTCATCAAAGGCTCTCCCATTCCCATAAATACAATGTTTGAGAGTGGACGACTGTAATAAGCAATGCTCTGCTGATGAATCGACAATACTTGGTCAAAAATTTCATCAGGCTGTAGGTTTCTCATCCTTTTTAACCTTGAAGTAGCACAAAATGAACAATCTAAACTGCAGCCAACTTGACTAGAAACACATGCGGTAGTTCTGGATTCAGTAGGTATCAATACAGACTCTACAGAAAGTCCATCAAACAAATTAACCCTATTTTTGATAGTGCCATCTGAGCTTACCTGAGTGTGATCAATTTTTATATGATTAATAGTAAATCTATCTTCTAACTGTTCCCTAAGGTTCTTTGGTAGGTTGGTCATTTCTTGGAAACCATGAATGCCTTTTTTCCAAAGCCATTCATGCACTTGGTTTCCTCTGAATGCGGCTACGCCAATTTCTTCAAAAAATGATCGTAATTGGTCTACAGATAGTGCTCTTACATCAATTTTTTTTGTCAATGGTTTCTTTGATTGAATGGTTTTTATTTTAACATCTTTTGAATTGATGCTTTTCTCAAATCATATCTTTTTTCGATAGTTGAGATTCAAATTAAAAAAAGAATACTAAATATCAACGAGCGTTCCAATTTTTTCGCCACGCACAACTTTCTCTAGGTTGCCAACTTTGTTCATATCGAATACCACAATTGACTTTGCATTTTCTTCACTCAACGTAATGGCTGTTTGATCCATTACCTTAATATTTTTGTAAAGGATATCTTTGTAGGTAATGCTATCAAACTTTTTAGCATTTTTATCTATTTCGGGGTCTGCCGTATAAATTCCATCCACACGAGTTCCTTTTAAAATAACATCAGCATCAATTTCAGTAGCTCTTAATGCAGCTGCAGTATCTGTGGTAAAATATGGGTTTCCAGTACCTGCGCCAAAAATCACAACCCTTCCTTTTTCAAGGTGCCTAACCGCTCTTCTTTTAATAAAGGGTTCAGCAATTTGCTCCATTTTAATGGCTGTTAACAATCTTGTTTTGATTCCCTCTTCTTCCAAGGCGCTTTGCAATGCAAGGCTGTTGATAACGGTTGCAAGCATTCCCATATAATCTCCCTGAACCCTATCTATACCATTGCTAGCACCTGCAACACCTCTAAATATGTTTCCTCCACCAATTACAATTGCTAGTTCTGCTTTCATTTCAACAATTTTTTTGATGTCGAGCGCATACTGTCTAAGTATTTCAGGATCAATGCCATGATTTCGGGTTCCCATCAATGATTCTCCGCTAAGCTTTAATAAGATTCTTTTGTATTTCATGTGTTTATTTATATCGTTTTGATAGAGAGAAGATTGTGTTTTTGTTAAGTAATATTTATTAGATAGTCAATACGGCGAATCGTTTCTTGCTTGCCTAATTTCTCTACAATGTCAAATAAATGTGGTCCTTTTAATGATCCTACCAACGACAATCTAAAAGGTTGCATTACTGCTCCCATTTTATAATCATTTGAGTTTATCCAATTTTTTACACTTATTTCAATTTCTTGGGAATTGAATATTTCCGACTCATTTAATAGGTCTGATAAACCTTTCATGATGGTTGATGTGTCTTCTTTATAGATTTTTTTGAATGCTTTTTCATCAAATTTAGTGGGCGCTTCGAAGAAAAAACTACTCAATTCCCAAAAATCTTTCGTAAGTATTGCTCTATCTTTAATAAGAGCTACCACTTCTTTTACGTATTCCATATTGATAGCAATACCCCTTTGTTCTAAATCTTTGTAAAACAATGTTGCCAATTCATTGTTTGATTCTTGCTTGATGTAGTGCTGATTGAACCATTTTGCTTTTTCTGGATCAAACCGAGCCCCTGATTTATTTACATTTTTAATATCAAAGCTTTGAATCAACTCTTCTTTTGAAAAAATCTCTTGTTCATTTCCTGGATTCCACCCTAGCAAAGCTAGAAAGTTAATCATGGCTTCTGGCAAGTATCCATCTTCTCGATAACCTTTGGAAGTTTCATTATTTTCTTGATTTGTATAGGCAAGCGGAAATACCGGAAAATTCATTTTATCACCATCACGCTTGCTAAGTTTTCCTTTTCCTGTTGGTTTTAAAATTAAAGGAAGGTGTGCGAATTCTGGAGCTTTCCAGCCAAAAGAATCGTACAATGCAATGTGAAGCGGAAGTGAGGGAAGCCATTCTTCCCCTCTAATCACATGACTGATTTTCATCAAATGATCATCCACAATATTTGCAAGATGATAAGAGGGCATACCATCTGATTTCATTAGTATTTTATCGTCCAGCAGTGTTCGGTCAAAAGAACTATTTCCCCTAATCATGTCTACTGTGCGTATCATTTTATCTTGACTTGCCGCAGGGTCATACATTTTAAAACGCACTACATAATTCAGTCCTTCTTTGAGGTAGGTTTCAACATCAGCGGCATTTAAAGAAAGTTGATTTTTAAGATCAGACCTATTTTCCCAATTATAGGTAAATGTTTTTCCTTCAACTTCGTATTTTTTTCTTACGGATTCTAATTCTTCAGAAGTATCGAATGCATAGTATGCATGACCACTTTGAAGGAGTTGATTTACATACGTTTGATAAAGTTGCTTGCGCTCAGACTGAAAGTAGGGACCGTATTCGCCACCTATTCCAGGACCTTCGTCATAAGTTATCCCACACCAATTTAGGGAGTCCTTTAAGTAATCAACGGCATTAGGTACAAACCTGTTACGATCGGTATCTTCTATTCTTAGAATGAAGGTTCCTTTGTGTTTTTTTGCAAAAAAATAGTTAAAGAGCGCTGTTCTGATACCTCCGATGTGCATTGCACCTGTAGGGCTTGGTGCAAATCGAACCCTTACATCTGAATGTTCAGTACAATTTTTGTTTGAATTTTTGTTAGTTATTTTCATTCATCAATTTTCCAATTCTTCTTAAAATAGATCTTTATATTCTATTTCGTGTGAGTTCAATTTTTATAATTTAAGTTTCGGAAGGTGCTTATTCAATAATAAGTTTTTTGATAGCTACTTTGCCTTCTTCTACAATTCTAACGAAATATATTCCATTATATAAGCTAGATACGTCTATTTCTTCAAAAGGAGCGATCATTTTTTTATAAACATCTATGCCAATACTATTTATAATGGTTATTTCTTTATACCCATTCATTCTTGTAGAAATTGAGAAATAACCATTCGAAACTGGGTTTGGATATAATTTGAAGCCTTCAATTTCAATTCTTGTAGTAGATAGTGTAAAGTCATTTGCAGCACCAGGACTACCTAAATCACCACTACCATAAGAGGTAGTGGCATTACCCCAATTGGCTCCATTGTCATTATCTACACTATTTGCTGTGCTGGTAGATAAAGAGGCACTACTACCTGATGTTAATGGAAATGATCCATTGTATTCAACACGGTCAATTTCTGAGCCGCCAGCAGTAAGAATAATTTCATCGGTGGTATTTATAAGCGAAAAGCCACTGTATGCGTAATCAACAGGAACACCTCCATTTGTAGAGACATCAGCATTTCTGCCTAAAATTGCATACCCATTTGCAGGGACTATAAGAGAGGAGGAGATTGTAAAGCTATCTGTTCCATTATCGCTCACAACCCAGCCATTCATATCTATGTCTACTCCCGTGGAGTTGTAAACCTCAAACCATTCACCATTGGTGTCTGATACCGCATCAGGATCTTGCATGATTTCATTGATGATAATAGTGCCAGCGGCAGGAAATGGATCGCAGTATACCGTAGAGATTGATCCAGAAATACTCAATCCATTACAATCCCCAGTATTAACAGCTAAGCTCCAAGAATTACCTTCTGTAAGTCCAGTAATGTGAAAAGTTCCAGTGGTTGCAGTATCTACCGTTTGACTTAATGATGCAGATCCTGGTGTCAATACAAAATCAGTAGCAAGTACTAATGTGCTAGCATCACTACCTGAATATGGTATGTTAATTGTTATACCATCATTTCCTACTCCTGTGGTATTTGAGTTACAGATATAGGTTGGTGGTGTTAGTTTGATGTCGCAGGCTGGGGTGGTTGCAGAAAAACTGGTTGCATCAAATGGTAGGAGTGTTTCACCATCGTCATTTACTGTCCAATTAGTAGTATCTCCAATAATAGATAAGTAACTGTAAAAATTAAATTCTCCTGTTCTTGCTCCGTTATAGATACCTCCATCTGGGCTAGTTGGAAGTCCTTCATTAGCAATGGTTGAAAATGTAAAACCTTCTACGAGCCCTGTGCTTGCGAAATTTGCACCAGCACTTCCTGTTGCATTTTGAATACCTGCGAGATAATTGGTAGGAGTGCTTGAGGATCCGATATAAGAAAGAATGGCATCTCCAGTATTGCTTAAATTAAAGGTGCCTGTTTTAGAGATGCTTCCAGTTGAAACATTTGAACTACTTGACAAATCTGTAAAAGTAACCACAGTACCTACTGCAATGGTGGATGCAGGTGTGGTCCATTCAATGATTCCTTCTCCGGAGATTAGTCCGCCAACTCCATCTGGCTCGTTGTCAGTAAAATAAATTACTTGACTTGCACTTATATCGGTCAATGCAACGATTGCAAAGTCGTCGTCTCCATCTGTATTAAAAGCAATAAAGGAAATATCGCCTGCCGTGAGCTGTGCATATCCAGCAAACGAAATGATAAATAATAAAAATGAATATATATTTTTCATTATATAGAATTTTATTGCAATTAAGTGTCTTTTAAGGACTTTTTTGATTCAACATATAAATATATGACAAAAATAGATAATATTAGTGATCTAAAGCTTTGATTCGTATTTTTTTTCTAACTTTATACCATTGAATTTTAATTTATTAAAATGAACACTGTAGTAGCTGGAAACATTGGTTCTGGAAAAAGTACGCTTACCAAATTATTATCGGAACATTATGGTTGGAAGCCTGATTATGAATCTATTGAAGACAATCCTTATTTAGATGATTTTTACAATAAAATGGATCGTTGGTCATTCAACTTGCAAATTTATTTTTTAGAAAAGAGGTATCGAAAAATATTAGAGCTGAATGATAGTGGGGTTGATACCATACAAGATAGAAGTATCTATGAGGATGCCTATATTTTTGCACCTAGTTTGCATGCAATGGGACTCATGTCAAATCGCGACTATGAGTGTTATAAATCAATATTTGAATTGATGGAAAAGTTGATAACTCCCCCAAAATTAATGATTTATATCCGTTCTTCTATTCCTACATTGGTAGCTCAAATTCAAAAAAGAGGTAGGTCTTATGAGCAAAAAATCAATGTTGATTACCTTAGTAGGCTTAATGAACGTTATGAAGCCTGGATAGCAACTTATAATAAAAGTAAACTTGTGATTTTAGAGGTAGATCAATTAAATTTTGAAGAAAAAAACAGCGACTTTTTAAAGGTGATTAAAGCTATTGATAATCAAAGTAAAGTAGTTTAAATAAGTAAAATTGAAGAAAAATAGTTCACTTCTAAATTTCTTAAAAGTAAGATAAAAGACATAAATCATAAATTTGTAAAGTCAGTTAACATGGAAAATAAAATGAATGTTTACAATAATATTCTTGAATTGGTAGGAAACACCCCGCTTTTAAGGCTTAATAATTCTGTAAAACATATGGAGGGTCGGTATTTTGCCAAGTGTGAATTCTTCAATCCTGGACTTGCAGCAAAAGATAGAATTGCAGTCCACATCATCGAACAGTTAGAGCAACAAGGAAAGTTGAAAAAAGGCGTTAAAGTCATTGAAACCACCTCTGGTAACACTGGTTTTAGCTTGGCCATGGTTTGTGCATTAAAAGGGTATGAGTGTATTTTGGCTGTAAACTCAAAGGCTACTCCTGGAAAAATTGATATGCTAAAAACAATGGGTGCAAAAATATATGTTTGCCCTGGACATGTAAGCGCAGATAATCCTTCCTCATATTATCAAGTAGCAAAAAGATTACACGAAGAAAATCCAGGTTCGGTGTATATAAATCAGTATTTCAACGATCAGAATACAGAGGCGCATTACCGAACTACAGGTCCTGAAATATGGGAACAAACCAATGGCGAGGTTACACATTTGATTGCGGCAAGCGGTACAGGTGGTACGATTTCGGGAATTGCGAAATACCTTAAAGAAAAAAATAAATCTATCAAAATTTTGGGTGTAGATGCTTATGGCTCTATTTTAAAAAAATACCACGAAACTGGCGAAATAGATTTAAATGAAGCATACTCATATACAATTGAGGGGATGGGTAAAAACTTGATACCTTCTGCCACTCGTTTTGATCTGATTGACTTTTACGAAAAAGTAACGGATGAAGATGCTGCAAATAAAGCAAGAGATATTTGTTTGGAGGAAGGAGTTATGGCAGGTTATACAAGTGGTGCTGTTGTTCAGGCAGCTATTCAGTTACACTCAAAAGGTTTTTTTGATAAAAATTCTAAAGTAGTCCTTGTTTTTTCAGACCATGGAACCAAGTATATGGAAAAAATTTATAGCGATGACTGGATGAATGATAAAAAATTCCTTACTAAAAATTCCGCAAAACAACATGCTATTGAGTATGTTAAAGCTGTAGAAGACTCTAAGGTGATGTGAATTTAAATGATAAGCGTTGATTCAGAATTGAATTATTTACAATCCATTATGCATTTTTTTTAAATATTTTGAGTATTTCAAATAAAAAAACAGATAACGGATTAATTATATTATTCCACTACCTGTTTTTCTCAAGGGTGATTGTTGGTTGAGTATATGGCATAGAAGCTATACACCCAATGGTTCTCATCCTATTTTTTAGGTTGAATGAGTTGAAATTAATTAGGAATTAATGACAATACAAAAAGGCATTTACTTTTTGTATTGAAATCTCCAATAATTCTTATCCCACCTTACCCAGCTAACTGTATTTCCGTTTCCTCCATTTATTAATTCAAGGTTTTCAGAACTCAAGTCAGTAATTTTCGTTTTTTTTAATTCTAGATTAGTCATAATAGTATTGATTGTAAGTTGTTATCTAATTTTTACTTTGAATTTTCTCTTTCTTTAATAGCTCTCAATAAAATGGCGCTTCTTGTTTCAAAACTTGGAAAGTAGTTATGATGCCAGCTAACTGTGTAGCCATTTCCTCCATTGATTTTGCTGAACTCTTCGTTGCTTAGTTCAGTTACTTTGTTTTTATTGATGGTTGATAAAAGTTTCATCTTAATTTGTTTTAAAAGTTGGATTAGTTTGGTTGGTTAAATATTTTACTTTGAATTTTCTCTTGCTTTGATAGCTCTCAATAGAATGGCACTTCTAGTTTCAAAACTTGGAAAGTAGTTATGATGCCAGCTAACTGTATATCCATTACCTCCATTGATTTTGCTGAACTCTTCGTTGCTTAGTTCAGTTACTTTGTTTTTATTGATAGTTGATAAAAGTTTCATCTTAATTTGTTTTAAAAGTTGGATTAATTTGGTTGGTTAAATATTTTACTTTGAATTTTCTCTTTCTTTGATAGCTCTCAATAGAATGGCGCTTCTTGTTTCAAAACTTGGAAAGTAGTTATGATGCCAGCTAACTGTATATCCATTACCCCCATTTATTTTACTGAATTCTTCGTTGCTTAATTCAGTTACTTTACTTTTGTTTATGGCTGTTAAAGTTTTCATTTTTTTTGTGTTTGATAATGATTAATTAAGTCTGTTAGTTGTTGATGACAAATCTACTGATGAATTCAAGGGGAAAAAGACACATTTCAGCCAAATTCATGAATAATCGAAATAGTATTTTTATTGTAAAAAATTAATTTACAGACCTATAAGTTTTTTAAACACAAAAAAGGATATGGATGATTCAAGAAAATGGATGTTGATAACAATTCATAAATGTCGAATTTTGATATTTATGAATTTCTAAGCTTATAAAAATTGCTCAACTCAGTTATCAAGTATGTTTTTTAGATTTAAACAGTAGGTTCATCCAGTCATTTATTTTATACTTTTGAAGTAAATCATCTGAAGGCAAAATTTTATGAGAATTGTAATTCAAAGAGTGTTGGAAGCATCAGTTTGGGCAGAAAAAAGGTTAGTTAGTGAAATTTCTCAAGGTTTGGTCATCCTAATTGGGGTCCATTCTGAAGATAACGAAGACGATATTTACTACTTGGTAAAAAAAGCAATCAATTTGAGGGTTTTTAACGATCAAAATGGTCTTATGAATCTGTCTGTCAAGGATAAAGAATATGATGTGATACTGGTAAGTCAATTTACATTGTATGCATATAGCAGAAAAGGTAACAGACCCTCGTTTACTAGGTCTGCAAAAGCGCCAATTTCTATACCTCTTTATAATAAATTTGTTTCGAAATTTGAAGAGGAACTTGGGAGGAAAGTAGGTACAGGAATTTTTGGGGCTGACATGAAAGTTTCAATGATAAATGATGGACCTGTAACAATTATTTTAGATTCAAAAGAAAAATCATTTTAACACAGAAAATGTAGTAGAAGCGCTGGATAAAAGATCTTTACAAAAATTTATCTTACATCTTATAAAATCAATTCTTTTGAATTCAAGTCAATTCATTAATTTTACAAAAAAAAAGTCTACTAGTTAGGCTTATCAATATAGTTTAATACTTACTAATGAATAAAATACTAAAAAAAACCACTCTTTTATTTCTGTTTTTTGCAGCAGGTGCTATTGACACTTTTGCACAAGCAATCAATAATATTTCGCCTATAACTGGTGAAATGACTTTTCACCAAGAGCTAAAGCAACGATTTATAGAAGGTGGTCCATTTTTTATGGGAATTGTATTAATCGCCCTAATTTTTGGTTTAGCGATTGCCATCGAAAGAATTATTTACCTGAACCTAGCTACCATCAATAGCGAAAAATTGGTGAATAAAGTTGAAAAGGCAATCAACCAAGAAGGTATTGATGCAGCTAAGGAAATTTGTAGAAATACAAGAGGTCCTGTTGCTTCTATATTTTACCAAGGTTTAGCTAGGGAAGGGCAAGGCATTGAAGCTGTAGAAAAAGCAGTAATAGGTTATGGTGGTGTTCAGATGGGGTTGTTGGAAAAAAACATCTCATGGTTGTCGCTTTTCATTACGCTTGCACCCATGCTGGGGTTTATGGGTACGGTTATTGGTATGATCGATGCTTTTGATTCCATTCAAGCAGCGGGTGATATCTCTCCAACAGTAGTTGCGGGTGGTATTAAAGTTGCCTTGCTTACCACTGTTTTTGGATTGATTGTAGCAATCATACTTCAGATTTTCTACAACTATATCATTTCCAAAGTAGATGGAATTGTAAATAATATGGAAGATGCCTCTATAAAGTTGGTAGATATTCTTATTGCCTACAAGAAATAAATTACAGATGCGAAACAATCTATCGAAAATTACCAAGCTTATTGCAGGCGTCCTTGCAATCATTGGACTCTATTTTTTTGCAAGAATCATGGTTGCAGGGAATGATCAGATTCAAGAATCTTTATCATTACAGTCAAATGTGATTGGTCCTTTTATAACCTTTACACAAATTCTATTGATGTTAGTGATTTCAGCTGCGCTGATTTTTTCAGTCATTAATATTATTACACATCCAAACCTATTGAAAAAGTTTTTGATTTCAATATCGGTATTGTCTATTCTCTTTCTATTGGTCTACTTTACGGCATCGGGTGCTGCAGTAACTAACAATGCGGGCATGGTAGTACAGAATGGCGAAGCAGGTGCTACCTCTAAGCTCGTAAGCACGGGAATTACATACAGTGCAATATTAGGTGTTGTGGGTATATTTTTCTTTCTGTTTGACTTTGCAAAGTCAATGACAAAGTAATTACACTAAAATGGCAAGAAGAAAAAATCCAGATATCAATGCAGGTTCTATGGCAGACATTGCTTTTCTGTTACTGATCTTTTTTTTGGTAACTACTACAATGGACGTAGATGCTGGGATTGTGAGAAAGTTGCCCGAGAAGAGCGATCAAGAAGAGGAGAATACCATCATTGCGAAACAAAACAATGTATTAGAGCTTATTATCGACCCCAATGATAAAATCATAATAAAAGGGAAGGAAGAGGTTCAATTAGCTGAAATAAAATCAGTTGTTATTAATTTTGTAGACAATGGTTCAGGCATTGGAAACCCATTTAATGGTGCTTCTCAAGGGCTAGCTTGTGATTATTGTAAAGGTATCAAAGATCCATTATCTTCAGAACACCCTAACAAAGCAATCATTTTAATTCAGGGAAATCGAAATGCTTCTTATGGAGTGTACATTTCGCTTCAAAACGCTATAGAATCTGCTTACAAAGAGTTGAGAGATGAATTGTCTAAAAGTCAATTCGGATTGTCCTATACACAGCTAAAGCAAGAATACAAAGAAACGGGTGCTGTAGAAGTCAAAGAAAAAATTGAATACATTAGAGAAAGGTATCCGAAAATTATCTCGGAACCTTCAACTTGACCATTATAAAATATGAGTAAATTTCGGAAGAAAAAAAAAGAAACTCCAGTAATCTCTACGGCGTCTTTGCCTGACATCGTTTTTATGCTATTGTTCTTTTTTATGGTAGCAACCTCTATGAGAGATACGGATTTACTGATTAAAAAACCTGAGCTACCCACAGCAAGCGAAGTTAAAAAATTGGAAAGACGGAGTTTGGTGAGCACCATTTACGTAGGTAAATCAAATGAACAAATAGGGAGTCAAATACAGGTAAATGATAAGATCATTAAAATTGATGAGATAGCTGCTTGGGTTCTTTCCGAAAGAGAAAAGCATAACAAGCAAGAGTTAGCATATAAGTTAACCTCTATAAAAGCGGATAAAGAAGTGGGCTTAGGCATTATTATGGATATCAAAGAAGAGCTCAGAAAACTTGATGCGTTAAATGTGAGTTTTTCTGCGCTGAAAGATGGGGAAATGTAGAAAAATCTATGAATATTACAAGCCTAAGAGCATGAAAAATTTAGCCATATACGACCTTTCGATTCAGGAAATTAAAAAAAATGGAGCAAATACCTATGAATACATCATTGGTAAAAGTTTCTTCAAAGAATTTGATTATGAAGATTTTAAAGATGCTTCATTGAATATTCATTTTTTAATAGTTAATGAGCATTCAAAACACGAATTCAAAATTCAAATAGAAGGTTGTTTGAAGGTGCATTGTGATTTATCTTATGATTTATTTGAACTACCAATTAAGAATACAACGGAATACATTGTTAAGTTTGAAGAGGAACCTGAAGATAATGAGGGTATTATTTATATTTCACCTGGCACTTCAAAAGTAAATATCGCACATTACCTATACGAGTCGATCTTACTTTCAGTTCCTATGAAAATAATACACCCCGATATAGTAAATGGTATTCGAAAAAAACCTAATTTTACAACCCTAAATAATTTTGAAGATCTTAAACTGAATTTAGAAAAAGAAGCAGAAAAAAATGACCCAAGATGGGATCAACTAATAAAGTTAATTGATAAGAAATAAAAAATCATGGCGCATCCAAAGAGGAAGATATCCAAAACACGTAGAGACAAGAGAAGAACACACTACAAACTAAAAGTTCCTCAAATTGCTACAGACCCAACAACAGGAGAAAACCACTTATACCATAGAGCACATTGGTATGAAGGTAAACTCTATTATAGAGGAAACGTAGTGATTGACAATACGAAAACTGAAGAAGAGTAGGTTTAAATAGATTTTTTTACAAAAAACATCAAATAGCTGCGGTTGCACAATCTCTGTAAAGAGACTTGTAGTTTACTCTCAGCTTATTTGAGAAAATAGCACTATGACTAAAATCACTGCTGCAATTACTGCTGTTGGTAAATATCTTCCTGAATCCAAACTTACGAACGAAGATTTGGAAAAAATGGTTGATACCAATGATGAATGGATTTTTTCTCGAACTGGCATCAAAGAAAGAAGAATCTTAAAAGATGAAGGTAAGGGGACATCATTTTTGGCAATAAAAGCTTGTCTTAATCTTATTGAAAAGAAACAGTTAGATCCTAAAGAAATAGAGCTGGTAATTGTTGCTACCGCAACTCCCGATATGCAAACCGCAGCTACGGCTGCTTTTGTAGCCAGTGAAATTGGTGCTGTAAACGCATTTGGTTTTGATTTAGAGGCAGCTTGCTCTGGCTTTTTATACGGAATGTCGGTAGCTTCGAGATACATTGAGTCGGGGAGGTATAAGAAAATAATACTCGTTGGTGCTGACAAAAACTCTTCTATGGTCGATTATAAAGACCGAGCTACTTGCATCATATTTGGTGATGGCGCTGCAGCTGCACTCTTTGAACCTAATGAAGAAGGATTGGGTTTGCAAGACGAATATTTACGGAGCGATGGTATTGGGCGAGATTTTTTGAGAGTAAAGCATGGAGGATCTATGTATCCTGTTACGCATGAAGTAATTGATAATCGCGAGAACTTTCTTTTTCAGGATGGAAAAACAATTTTTAAAAATGCGGTTTCCAAAATGGCAGATGCAGCAAACATTATTATGGAACGCAACCAGCTTACTCATGAAAAAATTCAATGGTTGGCGGCGCATCAAGCAAATAAGCGAATTATAGAAGCAACAGGAAATAGAGTTGGTATTGATCTTGAAAAAGTCATGATTAATATTGAAAATTATGGAAATACTACTTCCGCAACTATTCCACTCTTAATTTGCGATTACGAACATCAATTAAAAAAAGGAGACAACATCATATTTGTTGCTTTTGGTGGAGGTTTCACCTGGGGTAGCATCTACTTTAAATGGTGTTATTGATATATAAAGATTATAATCCATCTAAATAAATAACTCATGGAATTAAAAGACATTCAAAATCTCATCAAATTCGTTGCCAAATCTGGTACAAGTGAAGTGAAATTAGAAATGGAGGATATTAAAATTACAATTAAAACAGGTGGAGAGGCTAAAATAGAAACAAGTTTAGCTCATCAAGCCTCTATATTGGCTACTCAGCAGCCAAAATCAGAGGTAGTTGTAAGCGAACAAGTAATTATCAACTCACAAAATAACACACCTGAAGAAATTTCATCCAATCTTATTGAGATTAAATCTCCAATGATTGGTACTTTTTACAGAAGACCATCACCAGATAAACAAAATTTTGTGGAGGTTGGAGATACTGTGAGCTTAGAATCAATTGTATGTATTGTAGAAGCTATGAAGTTGTTCAATGAAATAGAATCTGAAGTAGCGGGTAAAATTGTGAAAGTATTTGTAGAAGAAGGATCTCCAGTAGAGTTTGGACAGCCACTTTTTCTTGTGGAGCCTGTTTAGTCAAATAGCTGACTAAAATACTGTCTAACAAATATTATCATTAAAAAATAGGGACCATGTTCAAAAAAATACTTATTGCAAACAGGGGTGAAATTGCCCTAAGAGTAATAAGAACCTGTAGAGAGATGGGCATCAAAACGGTGTCGGTTTACTCAACTGCAGATTCAGAAAGTCTTCATGTAAAATATTCAGATGAAGCTGTATGTATTGGTCCACCTGCAGCGGCTTCTTCTTATTTGAACATACAGGCCATACTTTCTGCAGCAGAAATTACCAATGCAGATGCAGTTCACCCTGGCTATGGATTTTTGGCTGAAAATGCTAGATTTTCAAAACTTTGTAAAGAACACGGTTTAAAGTTTATTGGAGCTTCAGAAGAAATGATTGATCGGATGGGAGACAAAGCTACTGCCCGAGAAACAATGATGGCTGCTGGAGTAGCTACTATACCTGGCTCTGAAGGTATTATAGATACTTATGAGGAATGTGAGCGATTGGCAGGTGAAATGGGATACCCTATTATGTTAAAAGCTACTGCTGGAGGTGGGGGTAAGGGAATGCGTGCGGTATGGGACAAAAGCGAGCTTTTAAATGCATGGGAATCTGCTAAAAAAGAATCGAAAGCTGCCTTTGGAAACGATGGCATGTATATCGAAAAATTGATACAAGAACCACGTCATATCGAGATTCAGATTATTGCAGACTCTAAAGGAAAGGCTGCCCATTTTTCAGAAAGAGATTGCTCTGTACAGCGTAGGCATCAAAAACTTACGGAAGAATCGCCTTCGCCTTTCATTACTTTGCAGTTAAGAAAAAAAATGGGTGATGCAGCTGTAAAAGCTGCTGAATTTATAAAATATGAGGGGGTTGGTACCGTTGAATTCTTGGTAGATAAGCACAAGAACTTCTACTTTATGGAAATGAATACGAGGATACAAGTAGAGCACCCAGTAACAGAGGAAGTAACAGGTTTCGACCTTATAAAAGAGCAAATAAAAGTTGCTGCGGGCTTACCAATTGTTAAAGAAAACCTTGCACCTCGTATGCATGCAATAGAGTGTAGGATAAATGCGGAAGATCCTTTCAATGACTTTAGACCATCTCCTGGTAAAGTTACCGTGGTAAATTTTCCTGGCGGACATGGTGTAAGAGTTGATTCTCATGTATATAGTGATTATACGATACCGCCATATTACGATTCTATGATTGCAAAACTTATTACGGTTGCACGAACGAGAGAAGAAGCCATCAGTAAAATGCGAAGAGCCCTAGATGAATTTGTTATTGAAGGTGTTAAAACCACCATTCCTTTTCACAAAAAGTTAATGAATGACCCTAATTACCTTAAAGGAGATTATACCACCAAATTCATGGAATCTTTTGAGATGAAGGAAGCGTAAATACAGCCATGTATTTTCTTGAAAAACACTATATTCCAACATATAGATGAGTGTATTTTACCAATGCTATTTGGTTTGAGTATACTTTATAATTTTGTGCTAATGTTCAGAAGTTGGCATTAATTACAAAAAACCAATATGAACGAAAATAAAATAGTAAACTTATATCCGATTGACTACCCTTTTGAAACCTTAGTTGATAGAGTTGATAAAGGTAAACTAAATCTAAATCCTGAATTTCAAAGAAAATATAAATGGGATAAAGATGGAAATGAAAGAGCCTCAAAATTTATTGAATCTTGTTTGATGAGAATTCCATTACCTGCTTGTTATTTTGCTGAAAAAATTGATAATACTCAAGAAGTAATAGATGGAGTGCAACGAATTACAACAATTAAGAACTTTTTTAGCGATGAATTTGCTTTAGAAGGTCTAACTATTTTCAAAGAACTTGAAGGTTTCAAATTTAGTCAACTTGGAGATTACAGAGCTGAATTAGAAACCACAACAATTAGATGTATTGTTTTAAGAAAAGACAATAAGAAAGAACTTATAAATGAGATCTTCGCAAGGTTAAATAGAGGTGCTGTAGAATTAACTGCACAAGAAATAAGACACGCTGTTTACCCAGGAACTCTTGATAATCTACTGATTGAACTTTCCCAAAACCCAATAATCGAGAAATTTGGAAAAGGAGAAGGAGGAACCAAAACTAATGATGGCAGAGAATCTGAAGAAATAATTTTACGCTTTTTCGCACTAAATAGCGACTTAAGTGATTACGATAATAAATTGTCGAAATATATGGATAAATATATGACGAACACTGTTAATATTGAAGATAGCGAAATAGCATTGTTAAGAGAAAAGTTCAATTCAACATTGCAAAAATGTAATAATACTTTCGATGACTATCTATTTGCAAATCCAACAAAAACCCAATCAAGACAAAGTTTAGCAATTTATGATTTAGTTATGTGGTCATTTTCAAAGGAAGAAAATGAATTTATTTCAAAGAATAAGCAAGCATTAATAGATGCTTTTTATAAATTTTGTGAATCACCAGAGTTTAAAAAAACTATGGCTGGTGGAGTTCAACAAAAACACTCTATACTTCTTCGAAGAACGCTTTGGTCAGAAAAAATAGATGCAATAAAAGTAGCCAATGAGTAATTCATCCGTCTTATCGAACTATACAGAATTGCTTACTGATTTAAGTATTTTAAATAAAGAAACGGAACAAAAAGTAATTGCTGAAAATCCTGATGAATTTGTAACCAGAAATATTAATTTCTTCACAAAATCGTTTACAATTATTATCTGTGCATATTTAGAGAGTTTTTTAAAAGATGTATCTATGACAATAATAGATGATACCAACAAAAAATTATCAGAAATTAAAATTGCTCATAATTTAGTAAAATGGAGTGTTTCAAAGAAAAAAAAATATTTAAAAGACCTTAACGATAATGAGTTGCTTTTTGAAGATTTGACAATAAAAATTACTAAAAAGGAGCTTGATAACTTTATTTCAGGAAGTCCACATAAAACAGAAAAACTATTTGAAAAAATAGGTATCAAACTCATCGAAAACGATAAATACCAAGAGAATAAAGATAAAACAATCGTAAATAAGAGCAATAAGATTGTACATCATAACGATAATGCCTCAGATATATCGTTTAATGACATTGATTTTAACATCAAAATTATTTTAGAATATATGGAAAATATAAATTCCATAATACAGGTAGAACTGAATAAATAACTACTGGAAACAACATCTATAGCTCACATAGATTTAGTTTTTCATGGAGGTTAAAGCATATTTGCTAGTCTGTCAATTTTTTAAAGTTGACTTTTTAATAAAAAAGGTAATAAGAAAAATTGACTCGTTCATAATCGAAAATAATTTTATAATTTATAAATTAAGAGCTGTTTATAAATCTTTAATATTCATAAAAAAACATCAATAAACCAAAGAACTATCCATGGCAGAATTAAATAGATTAGATAAAATAAATCTGTGACATTTGATAAATATTTATTGTTTTTGAAAGAGATTGTAAAATAAAATAGTATACAATAATGTATATAAAAAATAGGCGAAACAGTTATAAACTGTTTTTTTTGTGCTTCTAAATCGCTATATTTTTATATGCTAAACTTTGTGTGTCATTAGGAGCAATATCGTTTTTAAGAAAAATTTAAATAAGATGTTAATATTTTATATGTTTTTTGTCTTATATTTGAGAATGAATTACATTTTGAATACAAAAAATCAATGTTAATCAATTTTTCTGTTGAAAACTATCGTTCTATTAAGAATAAAGTTACTTTATCATTTGAAGCTACTAACTCAAATGACTTAGAAGATTATTTCATAATAAATGCATCAAAGGATTTAAGACTATTGAAATTAGGTCTTATATATGGAGCTAATGCTTCAGGGAAAACAACCTTGTTAGAAAGTCTAGATTTTTTACAAAAATTAATCCTTGAACCTGTTGAGAAAAAAAATGAAGCTATCGAATTTAGTCCATTTTTATTCGACAAAGAATCAAAGAATCAAAACACTAATTTCTCAATAGAATTTTTTCAAAACAACGTAAAATATATTTACAAACTTGAATTAAATACAAACTCTATTGTATCTGAGGAGCTTTACTACCACAAGCCAAACAAGGCGTTAGTTTTCCGAAGAAATACGGAACTTTCCAAACAATTAACAAAAATTGAATTTGGTAGTAAAATTAAAATTAACAAATCACATAAATCTACACTAGAGGCTAACACTCTATGGAATAATACAGTTTTAGGAGGTTATATTAAAACAAATTTTGAATCAAAAGAACTTCAGGAGACTATAGATTGGTTTGACAATAAATTGAAACCAATGATTTCTTCAAAAACTAGTTTATTGAGTTTTATTTCCAGAAGAATAGAAAATGATAAAATTAGTAAAAATGATATTGTTGAATTTCTTAAAAAAGCAGATTTCAATATATCAGACGTTTTAATTAAAAGTGAAGAAACCGAAGTAGATGATGATATTTTAGATTTTATCAATAGAAAGACTTTAGTATCTAATGACAAATTGGATAAAATAAGAGAAACTGGGAAGATTGAAAAAAAAGAAATATTTTTTCAACACTCTTTGAATAATGATGATTTTTTGATGTCGTATAATGATGAATCTCAAGGGACTCAAAGATATTATCAGTTTAGCGGATTATTAAGTTTAATGATAAACGATGAACTTATTGTGCCAATTGATGAAATTGAGTCTTCATTGCATCCAGATTTACTAAAACATTTTCTTTTATCGTTTCTAGCAAACTCAAAAACATCTCAATTAATAGCGACAACTCATCATAGAGAGCTTTTGATTGAAAAAGATATACTGCGTAGCGATGCTATTTGGTTTACAGAGAAAAATGATAATGGATGTACAGAGCTTTTTTCTCTCGATGACTTTGATTCTTCTGTTATTAGAAAAGATACAGGCTCAATTTTTAACGCCTATAAAACAGGAAAATTAGGAGCAGTTCCAAGTTTAAGTGATTATTATATTGAATTGGAAAATGGTTCGAATTAGAAACAAAAGGAATCATTATAGAAAAGGCAATAAGACCTATTCGATTATTGTAGATGGGAAAACTGAGGTTTGGTATTTTCAAATGCTAAAGAAAAATGAAGATTTACCAAGAATTGACGTAAAACCTGAATTACCAAAAAAGAAAAAAATTTCTGAACAATTTGAAAGCGTAATAGAAAATTCAAAGATTTATGATGAAGTAGTTTGGCTTATTGATTTTGATACAATATTAAAAGAAACTAGAGAAGCAAAACCCGGGACAAAAACAGCGTTACAAGAACTTGAAGAATATAAAAAAAATATAGATAAAAATATTACAAATGTAGAACTGTTTGTGAATACACCTTGCCTTGAATTATGGATATTATTGCATTTTGAAACAATTGGAAAATTCTTTCCGAATTGTACTGATACAGAAAAAATACTTAAAAAATCACATATAAAAGATTACGAAAAAAATGAAAAGTTTTACAAAAAACGAAGTAATGATATTTATAAGCTTTTGTCAGACAAAAAGGAGTTTGCAATTGAAAACGCAAAGAAACTAGGAGAATTTGAGATTAATAATCCGAACAAAAGTATTTCCGAAATGTATAAGATTTTTGAAAAATTTGGAATAAAAAAATAACATCACACAACAAGCAATTAAATCACGCAACTACTCATAGCTTCCGCCGCTATGTAAAATTAATAACAAATACTATGAATGCATTTGAAAAGATAGTTTTTCTTGAAATGACAAATAAACAGTTTTCAAAATTTCCAAACTCTGAATATTATGTGACATTAAAAAAATTAACTGAAGAAGAAACAGATATTATTGATCTGAAAATTTCAAAGGAAATTCACGAAATATGGACTTGGATAAATACCAAACAAAGAAAAGGAATTCATAAGATAGAAATAAATTCAGTAGAGGAATATAATGAACTTATCACACCTGTCAATGAAATAATTTTACGTGTTTCATCTGAATTCGGAATAACGTTAAAAAGAGAATTATCTGAAAAATTAAAAAATGCAATAAAAAATATTTTAGGTGAGGATTATTTAGATGATTTTATTAGTAAAACTGAATAAAACTTTACAGAACACTGTATAAAAATAATTGTGGTTTAGTGTTCAATCAAAGGTCGTTACGTGTTTGTAACTACTCTTATACACAGATGTTCAAAGGATACTCCCAAATTTTTATTTAAAAATCTTTTTTAATGATTTGTAAATGACCACTTACTTCTCCAAGAAAGTATATATCGCTCTCTTGCTCATATTAATAGTAACGAGTACAGGGGTTATTGGGTACATGTCCCTTTCTTCCATCTCATTTATAGATGCATTGTACACCACTGTTATTACGATTTCAACAGTAGGTTTTGGAGAGCCTCATCCCTTCAATGAGTATGAAAAGCTGTTTACAATCTTTTTAATTCTAATAAGTGTTACCGTTTATGGCTATGTTGTTTCTATAACCACAGAGTATATTGCGAATGGCAAATTACTATATAATTTAAAGCTTAAAAAATTGAAAAATCAGATACAAAGTCTTAAAGGTCATACCATTGTATGTGGCTACGGAAGAAACGGCATGCAAGCAGTAAAAATGTTGAAACAATATCAGCGAATATGTGTGGTAATAGACGACAAAAAAGAGCATTTAATACATTTTACAGATGAAGACTTGCTCTTTGTGCAAGGAAATGCTACCGACGATCAGAATTTGATGTTGGCAGGTATTAAACAGGCAACTTGTCTAATTTCTTCATTACCTTCAGATGCCGATAATTTGTTTGTAGTGCTTTCAGCTAGACAGTTGAATCCAAATTGCACCATTATTAGTAGGGCATCTAACGAGTCTTCTTTTAAAAAACTGAAGTTTGCTGGTGCAAATAGTGTTATTATGCCAAACAAGCTGGGCGGAGAACACATGGCTTACCTACTTGTAAATCCAGATTTGGTGGAGTTTATGGAAAAACTGACCAGTGATGGAAAAATTGGTGCAAACCTTGAGGAAATCTCTGTAGATGAACTTCCTGAAAATTTGCTGGGTAAAACCATTTCAGACTTAAAAATTAAGACAATAACAGGATGTACCGTTATTGGTTTTAAAACTGAAAATAACGAATACATTATTAATCCAACATCACACACCTTACTTAAAAAAAATACTCGGTTGATTGTGCTAGGCAATGAAGAGCAAATTAAAAAGCTGAAAGATATGTATTGATTTTTTATTTTTTAAAGTTGATTCCTAATAGAGATTTAAAACTACCCCATTTGTATTTTTTAAAGAAAAAAAACAGCAGCAAAGGGTATAGGAGTGTCATGGTAATAAAAGTACTCCAGCCGAGCGCAGGTTCTGAGGTATCCATAAAAAGTGCATCGGTTTTGAGCACTGTCCAACTAGAAGTTACCAAAAGTACTGCGGCTATATTGTTGGCAGCATGAAAGCCAATTACCAACTCCAAACCATCGTCCATAACTGTTAGTGCGCTTAGGAAAACGCCAGTACCAATATAAAATACCATTACCCCCCAACCAAGCGAGGCAACTTCAGGATTCATGCCGTGCAATAATCCAAAAACAACGCCAGAGAGTATGATTGCTGCAGGAATGCTTTTAAACCATGCGCTAAATCCCTGTAATAAATAGCCTCTAAAAAGAACTTCTTCCATGGAAACTTGAATGGGGATAAAAACAATAGCTACTACACAAAGTATTAAAAAAGGAATGAGTTGAAAATTCCATTCAAAATCAGTAGTATTTATGAAGTAATCTACTAAAAATACCAGTATACTCAATGCAAACCAACTAATAAAAGAAGTGAAGATTCTACTCCAATCAATTTGTTTTCTGGAGGTTAGTACGCTTAAAATAGGTCTTTTATGAATGAGTTTAACGCCTAGTAAAAGCGCAATCAACCCTCCTAAAAACATAAGAACGTACAGTACCAGCAATAAGTTTTGGTCTATGCCTAAATTTCCAAAATTTTGTTCTACGCTATTTAATAAATTCGCAAAACTACCAGCTTTTTCTAAAGCATAAAGATAAAGCGGAATCGCGCCAATGAGTTGCCAGCCAATTACAAATAGAATAAGTGTAAGAAGATAATGAGCAAAGGTATTTTTGCCTTTGTATGCTTGATCGGTAAATTTCATATTTTAAAAAATTCGTCAAATTCAGATTTTTGCCATTTTACGTCTTTTTTTACACATAAAATGCCATCTTTAATTTTTAGTGGGCAAGAAAAATTATTGGTAAAAAGGCTGCCTGTTCCAAGTCCGTGCGTAGCATTTTTTTGCAGCGTGTAAGTCCATTGAGCCAATGCATTCAAACCAAGATTGCTTTCTAGCGAAGAGGTAATCCACCAATCAATTTGGAGCTTTTCTGCCAATTCAATCCATTCATTACAACCTTTGATGCCGCCTAAAAGACTGGGTTTTAATATTAAGTACTGCGGCTTTATTTTTTCCAATAGCTGTTGCTTTTCTTGTTTTTTAAAAACGCCAATTAGCTCTTCATCAAGCGCAATAGGAATGGGCGAATTTCTGCATAATTTTTCCATTTCGTTATGCTGATGCTGTTTTATAGGTTGCTCTACCGAGTGAATGTCAAATTTTGCGAGCTCATCAAGTTTTTGAATCGCCATTTCTGGCGTAAAAGCACCATTAGCATCTAGCCTCAAAGTGATTTCTTTTGCAGAATACTTCTTTCTTATAGATTCGATGATGGATAGCTCAGATTGAAAGTTCAACGCGCTAATTTTCATCTTAATAGTGGTAAATCCTTCTTTAATTCGATCTTCAATTTGCTGCTTTACATAGGATGGTGTTCCCATCCAAATCAGTCCGTTGATAAGAATTTGATCTTTTGATTCGGTGAATTTAGAAGGAAATAATTCAAATGGATTCGAAGCATTCAAACTTAAAAAGGCTTGTTCTAGTCCAAATTGAATTGAAGGAAAATCTATCAATTGAGCTAATAATTTCTCTTTTCCAATGTTTATATGATGGCAAACCCATGCCATTTTTTGCTCATAATTAGGCACATCGTCTATACTCAAACCTCTAAATACCGCGCATTCGCCATACCCTATTTGATTTTCTTTTTGAATCAAAAATAGGTATGTTTTTTTTTGAATGAGCGTTCCTCTTGAGGTTTTGGCTTCTCTTTTAAAATTTAGGATGAATCTTTGATAACTTGCTTTCATTAGATGCTTGACAAAGCTGCTTTAGATATTGTATATTTGTTTGTAAATTTAATAGTTCTACATGAAATTATCTCAATTTGATTACAACCTGCCTCCAGAGTTGATCACCAACAATCCTACTGAAAACAGGGATGAATCTCGTTTAATGGTTCTTAATAGAAAAGAACAGACCATTGAACACAAGGTTTTTAAAGACTTGACAGATTATTTTAATGAAAAAGATTTGATTCTGCTCAACAATACCAAGGTGTTTCCAGCGCGTATTTATGGAGAAAAAGAAAAGACAGGTGCTAAAATTGAGGTTTTTTTACTAAGAGAACTGAATGCAGAAACTAAATTATGGGATGTATTGGTGGACCCAGCTCGAAAAATAAGGATAGGAAACAAACTTTTTTTTGATGAAGATGAAACCTTGGTAGCAGAAGTTATTGACAACACTACTTCAAGAGGAAGAACACTTCGATTTTTGTTTGATGGGCCTTATGAAGAATTTAGAGCAAAGCTAAAAGAGCTTGGTCAAACACCCATACCAAAGTATATGGAAAGAGATGCTACGCCAGAAGATGAAATTAGGTATCAAACGGTATATGCGAAGGAAGAAGGAGCAGTAGTTGCGCCTTCTTCAGGTTTTCATTTTTCACGACATCTCATCAAGCGTCTTGAAATCAAGGGGGTAGATTTTTCTGAAGTCACACTTCATATAGGACTTGGAACTTATAGAGCTGTAGGAGTAGAAGATCTTTCTAAACATAAAATGGATTCCGAAAGGGTCATGATTAGTGATGAAACCGTAAAATCAGTAAACAATGCAATTGATGGTAATAGACGGATATGTGCTGTAGGAACTAGTGTAATGAGGTCTATTGAAAGTTCTGTATCAGCCGATGGACATTTGAATCCGTTGAATGGCTGGACTAATAAATTTATTTTCCCTCCACATCACTTTAGTATTGCTAATTGCATGATTTCAAATTTCTACGCACCAAAATCTACGCCTATGATGATGGTAGGAGCTTTTGCTGGAAGAGATTTCCTTTTTGAAGCCTACAATGAAGCCATTAAAGAAAAATATCGTTTCTACTCTTATGGAGATGCCATGCTAGTAATCTAATTTTTAGAAACTTAAATTTATTGTGCTTTTTCTGGGTTAGAAAATAAAGTACAAATCGAATTTAATTTCGATAAAATTTTTGGAGATCGTAAAATTGAGTTCTTTTTATTGTTCTTAATATAGATGTTGCTACCATAAGGACTGAACTTGAGAATTTTTTGGCTACTGAACAGGAACAACTATAAGATTATAAAGAAGGCCATTAAGATAAAGAGATATTACGTTTTTCAATAGAAAAACGCGATACTTGAAAATTTTGTGTTGATAAAAAAATACGACTCCTAAATTCACTAAAAGCTTAGCTGCTTTGTGAATTTAGGAGTCGTATTGATATTTTATTAAAACCTCTCTAAATAACCCTCTTTTTTCTTAGAAAGTTCCAGACGTTGCTTCAAAGATTTGATTTCTTCATTAATATTTTTGAACAAAGGATTGTCAGCTGAATAATTTGAAAAGAAGCCGACATTATTTTCAAGCTGGGTTATTTCTTTGGAAATTTCAGCAATTTTCTTCTTGTGGAAAGATTTTTCTGCGTTGATTTCATCAAAAAAGTTTGCTTCTTTTAGTTTTTTAATCCAGCTTGTAAATTCAAAAAAATCAATTTTCAATTCATCTAACTTGTGTTTTTTTGCCAGGTTGATGATGAAGTTGTGGAACTTCATATCAATTTTCTCTTTTTGTTTAGATGCGGATGGAAACTCAAACCATTTTGAAATCAATTCTTTTATTGCCACTATTGTCTCAGGTTCTTCAGCGGTGTTTGAAATCAATTCCTCCAAAAGTTGCTTTTTTTCAATAGAAGCTTCTTCTTGCTTTTTTACCTCACCTTTTTGGTGGTTGTGAAGCCTGTCGAAGAAATAATTACAAGCTTCTCTAAATTCAGACCAAAGTTTGTCAGCGAGATGTCGAGGTGTTTTTCCTACGGTTTTCCAAGTCGCTTGAATCTCTTTCATTAGCTTAGAAGTCTGCTCCCAATCCTCGCTATCTTTATGCTCAAGTGCTTTGTTTAATAAGTCTTGTTTCTTTTTCAGGTTTTCTGTAAACAAACTTTTGAGTTCGCTATAATACTTGTTTTTCTTAACACTAAAGTTGCTAGTTGCATTTTTAAATTTACTCCAGATCTCTTGATTTTCATTTAAAGGAACTTGCCCTATTGCAAAGAAGGATGCTTTTAAATCTTCAAATTCTTTGATGGAATTTTGCCAGTCTTTGTTTGTTTTATTAGCAGAAGTATCTAGTGTATCAATATTATTGATAATAGTTGTTTTTTTTGATGCATTTTCTTTGTGAATTAATTTTCTCTGCAAGAATAACTCATGGCGTTTGTCGTGAATTTTTTTAGTTACATCACTAAATTTTTGCCAAATCTCTTCTCTTTTTTCTTTTGTGACAGGGCC
>Ga0307933_1000263_pt1 | contig 50614 bp, 42 predicted proteins | sample OrgLakmetageno88_FD_201811 | JGI IMG/M metagenome (GOLD analysis project Ga0307933, IMG submission 201811) | Saline water microbial communities from Organic Lake, Antarctica - #88 | ecosystem: Environmental > Aquatic > Non-marine Saline and Alkaline > Saline | place: Antarctica: Organic Lake... | reverse complement strand
CAAGCCTCAAGCTCGAGGCGCTCTGCTGAGGAAAGAAAGCCGGGGCGGATCATGGGCATAGATGAATCGTTCTAAATCCAGCCGTCAAGACATCAAATTCGGCTTCTGCAGGACTCGGAGTATAACAACAACTTATTTTGGGATATTTGGTGCCCAGGAGAGGACTCGAACCTCCACACCGTTGCCAGTACTAGCACCTGAAGCTAGCGCGTCTACCATTCCGCCACCTGGGCAGGTCACGTGAGGTGGCGTTTAGCCTCAGCCCATGGGCGTGTCAACGGCGTTTTTCGTATGCGCAGCGATGCCGTCTTGCCCGCAGGGACGTGCGCGGATAGGACGGTAGTCGCAAAACAGATCAGCGAAGCGTCCCGGAGGCCCCCTAAATGTCGAAACTGGTCACAATCTTTGGCGGCTCGGGCTTTGTCGGTCGCTATGTCGCACACCGGATGGCGCGGGATGGATGGCGCGTACGCGTCGCTTGCCGTCGTCCTGAGACTGCGGGTTTCGTGCGGACTTATGGAGTCGTTGGTCAAGTCGAGCCAGTGATCTGCAATATCCGCAACGAAGTTAGTGTGCGCAGCGTTGTGCGAGGTTCCGATGCTGTGGTAAACTGCGTTGGTACCTTTGATCGTAAGGGCAAGAATAACTTTGGCGCTGTGCAGGACGAGGGCGCAGCGCGCATCGCTCGGATCGCCGCCGAGGAGGGCGTGCAGCGCATGGTGCATCTGTCCGCCATTGGCGCGAATGTGGAAGGCGCGAGCGTCTACGCTAAGAGTAAGGGGCGCGGCGAAGTCGGCGTGCTCAAGTTTTTCCCTAGCGCAGTTATCCTGCGGCCATCCGTTGTTTTTGGGCCCGAGGACCAGTTCTTCAACCGCTTTGCCGCGATGACCAAGATGGGTCCGATCTTGCCAGTGGTTGGCGGCGGCACCCGCTTTCAGCCAGTTTATGTTGTGGATGTAGCGCAGGCCGCAGCTTTGGGCGCAGAAGGCAAGGCCGCACCGGGTATCTACGAGTTGGGCGGCCCGGACGTACAGACCTTCCGCGAACTGATGCAGACGATGCTGGACGTGATCCGTCGGCGTCGGCTGATCGTGAACATTCCTTTTCTGCCTGCCCGCATTTTAGGTGCGTTGATGGAGACAGGCCAGACGCTGACATTCGGCCTTGCGCCCGCGCAGATCACGCGTGATCAAGTGGCGTCTTTGAAATCCGATAATGTTGTGCAGGATGGCAGCAAGGGCTTCGCTGATCTGGGCATCGAGCCGACGGCAATTGCCGTTGTGTTGCCCGATTATCTGTGGCGTTTTCGCCCGTCCGGCCAGTATGCCGCGATCAAGGAATCGGCCAAGGACGCGTCTGATGATTTAGGCACGCACTGAAAATGGCAAGCCGCTAAAGAGCGGCCGAAGTAAAACGACAAACCAAGTCATCCGCGCGTCGCGCGGTCATTGATAACAGGCAAGAGTGGTTTAGTTATGTCTGACACCACGCTGGTCGCAGCCGCCCTCGGGCTGATCGAGGGCCTGACTGAGTTCATCCCGGTTTCATCCACCGGTCACCTGCTGCTGACCGGGCATTTTCTGGGCTTCCGCAGTCCCGGCCGCAGTTTTGAGGTGGTGATTCAGCTGGGCGCGATTCTGGCGTTGTTTACTGTTTATGCCGCTCGCCTCGCTCAGGTTGTGATCGACGCACCGCGCAGTCGGGGCGCCCGGCGGTTCCTTGCGACGGTCATCGTCGCCTTCCTACCTGCGCTGGTGGTTGGCGTTCTTGCGCATGATTTCATCAAGCAGGTGCTGTTCGAGACGCCGATTCTGGTGGCGGTTATGCTGATCCTCGGTGGTATTGTTCTGGTCGTTGTTGATCGGTTTGCGCCTATGCCGTGCTACACGGATGCGGCCTCTCTGCCGATTTGGCTGACGTTCCGTATTGGTCTGTTCCAGTGTATCGCCATGATCCCTGGCACCAGCCGGTCGGGTGCGACGATTGTGGGCGCGCTTTTGATGGGGGTAGATAGGCGTGCGGCGGCTGAATTCTCGTTCTTTCTGTCAATGCCAACGATGCTGGGCGCGGTCACCTACGACCTCTATAAAAACCGCGACGTATTAGACCTGAGTGCGATTGGAGACATCGCCGTGGGGTTTGCCTTGGCGTTCATCAGCGGGATTTTGGTGGTCAAATGGTTGCTTGGGTTCGTCTCGCGCAATGGCTACGCGCCGTTTGGATGGTGGAGAATCGCCGTCGGGTCGGTTGCATTGGTTTTTTTGCTGGTGGGATTCTAATAAAAGGTAAGCAAAGCTCACTTAGTATCAGAAATCCTCATGACAAATCTCCACCCAGTGCGAAGATAACTCATATATAGGGCAGGATGTCTGTCTTTAATGGTGCATGGCATCGGTCTATTATAAAACATCTGAATAGATAGGTGCGCAAATGGCCGACAACCCAATGTTGAAATTCACGACCGTAAGCCGCGACATGCCGGAAAAGCGTGCGCCAGATCTGCGCGCTCATGATTTTCGCGAAATCTACGCTGAATACGCCAGCGCGAAGGCAAAGGAGCAATCCAGCCGGTGCAGCCAATGCGGCGTGCCCTACTGCCAGAGCCACTGCCCCCTACACAACAACATCCCAGACTGGCTGCGCCTGACCGCAGAGGGCCGTCTGCAAGAGGCGTATGAGCTGAGTCAAGCCACTAACACCTTCCCTGAAATTTGTGGTCGTATTTGCCCGCAGGATCGCCTCTGCGAAGGCAACTGTGTGATCGAGACATCTGGCCACGGCACCGTCACCATCGGTCAGGTCGAGAAGTACATCACCGACACAGCGTGGGAAGAAGGGTGGGTTACGCCCGCCAAGCCCAAGCATGAACGCGCCGAGAGCGTTGGCATCGTTGGAGCGGGGCCGGGTGGTCTCGCGGCGGCAGATGTGCTGCGCCGGGCTGGCATTCAGGTCATTGTCTATGACCGCTATGATCGCGGCGGTGGTCTGATGACCTACGGCATCCCCGGCTTTAAGCTGGAGAAGGACGTGGTCATGCGCCGGATGCAGCAGCTCGAGGCGGGCGGCGTCCAGTTTCAGTTGAATTGCAGTATCGGCGAGGATGTCACCTTTGCTGATCTGCGCAGCAAACATGACGCGATCATCATCGCCACTGGCGTCTACAAATCCCGCGATCTGGGCGGCCCTGGTGTCGGCGCGGCAGGCATTGTGCGCGCCATCGACTTCCTGACCACCAGCAACCGTCAATCGTTCGGTGATGCGGTGCCAGAATTCGACAGCGGCGCATTAAATGCATCGGGCAAGCGCGTTGTCGTCGTCGGCGGTGGCGATACCGCGATGGATTGTGTGCGTACCGCCATCCGGCAGGGCGCCACATCCGTCAAATGCTTGTACCGGCGCGATCGTGCCAACATGCCAGGCAGCCAGCGCGAGGTCGCAAATGCCGAGGAGGAGGGCGTCGTGTTCGATTGGCTGTCCCTGCCCAAAGGGTTTGGCGGCGATCCCGTCACTTCCGTCCGCGTCCAGCAGATGCGCCTCGGTGCGCCAGATGCGACGGGACGGCAATCGCCCGAGGAAATCGACGGCGCTGTTCATGACGAGCCGGCCGATCTGGTCATCAAAGCGCTGGGCTTTGAGCCTGAAGCGCTGCCTATGCTGTGGGATCAGCCTGAACTGGAGGTTACCCGCTGGGGCACCATCAAGGCCGAGTTCACCAGTGGCAAAACATCGTTGCCCGGTGTCTATGCCGTGGGCGACATCGTACGTGGGGCGTCTCTGGTCGTCTGGGCCATTCGCGATGGGCGCGACACCGCCGCCGCCATCCTGAACGATCTGGCCGCAGCCCAAGCGGTTGCAGCAGAATGAGTGCGCTGCGCGGTCACTGCCGTTGCGGAGCGGCGCAGATCATCGTTGACGGGCCGTACGATGCCGCCGAAGACGCCAAATTCGAGCTGATCGCAGGCCTCTTTCCGGATACTGCCAGTTTTGCGCTAATATCTGAAATCTATGTCGATCAGGCCCCGTCCTATGCCCGGCTCAAGGGCGACCACCCCCGCACCAGTGCGGCCGATTATCAAGCCAGCATCCACTCGTCCAAGGAGATACGCCATGACCACATATGACGCCGATTGGGCCACCGCCGAACAAAACAAGCGCGACTGGATGGCTGAGAACGGCATGTATGCCCATGACGAAGAGCATTCCTCCTGCGGTGTCGGGCTGGTAGTTGCGGTCAGCGGCAAGCGGTCGCGCCGGGTGGTACAGGCGGGCATCGACGCGCTCAAGGCGATCTGGCATCGCGGTGCTGTCGATGCGGACGGCAAGACTGGCGATGGCGCGGGCATCCACTTGCAAATTCCAGTGCCGTTTTTCTATGATCAGATTCGCCGTACGGGCCACGAGCCGCGTCAGGACCAATTGGTTGCCGTCGGTCAGGTGTTCCTGCCGCGCACCGATTTTGGCGCGCAAGAGGCGTGCCGCACGATCGTTGAGACTGAGGTGCTTCGCATGGGCCACACGATCTATGGCTGGCGCCACGTCCCGGTGAACGTGGCGTGCCTTGGCGACAAGGCAAATGCGACCCGCCCCGAGATCGAGCAGATCCTGATCTCGAACGCAAAGGGTATCGACGAAGAGGATTTCGAGCGCGAACTTTACGTGATCCGCCGCCGGATCGAAAAGGCAGTCATCACTGCCGGGATCGCGAATTTCTACATCGCGTCGCTCAGCTGCCGCAGCATCATTTACAAGGGTATGATGCTGGCCGAAGGGGTTGCGGTTTTCTACCCCGACCTTATGGATGAGCGGTTCAAATCTGCCTTCGCGATCTATCACCAGCGCTATTCGACCAATACATTCCCCCAATGGTGGCTGGCGCAACCCTTCCGCATGCTGGCCCATAATGGCGAGGTCAACACGCTCAAGGGCAACCGTAACTGGATGAAAAGCCATGAGATTCGCATGGCCTCCAGTGCGTTTGGTGATCTGGCCGAGGATATCAAGCCGATCATCCCCAGTGGCGCATCCGATTCTGCCGCGCTCGATTCGGTGTTCGAGGTGCTGGTGCGCGCCGGCCGCAATGCGCCAATGGCCAAGACGATGCTGGTGCCCGAATCGTGGTCTAACCTCGCGCAGGAATTGCCGCAGGCGTGGCGCGACATGTATTCCTACTGCAACTCCGTGATGGAGCCGTGGGACGGTCCCGCAGCGCTCGCCATGACGGATGGCCGCTGGGTCTGTGCGGGCCTTGACCGGAACGGGCTGCGCCCGATGCGCTATGTCGTGACGGGTGACGGGCTGGTGATAGCAGGCAGTGAGGCCGGCATGGTCCCCATCGACGAGGCGACAGTGCGCGAAAAGGGCGCGCTGGGCCCGGGCCAGATGCTTGCCGTCGACATGAAAGAGGGCAAGCTGTTCCACGACGTTGAAATCAAGGACCAGCTTTCGGCCGCGCAGCCATTCGGTGAATGGGTTGGCAAGATCAACGAGCTTGACGAGACGCTGGCCGTGGTCAGTGAGGCGCCAATGCACACCGGTACCGATCTGCGCCGCCGCCAGATTGCGGCGGGCTACACCATCGAGGAGTTGGAGCAGATCCTCGCCCCGATGGCCGAGGACGGCAAGGAGGCTATCGCGTCGATGGGTGACGACACGCCCAGTGCGGTCCTGTCGATGCAATATCGCCCGCTTAGCCACTTCTTTCGCCAGAACTTTAGTCAGGTTACAAATCCGCCAATCGATAGCCTGCGCGAATACCGCGTGATGAGCCTCAAGACACGGTTCGGAAATCTAAAGAACGTGCTGGACGAAAGCGGCGCTCAGACACAGATCATTGTGCTCGACAGTCCCTTCGTCGGCAACGCCCAGTGGAACGTGCTGATGGGGCAGTTCACGTCCGACGTGGGCTATATTGACTGTAGCTTTGCCCCCGGCCCGAACGCCCTGCAAGACGGCCTGACGCGGATCCGCGCCGAAGCCGAGGATGCGGTGCGCAGCGGAGCGGGCCATCTGGTGCTGACCGATCAGGCCGTTGGTGAGGGGCGCATCGGTATGCCGATGATTCTGGCCACATCCGCCGTCCACAGCCACCTTACCCGCAAGGGTTTGCGCACTTTCTGTTCGCTCAACGTGCGGTCAGCCGAATGTATCGATCCGCATTACTTTGCCGTGCTGATCGGTGCGGGCGCGACGGTGGTCAACGCGTATTTGGCCGAGGACAGTCTTGCTGATCGGATCGACCGAAACTTGCTGGATGGCACCCTGACTGAGGCGGTCGCACGTTACCGAAAGGCCATCGACGCCGGCCTGCTCAAGATCATGTCCAAAATGGGTATTTCTGTCGTCTCGTCCTATCGAGGCGGACTGAATTTCGAGGCTATTGGGCTGTCGCGCGCGATGTGTGCGGAATATTTCCCCGGACTGGTCAGCCGCATCAGCGGCATCGGCGTCACCGGCATCCAGACCAAGCTGGAGGAGGTGCATAACCGCGCCTTCAACGGCGCAGACAATGTCCTGCCCATCGGCGGTTTTTACAAGGCGCGCAAGACGGGCGAGAGCCACGCATGGGGCGCGCAGAATATGCACATGCTGCAAACCGCATGTAATACGGCCAATTTCGATCTGTGGAAGCGGTACTCGGCGTCCATACAGGCCGCACCGCCGATCCATCTGCGCGACCTTATGGCGTTCAAACCGATGGGTAAGGCAATCCCGCTGGATGAGGTCGAGAGCGTCACCTCGATCCGCAAGCGGTTCGTCACGCCGGGCATGTCGCTGGGCGCGCTGTCGCCCGAGGCGCATAAAACGCTGAATGTTGCGATGAACCGAATCGGCGCGCGGAGCGATAGCGGCGAGGGCGGTGAGGATCCAGCGCATTTCGCGCCTGAGCCGAATGGTGACAATCCCAGCGCCAAGATCAAACAGGTCGCGTCTGGCCGTTTCGGTGTGACAGCTGAGTATTTGAACCAATGTGAAGAGCTGGAGATCAAGATCGCCCAAGGCGCCAAGCCTGGCGAGGGTGGCCAATTGCCTGGCATGAAAGTGACCGAGTTGATCGCGCGGCTGCGCCACTCAACCAAGGGGGTTACGCTGATCTCGCCGCCACCGCATCACGATATCTATAGCATCGAGGATCTGGCGCAGCTGATCTATGATCTCAAGCAGATCAATCCGATTGCCAAGGTGACGGTCAAGCTGGTCGCGCAATCGGGCGTCGGCACGATTGCGGCGGGTGTGGCCAAGGCAAAGGCCGATGTAATCCTGATTTCTGGCCATAACGGCGGCACCGGGGCCAGCCCTGCGACGTCGATCAAATACGCTGGTCTGCCTTGGGAAATGGGCCTGACCGAGGCGCATCAGGTGCTCAGCATGAACAACCTACGCGAACGTGTGACTCTGCGCACCGATGGTGGCCTGCGTACGGGACGCGACATCGTCATGGCCGCAATGCTCGGGGCCGAGGAGTATGGCATCGGCACGGCGGCGCTAATCGCGATGGGTTGCATCATGGTGCGCCAGTGCCAGTCGAATACCTGCCCCGTCGGCGTCTGCACACAGGACGAGGCGCTGCGCGATAAATTCACCGGTAGTGCCGACAAGGTTGTGAACCTCATCACTTTCTATGCGCAGGAAGTGCGCGAGGTGCTGGCCGGCATCGGCGCACGGTCGCTGGCTGATGTGATCGGGCGGGCCGATCTGTTGACGCAAGTCAGCCGAGGTTCGGCGCATCTGGATGATCTGGACCTTAACCCGATGCTGATTACAGTTGGCAGCCGAAGCGCCGTCTATGACCGCACGCGCGAACGTAACGCCGTGCCCGATACTCTGGACGCCGAGATTGTGCGCGACGCCGCCCGCTTCCTCGAGGATGGAGAGAAGATGCAGCTGCAATACGCCGTACAGAACACGCATCGCACCGTGGGCACGCGCCTCAGCAGTCATATCGTGCGCAAGTTTGGGATGAAAAATAGCCTGCAGCCTGATCACTTGACGGTAAAGCTGTCGGGCAGCGCCGGGCAATCTCTGGGCGCGTTCGCCGCGCCGGGGCTGAAGCTGGAGGTGACGGGTGATGCCAATGACTATGTCGGCAAAGGCCTGTCCGGTGGCACCATAGTGGTGCGCCCGCCGATGAATAGCCCGCTGGTTGCCAGCGAGAACACAATCATTGGCAATACTGTCCTGTATGGCGCGACTGCCGGCTACCTCTTTGCCGCCGGCCGGGCAGGCGAACGGTTTGCCGTGCGCAACTCGGGCGCGCATGTGGTGATCGAGGGCTGTGGCAGCAATGGGTGCGAGTATATGACCGGCGGTGTTGCTGTGATTCTGGGCCGCATCGGCGCGAACTTTGGCGCTGGGATGACCGGGGGCATGGCATACCTTTATGATCCCGATGGCAGTGCCGCACCCCTGATGAACCGTGAGACCATTGTGACGGGTCCGGTCCAGCATCCCCATTGGGAGGATCAATTGCATGGCTTGATCCAGCGGCACGCGGAGGAAACCGGCAGCCGCAAGGCGCAAGATATCCTTCAGCATTGGGCGACCGAGCGCGCGTATTTCCTGCAGGTTTGCCCGCGAGAAATGCTGGACAAGATTCCCCATCCGCTTGGCGCGCAAAACATCGCGGTACCTGCGGAGTAGGTTGGACAAGAAAAAACCCTGGGCACTGGTGTATGTGCCCCGGGTTCTTTTGAGTATCTACGCCAAGACGAAAGCTCTTAAATGCTCGCCTCATAGAGCGCGCGGAGGTTATCTTTGGTCAGCTTGACAGGGTTGCCACCACAGCTGGGGTCCTTGATCGCCTCGGCCACCAGATCATCGATACGGGACGCTTCGACGCCCATCTCGCCCAACGTCCGGGGAATGCCAAGCGCGTCGTTGAAGTCCTGCACAAACGCGCAGAAGCCGTCGAAGCCGCCGTCGATATCCAAATATGCGGCGGCGCTACGGAACCGGGCGCGGATTTTGGGCGCATTCAGTTGCAGTACGGCAGGCATGCAGACGGCGTTGGTCGTGCCGTGATGCGTGCCATAAACTGCGCCAACCGGGTGGCTCATCGCGTGGATTGCGCCAAGACCCTTCTGAAACGCGGTTGCGCCCATCATTGCGGCGCTCATCATATGCGCGCGCGCCTCCAGATCAGTGCCGTCTGCATATGCGCGCGGCAGGTAGTCCTTGACCAGGCGCATCCCCTCCAGCGCCATGCCTTGGCTCATCGGGTGGTAATGCGGGCTGCTGAACGCTTCGACGCAATGCGCGAACGCATCGAGGCCGGTGCCAGCCGTGATGAACTTGGGCATTCCAGCGGTTAGCTCGGGATCGCAGATGACGACCGCGGGCATGACCTTGGGGTGGAAGATGATCTTCTTTACATGCGTAATCGAGTTGGTGATGACACTGGCGCGCCCTACCTCCGAGCCTGTGCCGGCTGTGGTTGGCACGGCAATGATCGGCGCGATGGCATCCGCATCGGCCCGGGTCCACCAGTCATCCACGTCCTCATAATCCCAGACGGGCCGGGTCTGACCGGCCATGAAGGCGACCATTTTCCCAAGGTCGAGTCCCGAGCCGCCGCCGAACGCGATCACCCCGTCGTGGCCGCCAGACTTGTAGGCGGCGACGCCTGCTTCGAGGTTTGTCTCGTTCGGGTTTGGATCAACCTCGGAGAATATGCCGCGGCCAAAGCCGGCGCTCTCCATTATGTCCAGTACCTGTGCAGTGATCGGCAGGTTCGCCAGCCCCTTGTCGGTGACAAGCAGGGGGCGCGTCATGCCGGCCTGCGCGCAGGCGGCAGGCAGCTCGGCTATGCGGCCGGCGCCGAATTTTACGGAAGTGGGGTAGGACCAGTTGCCAGTAAGGTTCATTTTGTCACCTTCTTGAGATGGTAAGATTTAGGGCGTGTCAGGTTGTGGTAGCCGATGATCGACAGTCCGCCGCCCTTACCAGTGTCCTTGCAGCCCGTCCAGCACAGGCCCGGATCCAAGTAGTCGGCCCGGTTCATAAAGACAGTGCCAGTTTCGATCTGGTCACCGATCGCTTGCGCTCGGTCCAGGTCAGCAGTCCATAGGCTGGCAGTCAGGCCGAAATTGCTGTCGTTCATCAGCCGGATGGCCTCATCATCCGACGACACCTTCATGATGCCAACGACGGGGCCGAAACTTTCGTCACGCATGACGCGCATATCGTGAGTGACATCGGTCAGGATCTGCGGCGTGAGGTAGGCGCCGTGATCGTCAGCGGCCATGCGAGCGATATGCGCGGTGGCACCTGCGGCGATGGCCTCGTCGATCTGATCGCGCACTTCGCGGGCAAAGCGTACGTTTGCCATGGGGCCGATGGTCGTAGCGGCGTCTAAGGGATTGCCCAGAACGTAACCCTTAACGATCTTGACTGCCTTCTCGACAAAGGCGTCATAGAGGCTCTCATGCACGTAAATCCGCTCGATCCCGCAGCAGCACTGGCCAGAGTTGAACATCGCGCCGTCGATGAGTGTATCGACGGCCGCGTCCAGATCGGCATCTTCCATGACATAGCCCGGATCCTTGCCGCCTAGCTCGGTCGCGACGGGGGTGAACGTGCCCGCAGCCGCCTGCTCCATCGCACGCCCGCCCCCGACAGAGCCGGTGAAGTTCACAAAATTCACGCTGCGATCGGCAATCATTTGCGACGTGGTATCGTGGCCCAAAAAGACGTTCTGAAACACATCTTCGGGCACGCCCGCCGCATGAAACGCCTGCGCCATCCGCTCGCCCACCAGTAGCGTCTGTGTGGCGTGTTTCAGCAATACGGTGTTCCCCGCGATCAATGCAGGCGCGACCGTGTTGATCGCGGTCATGTAGGGGTAGTTCCACGGCGCGACGACGAAGACCACGCCATGCGGCAGCCGCTTGATATAGCGTAAAAATGTAGCATCCTCGCCCACTTCGATATCGGCAAGCGCTCCTTCAGCGATCTTCGCCATATGCGACGCGCGCTCGTCAAAGCCGCCGAATTCACCGCCGTACCGGACAGGCCGGCCCATCATGCGCGCTAACTCTAGCACGATGTCATCATTCATCGCGCCCACAGCTGCGACGCCGGCCATCACCAGCCGGATCCGCTCATCCAGTGGCCGCGCCGCCCAGTTTACCTGCGCGCTGCGCGCCCGCGCTGCTGCAGCCTGCGCGCCGCCGATATCCAGCGCTTCGCGTGTGGCAAACACCGATCCGTCGATCGGCGAAATGCATGTCAGTGTCTTGCTCATATCCAAACCAATCCAGTTAATCGCAGGGCCTCATGCATCATCTGGCCCTAAATATCCCCGCCGGAGGCTCCGGCGCTCTCATTCAGCGCTGCGGCTGGCCGTCTAGCACCGCTCAAACCCGCGCGCGATCTCGTAGTCTGTCACGGCTGCCTCAAAATCCTCGATCTCGACCTCCGCTGCGCGGGCATAGTGATCGACCACATCATCGCCCAGTGTGCGGCGCAGCATGTCCGACCCTTTTAGCGATACATACGCATCGCGCAGGTTGGTCGGGATCATGCCTTCTTTACCAGAATAAGCATCGCCCTTGAACGGGGCCGCCAGCTCCAGCTTTTCCTCGATCCCCGCGATCCCGGCAGCCAGTTGCACGGCCATAGCGAGATAGGGGTTCAGATCGGATCCGCCGACTCGGCATTCGACCCGCACGGCCTTGGTGCCTGCGCCGCAGAGACGGAAACCGGCAGTTCGGTTATCGACCGACCAGATCGTGCGCGTGGGGGCAAATGTCCCCTTAACGAACCGCTTGTAGCTGTTGACATAGGGCGCGAGGAAATAGGTGTAGTCGGGCGCGTATTTCAGCATCCCGGCCATGTAATTCTTCATCAGATCTGACATGCCCAGATCGTCAGATTCGTTGAAAAACACATTCGTACCATCCTTCCATAGAGACTGGTGCACATGGGACGCGCTGCCGACGCGGTTCGCATTCCACTTGGGCAAGAAGCTGACGGCACGGCCCTGCTGCCACGCGATCTCTTTGGTGGCATGCTTGGCAATGGTGTGAAAATCGGCCGTATCCAACGCGGCGGCGTATTTGATGTTCAGCTCTTCCTGACCTGCCTCAGCCTCGCCCTTGGTGCACTCGATGGGCAGGCCCGCGTTCCACAGGTGATTGCGCAAGGGGCGCATCACGTGCTCCTCCTTGGTGGTCTGGAAGATATTGTAATCCTCATTATAGCCCGAGATCGGGGTAAGGTCGCGGTAGCCGCCCTTGCGGATCTCGTCAAAACTTTTCTCGAACAGGAAAAACTCCAGCTCGGTCGCCATCATTGCGCTGAGGCCCATGTCCTGTAGCCGCGCCAGTTGCTTTTTCAGCATCGCGCGCGGGCTGTGCGGAACCGGCTCATGCGTGTGATGGTCCAAGACGTCGCACAGCACCATGACGGTCCCTTCTAGCCACGGCATCGGGCGCAGCGTGTCCAGATCCGGCTGCATCACGTAATCGCCATAGCCGGTTTCCCAGCCTGTGCTGGCAAAGCCTTCGGGCGTGGACATTTCAAGGTCAGTGGCCAGCAGGTAGTTGCAGCAATGTGTTTCCTTGTAGGCCCCATTGATGAAATGCCGCGCGTGAAAACGCTTGCCCATCAGGCGCCCCTGCATATCGACGAGGCAAACGAGAACAGTATCGACTGTCCCATCATTTACCTGCTTTTTCAGATCGTCAAAGCTGAGTGCAGGGGTTTGGGCTGGGGTCTGGGTAGGCATGGGAAACCTCAAAATGACGTGTGGATGAATAGAGGGCAGGCCCCGGCAAGATGCCGGGACCGCCAATAGGTGCAGAAGATCAGCCGTTGGTGTAGGGAGGGCCGGCCTTGCTGATGACATCGTTATAGTCACGGAAGATCTGGACGACCTTCGCATGAACCTCGCCTTCCTGAGCGATTTCGTCCCAGAACACGCTTGCGGCGTCTTCGACCTGCTTCCAGTCCGATTGCGGAATCGTACGCAGCTGCAGCTTGTCGCCTTGGGCGCGCAGACGCGCCTCGCCGCCCCAATACCACTGGTTGCGGTAGGTGTGGCTAGCCTCGATGCCGGCCATGACGATCTGCTTGAGGTGGTCAGGTAGGTCCGACCACTGCTTGGGGTTCACAAAGAACGACCCGATCCATGCGCCCGAGATGTTGTTGGTCAGGAAGTAGTCGGTGACGTCCGCCCAGCCCACCGTGTAATCCTCGGTGATGCCCGACCACGCCATACCGTCCAGCTCGCCGGTTTGCACAGCGACCTCGGCATCCTCGTAGGGGATGCTGACCGGCACGACGCCAAACTGCGACAGGAACCGGCCCGCCGTGGGGAAGGTATAAAGGCGCAGGCCATCCAGATCGGCAACCGACGTGATCTCTTTGGTTGTGTTGAAGTTGCAGGGATCCTGACCCGCAGCCGACAGCCATTTGACGCCAACCTTATCGTATTCTGCGGTCCAGATATCGGCGAGGCCATACTGGTTAAAAAGGACTGGCACGTCGAGGATATGCTTGGTTGCCAGCGGGAAGTATCCGCCAAACTGCTGCAGCGGTGTGGGCGAGGCCATCGAATCGTCGTCTGAATGGACGCCGTCGATAGTGCCGCGCTGAAGTGCCTGAAACATCTCGCCTGTGGGCACGATTTGGTCCGCGTAGAACAGCTCGATCTCCAACTCGCCATTGGCGGCGGCGTTGATGTAGTCGATGGCTGGCTTGGTCACATGCTCGCCCAGTGCAGCGCCGGCATATGTCTGGAAGCGCCATTTGATCGGCGCCTGAGCGCGTACGATCGAGGGCGCGCCAAGTGCGGTCGCGGCCGTGCCGATACCGGCGGCGGCTAGAAACTTTCTGCGTGTTGTCATCTTTTCTCTCCTTGTTGTGGTCATGTCGCGCTCCGAATAGTCGGAGTTCTTGTTGGGCCTAGTTATAGACCAGATTGGGCAGCCATAGCGCAATTTGCGGAAAGGCCATAACCGCGACCAGCGCGCCCACCATCACCGCCACGAATGGAATGATCGAGCGATAAATATCGCGGATCGAGATTTCAGGCGGTGCCATGGCGCGCATCAGGAACAGGTTATAGCCAAAGGGCGGCGTCATGTAGGCTATCTGGCAAGTAATCGTATACAATACGCCGTACCATATCAGATCGAACCCCAGATCGCCGACCAGCGGCACATAAAGTGGCGCAACGATGACCAGCATCGCGGTGTCATCGAGAAACGTTCCCATCACGATGAAGCTGAGTTGCATCAGGATCAGGATCACCCAAGGGCTGAAGCCCCATTGCGTTGTGAATAAATCCGAGATCGCCTTGACCGCGCCTAGCCCATCAAAGATCGCGCCAAAGCCGAGGGCTGCGAGGATGATCCACATAAACATGCAAGAAATGCCCAGCGTCTGGCGCACCGAGTTCTCGAACACCTCGCGTGTCATCCGCCCCTTGAGCACGGCGGCAAGGAACGCCGCCATCGCACCGATGGCGCTGCTTTCCACCAGCGAGGTCCAGCCTTTGATAAAGGGCACCATCATCACCGCAAAGATCATCAGCGGCAGGAGGCCCGCCGACAGCAGGCGCATCTTTTCAGCGGTGCTGACGTTGCGCTCCTCAGGCGGCAGGGCCGGGCCTAGCTCGGGCTGGATCCGGCACCGCACATAGATATAAATGATGAACATCGTCGCCATCATCAGGCCGGGGATCACGCCCGCCAGCCACAATTGCCCCACCGGTTGCCGCGCAATCATCGCGTATAGCACCAGAACCACCGACGGCGGCACAAGGATGCCAAGCGATGATCCCGCCTGAATGACGCCAGTCACCATGATCTTATCATAGCCGCGTTTCAGCAGCTCGGGCAGGGCGATAGTCGCCCCGATGGCCATGCCCGCCACGCTCAGCCCGTTCATCGCGGAAATCAGGACCATCAGCAGAATCGTTCCGATGGCCAGTCCCCCGCGCACAGGCCCCATCCAGACGTGGAACATCTTGTAGAGGTCGTCGGCAATTCGGCTCTCGCTCAGGACATAGCCCATGAAAATGAACATCGGCAGCGTCAGCAGCGGATACCACTTCATCAGCTTCATCGCGGCGGAGAACGGCATATCCGCCCCGCCCGTTCCCCACAGCAGTATGCCGCCCGCCGCCGCAACGAACCCGATGGCGCCAAACACCCGCTGGCCGGTCAACATCATCAGCATCATCGAGCTGAACATCAAGATGGCGATCATTTCATACGGCATCAGAGTTCCATTCCGCGGATGCGACCGATATCGCGGAAAAACTCGGCAAGCATTTGTAGCAACATCAAGGTAACACCGAAGATCATGATCGTCTTGATTGGCCAGATATAGGGCCGCCACGACGTCGGACTGCGCTCCATGAAGCCCATCTGGTCTTTGGCCGCAGAGGGCCCCTCGGTGATTAGCGTGGTGAACAGCCCCCAGAAAAAGCTGAATGGCTCGCCGGTGAAGTGGCCCAGCGAATAGGCCGTCGACCCGATCGCGCCATAGAGGAGCACGCCAAGATAGAACATCAGGAAAAGGACGGTGAATGCGTCCATCCATGCCTTTTGCTTGGCGGTCCAATCGCCATAGAACAGGTCCATCCGCACGTTCGATCCCATCTGGATTGAATAAGGCCCGCCCAGAACATAGTAGGCGACCATGACGAATTGCGCCGTCTCCAGCGTCCAGAGGGTCGGGTCAAAGAATGTCTTGGCAATCGATGACCACATCAACACGCCAACCAGCGCGAAAATCAGGTACATTGCGATCCGCCCGATAAAGCGGTTCACCGCGTCGACGCTGCGCACATAGCCGCAAATGATGTTAGGCATGGGCCGCCCCTTGGGTTTGCAAACCTAGATGGATCAGGGCAGAGCGGATCATCGCGCACAACTCGTCCCCGATGATGGCGATCTGTTCGGGCGTTTGCAGCAGGTCGTTGCGCACCTCGATCATCACGCTAGGCAGGCCGTTGGCCAGCCCGTGAATCTGTAGCGAATGGGTGACGCCATCCTCCGGGCCGTAGGGAAGGTTGCGATGGACGGCACGGTGCGTCAGCTTGTCCGCGGCTTTGAGCATTGCGTCGGCCAGCGCGGTATCGCTGTCATGTAGGATCCCAACCTCGGTCTCGCGTGTCTCGCCGTAATAGACGGAAGTGAAACTGTGAACTGTGATCAGCGCGGTGGGCTGCGCGCGGTTCGCTCGCGCCGATATTTGTGCGGTGACGGCATCGCAGAACGGGCGATAGATCGCCTGCGTCCGCTCATCGCGCTGGGCGGCACTTAGCCCGGCATTGCCTGGCACCTCGATCAGCTCGGACTTCTCGGGCATTGCGGATGCGGCCTCGGGTGGGCGGTTGCAGTCGTAGACCAGCCGCGACACGGTGCTTGCGACCAGCGCCCCGTCAAGGCAGTGCATCAGATGCAGTGCCAGATCGCGCGCGCCGGGATCCCAGGCAGCATGGCTGATCGCCGCCTCTTGCGTCAGGCTCAGACCGTCGTAGCGCGCGGGAATCCTGTGCGAGGCATGCTCGCACAGGATTAGCGCGGCGCCTGCCGCGCCTGCGCCGATCACTTCGACGACATCCTCGACCTGCGTGCTGCGTGACATCAAAATTTCACCTTCTGGCCCAACGTGTCTGAAAAATTGTTTTCATGCTGGGGATTTTCTGTCAATATCTTTCCAGACTATATTTCAAGAGGCGCGGCCCATGACCAAATCGGCCACGACAGTCCGCGAGGCGATCCGCACACATTATGCGGCGCTGACGCTGTCCGAGCGTAAGTTCGCACAGGCGCTGCTGGAGAATTACCCCGCAGCCGGCCTCGCCTCGATCACCATCGCGGCGGCCAATGCCGAGGTGTCGACGCCCACGCTGGCCCGGCTGGTGCAAAAGCTGGGCTTCAAAGGGTATCCACAATTCCAGCAGGCGCTACTGGCCGAGCTGGAGGCTAAAGCCTCCGGGCCTACCCAGCGGCGTGATCAATGGGCCAGCGACGTGCCCGCGACCCATCTGCTAAACCGTTTTGCCACGGCCATCGGTGACAACATCCAGTTGACGCTGGCCAATGTGGACAGCGCGCAATTCGACAGCGCTGTTAGCCTCTTGGCGGATACTGATCGCCGACTTTATGTGGTTGGTGGACGGATCAGTCGTGCGCTGGCTGACTACGCGTTTACGCACTTTCAGGCGGTGCGCCGCCGCATTACGCATATGACGTCCAGTTCGGCCACTTGGCCGCATTATGTGCTGGATATGGAGGAGGGGGATGTTCTCCTGCTCTTTGATATGCGCCGGTACGAGACGAATCTTCTGCGGCTCGCGCAGCTGGCGGGCGAGCGTGGCGTGCGCGTGATCCTGATTACGGATCAATGGGCCAGTCCGGTGGCAGGCCACGCCGCGCACACTTTCCATTGCTGGACGCAAATCCCCTCGGCATGGGACAGCAATACCTCGACGATGATGCTGCTTGAGGCGCTGATCGCTGCCGTGCAGGAGGCGAACTGGCCCGAAACACGGCATAGGTACGAGCGGCTGGATGCCATATTCGACGCTGCCCGGCTGTTCGAGAAGTAGCGCCCTAGCTGTGTGCGAGGCTGCGCAGTGCATCGTCGCGCGCCTGTTCTAGTGCGCTGATGTCAAGACCAGAGCGCGCCATCACCCGCAGCCCCGAATAGACCGCCAGCACCATCTGCGCGCGATCATGGGCCGTCTCGGGCGGCATGATCTGGGCCAATGCATGTTCCAGCGCGGTGCCCAGCGTGACATAGCAGCGCTGCACGATTTTGGAGGTTTCGGGGTCCAGTGCGGCCCGGTCAGCAGATGCGTTGCACAGAAAACACCCTGCCCTGTCTTTGCTATCGCGAACCGCCGCGATGGGGGCGTCCAGAAAAGTTGCGATCCGTTCCATCGGGGGGGCGGCACCCTCGCTTAGCATCTGGGCGCCAGCATTGACCATCTGCGTTTCGAACGCGGCGAGGGCACGCAGATACATCGACTGCTTGTTACCGAATGTGGCGTAGAGGCTGGCCTTGCCCAGCCCGGTTGCTGCGATGATGTTGGTCAGGCCCGTCGCCTCGTATCCTCGCTCCCAGAACAGCTGCATGATGGCGGCCAACGCCTTGTCCTCGTCGAACTGGCGTGGACGTCCGGGCATACGGGCCTGCGTGGGATAGTCGGGCATGAAACGTCTCCTCGTGGATATCAGCGGTCCGCCGCGGCTCCTCCCCCGGCAAGGACCAGTTACATGTAATAGAGGACCGCTCGGTAAACAACTCGTCGGCCCGCAATGCTCCGGGCCTAGGCCGCGTTAGGGCTACGCGCCTGCTAGGCTAGCACCTGCTGGCCATTGCGCTTCCCGATCGGCAGGGGGGCACCCAGAATTGCGCATAGAAAACACATTCTTCTTTGAAGTTTTAATGACCCTCCCATCAATGAATTGCATTTGAAACCGATGCCGCGCAGACTGATCATAATAATAAACCAAAAAACTGGGAGACGATCATGAAAACCACCACTGGCCTTAGCCGCCGTTCCGTTCTGCGCGGCGGTGCCGCATTGGGCGGCGCTGCCCTTGCCGCGCCGCTTTATAGCAAAACCGCGCTAGCCTCGTCTGGTGAGGTAAATATTCTGATGTGGTCCGACTACCTGCCGCCCGCCTTCATCGAAGGGTTCGAGGCCGAGACGGGGATCAAGGTCAACTATACCGGCATCGGCTCCAACGAGGAGATCATCAACAAGATGAAGGCCTCGAAGGGGCAGGGCGTTGACATCGTGTCGCCCACCAACAACCGCTCGCTGCAATGGGGCCCGCTTGAGCTGCTTCAGCCGTTCGATTTGTCCCGCGTTGATATGGATGCGGTCAACCCCGCCATGTCCGCAATCGGCGAGACGGCGTGGAACTTTGGCGATACCGGCTCACACTGGCTGCCGCATATCTGGGGCACCGAGGGTGTTGCGTACCGCACCGACAAATTCCTGCCCGAGGGCGATGCACCCAGCTATGGTGACATCTGGGCCGACGCGAATGCTGGCAAGACGATGGGTCGCCCCCATTCGATGATGCTGGGCGCCGGCCTCTTTATGGAAGCGTCTGGCGAGATGGAGCCTGGCTCCGTCTGGGCCGCCTACGAGAACGAGGAAACGATGCGCAAGGTCTGGAGCCAGATCAGCGATTGGTGCATCGCGCGCAAGGGCAACATCAAGCTGCTGTGGAACGACGCCGACACCCAGAAAAACGGTCTGCTGAACGAGGGCGTGATCGTTGGCCAGACATGGGATGGCCCGCCCCTCGCGCTCAAAACGGCAGGCGAGCCTGTGACGTATCAGGCGCCCAAGGAGGGCGCGATGGCATGGGTCGACGGCATGTCGATCCCAGTAGGTGCGGAAAACATCGATCAAATCTACGCTTTCATCGATTACGCCTACCTCAAGGAACCGGCAGGCAAGGCAATCGACGAGCACGGCTATAATTCGCCTGTGCTGGGCGCCGACGACTTCTCGGGTGATGCTTACAAGAAAAACTTTGCCGAGGCATATCCGGGCGATAGCCTAGCCAACCTGAACCCGTGGCCCGCCGAGGCGCCGTGGTACGCCGACGTGCGCACCGAGTTCGTCAACCGCTTCGTCAGCGCTTAAACAGGGCACAAAAACGCGCCGCTCCCTCTTGCACTTTGGCAGCATGCGGGGGCGGCGCGCTTAATCTTATGAACAGCGGCCCACGAGTGGCCGTGATCAGTTCGCGGCACACGCGGCAGGGGGAATTTACATGAGCCGAGGAGTTGGCGTTGAGCTGAAGGATTTGTGGATTCAGTTTGATGATTTCGTGGCCGTCCGGGACGCCAACGTTGCCGTCGAAGGTGGCAAGTTCTTTAGCTTCCTAGGCCCATCTGGCTGCGGAAAAACGACGATACTGCGCGCTGTATCTGGTTTTCTGGACCCCAGCGAGGGTGACATTCTGATCGGTGGCAAGTCGATGCGCGGCATTGGCCCGAACAAGCGGCCGACCGCGCTGATATTCCAGAATCTCGCGCTGTTCCCGCTGATGAAGGTCTGGGAGAACATCGCCTTTTCGATGGAGATCACCGGCGCCAGCGCGAAGGCGCGGCGCAAGCGCGCGGATGAACTGTTGGATATGATCGCGCTGTCCGATCAGGGCGATAAGCTACCCTCCGAGCTGTCGGGCGGTCAGCGCCAACGCGTCGCCATCGCCCGGGCGCTCTGTGCCGAGCCAGATGTTTTGCTGCTGGACGAGCCGCTGTCGGCGCTGGACCTGAAGCTGCGCCAGCACATGCGCACCGAGCTACGCGAGATCCAGCAGCGCGTCGGCATCACATTTATTTATATCACACACGATCAGGGCGAGGCGCTGACCATGTCCGATCATATCGCGGTGATGAAGGCCGGCGTGATCGACCAGATAGGCACCGGCAAGGACGTGTATAACGACCCTGCCACACCCTTTGTCGCGTCCTTCGTCGGGGAGAACAATGTGTTCCGCGGCAAGGTGAAAACCGTGTCTGGCGGCGAGGCGCTGATCTCGACCAACCGTAGCGGTGATCTACTCGCGCGAATCTCGCCCGCCAATCAGGGTTTGCTGAAGCCTGGCGACGACGCCATGCTGTTCATCCGTCCCGAGGCATTTTCACTAAGCCAGAGCCAGACGGCCGGAAACACGCGTGTCACTGCCCGCGTCACCAACGAGGAGTTCGAGGGCAACGCCTTCAACATCTTCATGGAGGGCGACCTCGGCAAACAGATCAAAGTGGCGATCCCCAATCTGGGTCAGTCGTTCGAATCCCGGCAGGGCCAGACCATCGCGCTGGAATACGATATGCGCAACGCCGTAGCCATGCCCGCCGGGCCGATGGCGACCGAATGAGGAGGCCCACATGCCACGCTTCCTGACCGAGTTTTTTAAGCGCAACGGCATCTTGATGGGCGGTTTGATGCTAGGTCTCGTCCTTTTCTGGACCATCGGCCTCATCATCCTGCCGCAGCTGTCGATGCTTGATTTTTCCTTCCGGCCCAATCTGCCGCCGCCCGAAATGGGTGGGCCAAAGGATGTCTATACGCTGGAGAATTATCACCATCTGATATTCGGCCCCGAGGGCGCCAGCGCCGCCTATAACTACATTGATTTGGGTGTCTTCTTTCGCACCATAGTGGCGGCAGTCTGCATCACAATCTTCAACCTGATCCTATGCTATCCGATCGCCTATTATCTGGGCCAAAGTCGGGGTAATCACGTCCGCATCTTTGCACTGATGCTGATTATTCCCTATTGGATCAACGAAATTCTGCGCGCCTTTGCCCTGCGCATCATATTTGGCCAGACCGGTGTGCTGAACACGCTGCTCGTCAGTCTTGGCATTTTCGATCAGCCCTACGATTTTATACGAAACGACATCGCGCTCTATGCCGGCCTTGGTTATGCCTACATCCTGCTGATGATCTTTCCCATCTACAACGTGATCGAAAGCCTTGATCGCAACCAAATCGAGGCCGCGCGCGACATGGGCGCATCGTGGGTCCGCATTCATCGGCGCGTCGTGATTCCATACGCGAAGCCCGGTATCAGCTCGGGCTGCACAATGGTGTTCATGCTGTCAGCTGGGGCGCTGGCCGCGCCGCAAATTCTGGGCGGTCCCAGCAGTCTGTGGTTTACGCAAATCATCTATCAATGGTTCAATGACAACAGTAACTGGCCGCAAGGCGCAGCCTATGCCGTGGTTCTTTTGGTCACATGTATCCTGCTGGTCATGGCCGCTATGCGCCTCTTTAAGGTGAACATGGGGGACATTGGCAAATGAAGCTGTCCTTCCTGCGCGTCTCGGTCTGGGTCTACCTCGCTCTTTTCTTCGCCTACCTGCTGGGCCCGCTGGTCATCATGTCGATCACTGCGTTCAACTCGCCCTCTTTCCCGCGCATGACGCCGTGGGAATGTCTGACCTTCCAATGGTTTGGGGCGCTCTTTCAGGACGAGCGCATCCTCAACGGCATCAAGAACAGTGTGATCGTAGGCGCTGGTACGGTGATCCTGTCGGTCGCGATGGGCCTGGCGGCGGCCCTGTTGCTGACGCAGATCTGGCCGAAAATGCGTGCCAGTTTCTACACCCTCATCATCGCACCCATTCTGATTCCTGGCGTTGTCCTAGGCATTTCCACCCTCGTGTTCTGGGACCGCGTCGCGCGGATGCTGGGGCTGGAGCCGGGCGGCATCCTGTCCAACGGTATCTTCCTCACGATCATAGGGCAGTCCACATTCATCGCCTCCTACTGCATGCTGGTCCTCGTCGCGCGACTGCAACGCTATGACGTGTCGCTGACCGAGGCCGCGCTAGACTTGGGCGCCACCCATACGCAAGCCTTTCGCAAGATCATGTTCCCCTTCATGCGGCCCGCCATCGCATCCGCCGCGGTGCTGGCCTTTCTCGCCTCGTTCGAGAATTACAATACGACTACATTTACATTCGGTGAATATCCGACGCTGACGATCGAGCTGGCTCAGAAGGTGCGCTATGGCATCACGCCCGCTATTTCGGCGCTGGCGTTCATCATCGTGGCGCTGACCGTCTTTGCCGCGCTTGCCAATGAGGCCAATATTCGGCGGCGCGCGCTGACCGCTGCGGGGCCGTTAGTGGGTAGTGCGCCCAGATCCGGCCTACGCCTGCCGCGCATCCTGTCGGGAAATCCCGCTGCGATCCTGTTGGTGCTGGTGGCGATCACCGTCATCACGGTCGTTGGCACCGCGATGACCTACAGCCCACAGCAATGTATCGCGGATGTCCGCGAGGTAAAGCAGCTGAAGGCGCAGGAGGCCATCGATGCCCTGCGCGCCGCCCGTGAGGCGCGCGAGCCGATACAGGATGATGTGCCAGCGTCCGAAGCGCCGAGTGGGAGCGGCAGCTCTAGCTCCAGCTTTGGCGGTGTGTTCAATCCGACCAATCTGGGCGGCACGGCGGAGCCGCCCAAGGCGGAAACCGGCTTTGGCGGGGTGTTCGATCCGACCAACCTGAGCGTAGATGACTGAAAGCCAAGAGCATGAGCGCGCCGCAAAAGATACTCTTCATTGTCATTGACCAGCTGCGCGCTGATTGCCTGACCGGCGATCTGGCCGCGTATGTGGACTTGCCGAACATGCGCAGTCTGATGGCTGATGGGGTGACCTTTACGCGGCATTTTTCGGTTGCCAATCCGTGCGGCCCGTCGCGCGCGTCGATCCTGACGGGCCAATACGCGATGAACCATCGCTCGGTCCGCAACGGCACGCCGCTGGCGCAGGGTACCCCGAATCTGGCGACCGAACTGCGCCGCAATGGCCACCAGCCGCTGCTGTTTGGCTATACTGACACATCGCTTGACCCGCGCGCCTACCTGCCCGACGACCCGGCCCTGACTAGTTACGAGATGCCGATGCCCGGCTTTGACGAGGTGGTCGAGATGCGGATGGAGCGGTCCATGCCGTGGCGTGGATATCTGCGTGGCAAGGGGTATGCGTTCGCTGACTACGCTGATCTCTACCGCCCTGCCGCGCCGCCGGGCCGTGCGCCGCGCGTGGACGATCCGGCGATATATGCAGCCGAAGATAGCGATACCGCATTTCTCACCGATAGTTTTCTGTCTCACATGGCGGACCGCACCGGCGAGGGGTGGTTCGCACATCTCACCTATATCCGCCCACATCCACCGCTGGTCGCGCCTGCGCCCTATAACCGTATGGTCGATCCCGCGACGCTGCCCCTGCCACGCAGACTGGAGACGCCCGCGGACGAGGCCGCCCAGCACCCATTCTTTGCGCCTTCGTTGGCCGGTGCAACGCCCGCCAGTATGGTGCATGGCCTTAGCGAGTTGACCGCCTCAGACGCTAATGTGCAGGCTTTACGCGCTGTCTATCTGGGGCTGGCAGCGGAGGTGGATCACCATATTGGGCGTGTCAGCGAATGGTTGAAGCGCAGCGGGCAATATGAGGACACGCTGATCGTGCTGACTGCGGATCACGGCGAAATGCTGGGTGATCGGCACGCGTGGGGCAAGATGAACGTGCATGATGCCGCGTTCCACACCCCCCTGATCGTGCGGCTACCCGGTGCAAGTCGCCGAGGCGTTCAGGTGGATGCGCCGACTGAGTCGATAGACATCGCGCCAACCATCCTTGAATGGACGGGTGCTGTGCCGCCTAATTCGATGGACGGGCATTCACTGCTGCCGCTGCTGCGAGGTGATGTGCCCAAAGATTGGCGCAGCTGCACCTATTCTGAGTTGGACTTTGGCAACCCACTCGCTCCGTCACCGTGGCAGGTGGCGCTGGGCACGGATATCTGTGCGTCGAACCTCGCCATTCTGCGCGAGGAGCATCTGACGCTGGTGGAATTTGCTGCCGACACTCTGCCGCCTATGCTGCTCAAAATGCAGGGTGGGTTGGCGCGTGATGTGGCGCACCAGCCCGAACATGCCGTTGATCTAGCGCGTATGACGCGCACCATGCTGCGGCACCGGATGCGGCACATGGACCAGACGCTGGCATTGGATGCGATTACTGCAAGTGGCCCGCAGCAACATATGAGGCATTGACGCCGCCCGGCCGTGATATGGGCCGGGCGCCGCTGCTACTTTACTCGTCTTCGCCGGACAGCTTGACCGCGATAAAGGTGTAGTTGCCACCGCGATAAATCCGCAGGAGCAGAGGCTCGCCAGCATCGGCCGCGCCTTTAACGGCGCTGCGCAGCCCATCTAGGTCAGTGGTGTCCTTCCCGGCTGCGGCCGTAATGACATCGCCGGGTTGCAGGCCAGCCGTGCTTGCCGCGCTGCCCGGCTCGACGCCGGTGATTGCGACTCCGCTCAGCTCTTCTGGTAGGCCCAGACGCGCACGCAGTGCTGCATCTAGCGGTGCGATAGACACGCCCAGACGGGCCGTGCCGGCATCGATGGCGTCGCCATCCGGCTCCGGGATGCTTTGGCTAGGATGCAGGCCGATCGCTACGTCCAGATCTTGCCGCTCGCCGCCGCGCAGTACAGTCAGCACTGCGTCCGAGCCGACCTCAAGATCGGCGATTGCAAGCGACAGGTCGCGCGGGCCGTCCAAAGCGTCGCCGCCCAGCGACAGGATTACGTCACCGGGCATCACCCCTGCCTTTTCGGCCGGGCTATCGCGGGTCACCGACGACACTAATGTGCCCTCTGCGGTATCCATCCCCAATGCGCTTGCAATATCTTCGGTCACCGGCTGGATGCCGACGCCCAGCCAGCCGCGCTGGACTGTGCCATCCTCGCGCAGGTCCGCCACGATTCGCTGCGCCACTGCCGACGGCACGGCAAAGCCGATGCCGACACTGCCGCCAGAGGGCGACACGATGGCTGTATTCACGCCCACGACGTCGCCGGCCACATTAAACAGTGGCCCGCCTGAGTTGCCCCGGTTGATTGCGGCGTCCGTTTGCAGGAAGTCATCATACGGCCCCGCGTTGATATCGCGCGAGCGGGCCGACAGGATGCCCGCCGTAACGGTGCCGCCTAGGCCAAAGGGATTGCCGATGGCGATGGTCCAGTCGCCGATTTCCAGATCATCCGACGCGCCCCAATCGACATGTGGCAGTGCCTCATCGCTCTCGATTTTCAACAGGGCGATGTCGGTGGCCGCATCGGTGCCGATCAGCACTGCGTCAAAGCGGCGCTCATCCTCTAACACAACCTCGATGCTGGCGGCCTGTTCGATCACGTGGTTGTTGGTTACGACATAGCCATCCGCGGTGATGATGAACCCCGAGCCGAGGCTCTGGGGCGCCCGTCCTTGGGGTGCTGGCCCTTGGGGTGCCTGCCTGCCACCGCGCGGCGCGCCAAAGAGATCTTCCAGACCGGGCGGAAGCTGCGGCGCCGCGCCGCGCCGCGCATCAGGGGCGGCCATCGTGGTGATGATACCGACAACGGCTGGCAGTTTCTCGCGGACGATGCTGGAAAATGAGCTGGGCGCGCCGATAACAGGCGCCGTGACGGCGGGCGGCGTTGCGGTGTTTGCCGCGTTCTGCTCGGCGCTGCCGGTCATTGGCAGCGATAGTGCGAGGCCGATGGCCGTCGCGGCGCCGATCAGGTGCGTGGGCCTGAAATGGGGGGTCATATGCTTGCTTTCCTGATGAACATTATCTTGGTCAGTTGGGGAGGCGGCCTGCCTCTTCAAGGCGCAAGGGTCTGCGCGGCAGTCACAACTGTATCCCATTCGCGTGAACGCTGCGACACCGCGACGCGGCTTGGAACGCCTCTTCGCCCGGTGCAGGTACCCGCCCTGCAGAGTGCCCCGGTAAAAAGGAAATCGCACACTGGCTGAACGAGCATTGGTGACCGCAACCAAAACACATGGAGGCCAGCACCGACATTGCCCCGCATGAGCGTGACCTAATGCTGGCGGCCCACAGCGCGCTGCAGGGGGGCGGCAGCCGCACCGATGGAAACCGGCACCAAAAGCGGTGCCGCGCCGGCAACCGCAGGCGCGCCCGAAGGTGAGGCGCCTGAGTATCCGGCCAAGCGCTATTTGGCTTGCGATACCAGGGCAGAGCATGACGGTGCAGGCCATACGCCGGGCAATGAATGTTATAAATGAGGCGTCGGCGCCCCCATCATGCTCGCCGTGATTTATGCAGTCGTTCAGGTCTGGCTGCAGTAGCTGGATTGGGCCGGCTAGCGTCCGTTCTGCCGGTCCAGATCGCGACGCAGCAGGCGGGCATTTCGCAGGTTTGCCTTGAACCCGATATCGAATGGATTGCCAACCAGCGGCACCGTGCCCAGAATCAGGTCGGTGCCGCTATTGCTGATCATGCGGATAATCGTGCGTTTGTGCGCACCGTGCTGCCACCCTTTGGCGATCATCCATGCGGAAGGTGCGAAGACATCGCCGATCCCCGGCACCAGACCGATGAGCCCGTCCAAGCCGATACGCGTGCCGATCAGCGGCAGCCGGAACTGCGCATCCATCAGCTGTGCCATGCGGTCGATCCGGTCCAGATCCCGCGGCAGCCTCGTGGTGGGTGGCGCGCCTTGCAGTTCAGGGCGCGAGTCGCCAGCAAGCTCGTCAGGTCGCCGCACGGCCCGGACCTCTTAATGCGATGATGTAGACAGCATGAATGATGCCGGGGATGTAGCCCAGTATCGTCAACAGGATGTTGATCCAGAATTGCTTGCCCAGACCCACTTGCAGGAACACGCCCAAGGGCGGCAGGAGAATGGCGATAATGATGCGGATAAAGTCCATATAGAGCCTCTTCTGAATGGGTGGGCGCCCGGCGTCGTTGCCGCGCGGTATGGTTTCCAACGTTCCGGGCGGGCCAATCGTTCCGCCAAGTTAGCCTACGCTTGCACTGACCTTGCGCGCCGCCTGAATCTGCGCGGACCGCGTCCCCATGGCAATCAGAGCCGGCCTCCTGAGTGGTGGCATAGGCCGCATCTGGCAGCGCCTCAGTCAATGTGTCCGGGCGTTGAGGGCGGTGTGTGTGACTGGCAGTCATGGCGCGCTCTTGTTCGGCGTCTTAGACCATCTCTTCGGGGATGCCGGGTAGGCGGCGGCCAAATTTCTGGCCCGGCCGTGCGTCGTAGGGCACGAGAAGCCCCTTGCGATCCTCAGGTTTTACTTCGGCGTTGCGCCGCGCGCGCTCAGCCCAGAGTGCGGCGGCACTTTCGACGGCGAAAAACTCGGGTCCGGCATCCTTGCCCAGCCAATGATGGAAAATGCGGCCGCGCAATTCGTCCACCTGATCGAGCGCGTCCAGCATGACGCCGGCCTCAGTATCCCACCTCATTGAGCGCCCGTTCAAATTGGCCCACGACACGATAGCGCGGTCGCTGTCAAAGATGGACACTTTGGAATGAACGTAGATGATGGGCGAGCCGCAGAGCGTATCGCGCCCGCCCGTGTTCAGCGCCTTGGGCCGCACGGGCGAGCATATGGTAAATCTGTCGCCAAACGCTTCGGGCAGCATGCCGACACATTTTGCCTGCAAGTGTTCACCATGGCGCGAATCCGATCCGGTTGCGTCAAAGAACGCCACCTCTTCGGGCGCGGCGGGACGACGGCGATAAGCGACAAGGATGGATGATCCCGTCCCGCCCGGGCCAGATGCCCGCACAAAGTGATGTCGCGCAGAAACTGCGCTTCAAGATAGATCAGACCTCGCGCGCGCTCAATCAGGTGATAATGATCGTCGGCGATGGTCTGCACCATCGGTTTTGGCCTCAGAAATATCCCGACCCGCGTGCGCCTGCGCGATAGGGTGCGCAGCAGACGCCCCCCCCCCCCGCGGTGGGCTGTTTGATCCCGGTGACGACATCCAGAAACTCGTGCAGATCGATTGCGACAGGGCCGCTAGACATGAGTTGTAGGTCCTGCCACGTCTCACTGCGCTTGCGCTTGTCGTCATAGCGCCACTCGTTCAGGTCCAGCCCGCCGATAAAGGCGCCGCGCCGGTCGATGATGCAAACCTTCTGGTGATGTGTGCCGGGTATCACCGGCGGCACAGGCCAGCGCCGCGCCCGTAATCCGCCATTCCCGTCCTGCCGCAGCATCGGGCGGAGTGATGGACTGCATTCCAACAGCCGCGCCCTGCCCCCAGAGGGCATCTCATTGAGCTTGGCCGCTGTCTTGTTCACTTCCTTGACGAGGCGCGGCCACAGGAAGAACCGCGGCAGGATGCCGGTGCGCGCGGAGTGCGCGGCATTGGTCACCGTTAAATCCGCATCTGGCCCAACGAACTTGCGCGCCGTTACGAACTCGCGCCGTGTTTTCCATGAATTGGCATGGAGGTCGGGCGCCAGAACTGCATCGAAATCGGATAGGATAAATGTCAGCTTGATCCCTTTGGCCAGCACATGCGTCATGCGGTCGAAATAATCTTCACCAATCGCGCGGCCCTCGTCGCTGCGCAGTTTGGTCTGAAGGTCAAAAAACCTGTAGCCAGCTGAAATTCCGGTCGTAGCAGATAAAAAAGAGCGCTCCATCGCCGGATAAACTTCTGAAGCAGTCAAAAGAACGGAAATATTTGCATGCGCCACCTTTGGCGCATGCGCCGTCATCTTGTTCCGTCTGTGTCATGTCATTTCCCACGTATTATGGCAGCACCTGCCACATAATCACACAAACGCCACTCTTGCGGAGCAAGCTCCGCCGCACCTCTGGGCGGCAGCGCCCCTGGCGCTTCCGCCCAGAGGTCCGCCCCTGCACGTATTCGCGCTTGCGTCAGGCGCCCGCGCGGCCGTCCTCCTGTTTCGTGTCCAGTTCTTGCAACTTGCGCAGTAACTTGGCCATCTTGTCCGGAATGTGTCGCGTCGCCGGCTCGTGGTAAGCGCGCTTGAGGTTTTTCGTTACAGGGTCCGTGATGTTTCAACTCGTTTCTTTGGTTCGGTGGTGCGTGCAATCTGGCGATCTGGAACTGCGGGGTGCACCTATGCTGTTGATGCATTCTCAACAGCGCGACGGCGATGATTGTTCCGTGGCACCTTGTCGCAAGGCACCTGTGTCGCATAAAAGTCGATCCAGACCTGCGCGCGTAATGGCGCCGCTGCAGATTGCGGCGCTATACATCTGCGGCCCAAGGGTATAGTTGCCGCATCTTGGGGCGCGCATCTGCACGCCCACCCCTGAAACAGCAGAAAATCCTCGCCCGTGAAAACAGCTCTCGCCGATGCCATCGCCGCCCGTGGATACACCACGCTCACCCCAGTTCAGGAGGCGGTGACAAATCCGGACCTGACCGGCGCCGACATGTTGGTGTCCGCGCAGACCGGATCGGGCAAGACGTTGGGATTTGGCCTTGCCATCGCACCAACATTGCTAGGCGAGGCCGAGAAATTCAGCGAGGCCGCCGCGCCGCTGGCCCTGATCATTGCGCCCACGCGCGAGCTGGCTCTGCAGGTCAAGCGCGAGTTGTCATGGCTCTATGCAGGCGCGGGCGCCGTGCTGGCGTCTTGCGTTGGTGGCATGGACATGCGCGAAGAACGGCGTACGCTAGGCCGCGGCGCGCATATTGTCGTGGCCACGCCGGGCCGCTTGCGCGATCATATCATGCGCGGATCGATCGACCTTGGCTCCCTGAAGGCCGTGGTGCTCGACGAGGCGGATGAGATGCTTGATCTGGGCTTTCGCGAGGATCTGGAATTCATCCTTGGTGAGGCGCCGGAGCAACGCCAGACGCTACTCTTTTCGGCCACCGTTCCCGCCGCCATCGCCAAGCTGGCAGGCGGATATCAAAAGGACGCCGTGCGCATCAGCACAGCGGCCGCCGAGGCCGGCCAGCACGCCGATATTGAATACCGCGCGCTGAGCGTGTCGCCCCGCGACGGCGAGAACGCCATCATTAATGTGCTGCGCTTCTACGAATCGCCCAACGCGCTGGTGTTTTGCAATACCCGTGCCATGGTCGCCCGCCTGACCACGCGCCTGTCAAATCGCGGATTTTCGGTCGTTGCGCTCTCAGGTGAGTTGTCGCAGGCCGAACGCACGCACGCACTGCAGGCAATGCGCGACGGTCGTGCCCGCGTTTGCGTCGCCACCGATGTAGCCGCGCGTGGCATCGACCTGCCTAACCTCGATCTGGTCGTCCACGCCGAACTGCCCGGCAGTCACGAGACACTGCTGCACCGTTCGGGCCGCACCGGCCGCGCGGGGCGCAAGGGTGTGTCCGTTCTGGTCGTGCCACCCGTCGCCCGCAAGAAGGCCGAGCGCATTCTGAACTGGGCAAAGCTGCGCGCTGAATGGGGCCCCGCCCCTTCGGCCGACGAAGTCACGGCCAAGGACGAAGAGCGGATGCTGGGCGACGAGGCGTGGTCAGAGGCGGTCACCGATGCCGAGGCCGGCACTGTCGCCAAGCTGCTTGAGCATTTCACGTCCGAGCAGATCGCCGCCGCCTATTTGCGCATGTTCCACAGCAAACATTCCGCACCCGAGGATCTGGGTGATCCGGGCGAGAAACCTGCACCGCGCACCGCGTTCGGCCCTAGCGTGTGGTTTTCCGTCTCCGGCGGGCGTGCCAAGGGGGCAGAGCCACGCCGCCTGCTGCCCATGCTCTGCAAGGCAGGCGGGATCACGCGCGAGGATATCGGCGCCATCCGCATCGGCGACACTGAAAGCTATGTGGAGCTGCGCAAACCGGCTGCCGCTGGCTTCAAGGCCAGCATTGGCGATAGCATGCGTGTTGAGGATGGCGCCGAAGTGGCCCAACTGGCCACGCCGCCTGCGATGGCCCAGCGGTCTAGTGGTGCGCCCGGCGGCAAGCCGGATAGCAAGCCGCGCACGGCCCCCAAGCCTGAGTGGAAGAAACCCGCGCCCAAAGGTCCGCCACCTGCCAGCCAACTGGACGACCTGCCCGCGATTCTGCCGCCAGAGGCGCAATCAGCAGCCAAGCCGAGCGCGCCGAATCCTGCGCCCAAAAGCACGGCAAAGGTGCAATACGATGACGCAGCTGCACCGCGCTACAAGAAGCCCAGAGACGAAGCGCCCGGCAGTCCGCACCGCAAGGGTCCGAAGCCCGACTTTACCCGCGACGGCGCAGTAACGGATGCTGCGGCCAAGCCGAAGTATAAGGGCAAGCCGGAGAGCTATACCAAGAGCGGCACCCCGGCTTCAGGCAAGGCTTCCAGCAAGAAGAACCGCGCCCGCACCGCCGAAAAGGCCGCCGAGGGCTATAGCAGCAAACCGGGCGCCAAGCCGGCTGGCAAACCGGGTGCGAAACCCTTTGCCAAACCGGGTGGCAAGCCTGCTGGGAAGCCATTTGGCAAGCCGAGCGGAAAGCCCGGCGCCAAGCCGTATAGCGGCCCGGCCAAAAGCGGGGCTGCACCGAAACGTGGCAAAGATTGAAGCGCTTCGTTAAATTCTAGAAGCTTCCTGCCCCGGATCAAGTCTGGGGCAGGTCTGCCTTTAAGCACTTTCCCTTAATCCGTCTCCGCCGCCTTCACCGTCTCGCGCCATTGCGGATTCATCCACGGCTGCTGGTTCGATGCGGGCAGTGGCGGTTTGCCTAAAATCATATCCGAAGCTTTTTCGCCGACCATGATGCTGGGGCCATTCAGGTTGCCATTCGTGATCTGAGGAAATATCGAGCTGTCGGCCACGCGCAGTTCGTCCACGCCGATGACGCGGCACTCCGGATCCACCACGGCATTCGGATCATCCGCCGCGCCCATCTTGCAGGTGCCGCAGGGGTGATACGCACTTTCTGCGTGCTCGGTGATGAACGCATCCAACTCAGCGTCACTTTGTATGTCTTTGCTTGGCTGGATCTCCTTGCCGCGATAAGCATCGAACGCAGCTTGGCCAAAAATCTCGCGGGTGATGCGGATGCAGCGGCGAAAATCCTCCCAATCGGCATCTTTGGACATGTAGTTGAACACGATCTCTGGCGCCGCCATAGGATCGTTTGACGCCAGACTGACGCGCCCCCGCGAGGCGGAACGCATTGGCCCGACGTGCGCCTGAAAACCATGCCCCTCTGCGGCGGCCTGACCGTCATACCGCACGGCCATCGGCAGGAAGTGATACTGGATATCGGGATATTCGACACCGGGCTTGGAGCGCAGGAAGGCAGCGCTCTCAAACTGGTTTGACGCGCCAAGGCCGGATTTGCAAAATAGCCACTGGGCCCCGATCAAACCCTTGGACCACAGGTTCCAGTGTTTGAAGAGGGTGATGGGCTGCGTGCAAGCCTGCTGGATATACAGTTCCAGATGGTCCTGTAGATTGCCCCCCACGCCGGGCCGGTCCGCGATCACGTCAATGCCATGCTCGGCCAAATGCGCGGCAGGGCCGATGCCCGACAGCATAAGGATTTTGGGCGAGTTGAAGGCGGACGCGGCCAGCACGACTTCGCGATTGGCCTGCACCACCTCGATCTTGCCGCCCCGCTCAATCTCGACCCCCGTCGCGCGCCCTTCCTCGATGATGATGCGCCGCACGAAACAGCGGAGCATGTCGCAGTTGGGACGCTTCAGTGCAGGGCGCAGATAGGCATTGGCGGCAGACCAGCGACGACCTTTGTAGATCGTCTGTTCCATCGGGCCAAAACCCTCTTGTTTTTCGCCGTTATAGTCGTCCGTTGTCTCATAACCGGCCTGCTTACCCGCCTGCACGAACGCCTTAAACAGTGGGTTGTCGCGCGGTCCGCGCGTGACATGCAATGGCCCGTCGGTGCCGCGCCACGCCGGGTCGCCGCCATGTCCGCCATCGGTCCAGTTCTCCATCCGCTTGTAATAGGGTAGCACGCTTGCATAGCCCCAACCGGCCGCGCCTGCACTCTCCCAGTGGTCAAAATCGCGCGCATGGCCGCGCACGTAGACCATCCCGTTGATCGAGGATGACCCGCCCACGACCTTGCCACGGGGCGCAGCGAGGCGGCGCCCCTGCAAGTGCGGCTCGGGCTGGGAGGTGTATCCCCAGTCATACCGCTTCATGTTCATCGGATAGCTGAGCGCGGCGGGCATCTGGATTAACGGCCCGGCATCGGTGCCGCCGTATTCCAGCACCAGAACGCTGTGCTTGCCGTCCTCAGACAAACGATACGCCATGGCCGACCCGGCTGAGCCTGACCCGATAATGATGAAATCGGCTTGCATGATGATCCCTTTCCAAAACAGTATTAAAGAATACTTACCATCGGTCAGTTTTTTGGTCAAAAGGTAAATATTGTGACCTTGCCGCCAACACGTTAGGTTGCAAACTCACCAGAGCGGCAGGCATATGGCACGACAATCCATCGGAGATATCAGACGCGCGGAGCTGTCGCAGGCGGCGTTCGAGGCATTGGTGCGGCATGGCATCCGTGGCACTACGCTGGACCGCGTTGCAAAGATTGCCGGCGTGTCCAAGGGCGTGGTGCTACACCATTTCAGGGACAAGGACGCATTGTTCGAAGGGGTTCAGCGCAAGGCCAATACTGTTCTGCGCATCTGCGTGACAGAGCTTCTGCATCATGCCGATACCCCGCTGGAGCGGCTCTATGCCATCATCGCAGGTAATTTTGCAGCGCCCGTGTTTCAACAGGAAATCTGTCATGCTTGGATATCGCTCTGCTCGGACGTGCCGCACAATCGGCAAAGTCAGCGCATCCAGACAGCGGTCCACGCCCGGATGCGCAGCAACCTGCTTAGCGCATTGCGGCCAATAGCAGCGGGCGACGCCCCGCGCGTCGCATTCCAGCTGCGCACGGTGATGGATGGTATCTGGCTGCGCGCCAGCTTCCAGATTGCACCGATGACTGGGGCAGAGGGCGTGGCCGAGGTCGATTTTGCCGCGCGCCACCTGCTGGCCGCGCATCATGTTGCACTGGGGGATATAGATGCCGCACGGGCCAAGATGCAGAGTCTCGCCGACCTCATCCTGACCACCCGCATCTTTCGCGAGCAGGCACTGACAGGCGGTTGAACTGAGGTGAAACAAGTAGGGGCTTTGCCCCCGCCGCCCTGCGGGCGTCTCCCTAGGATATTTAGGGCCAGAAGATGCACTGAACCTCGGCATCTTCTGGCTCTAAATATCCTAGCCGAAGGCAATAATCTTTCTTTGGCGTTTCCTCAAATTACGCGAATGACGTCCTTGTCAATTGCCAGGACATAGCCTTCGCGTGCGATATTCTTGACTAGCAGGCCGCTGACCATCTGGTTGCCTAGTGTGTCGCGGAGTCGTTTGATCCGTGTGGCGCCAGCGGCTTCTTCGCAATCTGTGGCGTCTCGGCCTGAGACGATGCCTTCTATTTCGGCCCCAGTCAGGACGTCGCCGTCCATACGCGCCTCAGCCAAGACCGACAGTGTCTCGATCGCGGCATCTGTCAGTTTAAAGCCCATATTGTTCAGGTACACTGACTTCTCGGCCCGGCTTATCAATAGCGAACTTACCTGAATGCCCGATCGTTCTATCTGAGCCATGCGGCGGTTTAGCAGCGTCAGCATGACGAGGAAAACGACAGCTGCAATCAGCAGCGCCGCGCTAAAGACCAGTAATACAAAAATTACCATACGGTAGCTGACCAGCGTTTCGCTGAATGAGGTCCCAGACAGGGCGAGGATTTCAAGCAACTTGATCTCGGCATCGCTGGTCAGCGCGTCGTTCTCGATGAATATCCGCTCTACCCGCGCGTTAAAGGCGCCTGCATCGGGCAGTGATATAAAAAGCAGCACAGCCGCGAGCGCAAGGATGGCCACGATGGCTGCAATCCCTAGCGTGACCACCCGGTTGCCCGACCTGAGGGCATCAGCGGCCAGAATCGTCTCGCCATTCATTGTTGAGACACCGATAGCACCTTCAGCAAGGTCAGCCCCTGCGTGGCGAGCCGCCTTTGAATCTGCGCGCGCGCAGCGCCCTCTGTGCAGGCCCCATCTGTCATCATGGTACCATAGAACAGTTCCAGCGGGTTATCTCGCTTGGCCTTGTATTCCGCGAGGCAGGTCGCGTGTGCGGGTGCCGTGATCAGGGCCGCCAGGGCCAGGGGTGCAATTATTTTTATCATGGGCCAAAGATGACGAAACACGCACCGCTATACAATATCCATCGGCGTGCCTGGCCACGGTTATCCGATAGCAATTGTACGATATTGCGTGGCCGGGCCGGGAGGGGCCAGCCTGAGCATGTCTCGACTATCCCGAACATCTGAAAGGAAATGATCCAATGTCCGGAAAATTCATCTCATTCATCATTGCGGCCTCTATCGCCGTCACAGGCATGACCGCAGCTCCGGCACAGGCCAGCGACCGTGATCTAGCCCGCGCATTGGCTGCCATCGCAGGCGTCGCGATCATCGGCGTCGCGATCAATGAGGGCCGCAAGGACAAGCGCCACGCGGCCCCGCGGGAGCACCGCGTGCAGAAACAATACCGTGCTCTGCGCGCCCAAGCATATCAGCCGCGCCGGCCTGCGGTGGAGCGTGCCTACCGCCAGGGCGTTCGTGATCAGCGCCACGTGACGCGTGAGCGACGGGCCGAACGGCGCGTTGAGCGCCGCCATGGCTATGGGCAACAACGCGGCTACGGTGCACGGCCCTATGGCTATGGGCACTGACACCAAACATATTTCAGCTATGAAGGACCCCCATGTGGGGTCCTTCTTTGTTGGCTGCTGGTATTTGGCTGCGCAGCGTGCTTTCTGCTGAGCATGACCGGACCCGATTATTCATATGAAGAGGCCGCCCGTGCAGGCGGCGCACGCATCATCGCTGGCGTGGACGAGGTGGGGCGCGGCCCACTGGCCGGGCCGGTGACCGCCGCCGCCGTCGTGCTGGATCCGCTGCGCATTCCCGAGGGGCTGAACGATTCCAAAAAGCTGAGCGCCGTGCGGCGACGCGTGCTCTATGATGCCATTGCCGCCTGCGCTGAGGTCAGTATCGCCCATGCCAGCGTGGAGGAGATCGACGAGCTGAACATACTGCGCGCCTCACATCTGGCGATGGAGCGGGCCATAGCAGGCCTGCCGCGCCGTCCTGATATGGCGCTGATCGACGGCAACCTGATCCCGCGCGGTCTGACCATCCCAGCACGTGCAATTATCCGGGGCGACGCTCTGTCTGTATCGGTTTCGGCGGCCTCAATCATGGCCAAAATATGTCGGGATTATGTCATGCGGGATTTGGCGCAACACTACCCCAGCTACAGCTGGGAGACGAACGCAGGCTATCCCTCCAAAAGCCACAAAGAGGCGCTGCAAAATCTGGGAGTGACCCCTCACCATAGACGTTCGTTCAAGCCGGTCCACAACATCTTGTATCAAGATGAATAACTAACATCTTGATTCAAAAAAGAAATTGACCGCGAATCGCCTTTAGTCCATTTTTGTCCACAAGCAGACAGAGCGCACAAACGCGCCGGGATAGAGGCAAGACATGACAAAGATGACTAATATCGAGGTGGCTCCAACGCTCCCTCTCAATCAGATCCTGAGCGGCGATTGCATCGAGGCGATGAATGCGCTTCCTGAAAACTCGGTTGACCTGATTTTTGCCGACCCGCCCTATAACCTGCAGCTCAAGGGTGACCTGCACCGGCCCGACAATAGCCAAGTCGACGCGGTTGATGATGCTTGGGACCAGTTCGACAGCTTTGCCGCTTATGACACCTTCACGCGCGCATGGCTGGCCGCCGCGCGCCGCCTGCTGAAACCAAACGGTGCGATTTGGGTCATTGGCAGCTACCACAACATTTTCCGCGTCGGTGCCTCGCTACAGGATGCAGGTTATTGGATCCTGAATGATGTAGTATGGCGCAAGTCGAACCCGATGCCGAATTTCCGGGGCAAGCGTCTGACAAATGCGCATGAGACAATGATCTGGGCGTCTAAATTTGAAGGCGCTAAATATACCTTCAATTACGAGGCGCTGAAGGCGCTTAACGACGGCGTCCAGATGCGCAGCGACTGGGTGCTTCCGATCTGTACTGGGCATGAGCGGCTGAAGAACGAGGCTGGCGACAAAGCCCATCCGACGCAAAAACCGCAAAGCCTGTTGCACCGCATCATTGTCGGCAGCACAAATCCTGGCGATGTCGTGCTTGACCCGTTTTTTGGAACCGGCACGACTGGCGCTGTGGCCAAGATGTTGGGCCGCGACTACATTGGGATCGAGCGCGAAGAGGCTTACCGCACCGTCGCCGAAAAGCGCCTGAAAGGTATCCGCAAGTTCGACCGCGAGGCGCTGCAGGTCAGCATCTCAAAACGCGCCGAGCCGCGCGTGCCTTTTGGCCAGCTGGTCGAGCGGGGGATGCTGCGCCCCGGTGAAGAGCTGTATTCGTTGAACCAGCGCCACAAGGCCAAAGTGCGCGCTGATGGCACGCTGATCGGCGATGACATCAAGGGCTCGATCCATCAGGTTGGCGCCCATCTGGAAGGCGCGCCCAGCTGCAATGGCTGGACCTACTGGCACTTCAAGAAGGACGGTAAGCGCGTGCCCATCGACCTTCTCCGCCAGCAGATCCGCGCCGAGATGGCGGATCGTCCGAACTAAGAGTTTACTCCAGATAAAAAGAACACCGCCGGTGCCTGTGGTCTGACGCTAGGCACCACCTTAACTACGCCCTGCCGACTTGTCGGTGGGGTGTTTTTTGAGTATTTAAGAAACGATGAAAGGCTCAAGGTGCCCGCTTTCATCGTTCTCCAAATACTCAAATCGCTGCTCTGTCCTAAAGCGCCCACGCCGCTTTTAGCCCGTCCAGTACCGCCTCTTCTGCTGTTCTCGGTGCCATGCAGTCTCCGATGCCGATCACTTGGCCTTCATAGCGATCCAGCGCCACCAACAGGGCGTCCGACACTTCGGTCCCTTGGGCCAGCACCAGTGTGTCGGTCTCTTCGACTAGCAGGGCCTCGCCGTTGGCCGCGTTGATGAAATAGGCGGTGTCGCTGTCTGCGCCGTAGAGCTGCGCGTATGGAATGATCTCGACCCCCAGTTTCTGTACACGGCCCACCATCGTATCGCGCACGTAGCTCTGCAGCATTTCGCCCGCATGGGTGCCGTTGACGCAGAGCCGAACGCGGCGGCCTGCGCTGGCCAGCAATTCGGCCACGCCAAGGCCAACCCAGTCGGCGCGCCAGTCGGCGATGGTGACGGAGCCGCCTACATTGGCGTGGCTGCGCAGCACGTCCCACGCTGTGACGATATGTGCATCCTCGCCAAACTCCATGCCTTTAGGCGTCCGAGCCGTTCCGCCCGTGGCGACGATCACGGCGCGCGGCGCAGCCTCTGCCACAGCTTCCGCCGTCACCGCGCTGTTCAGATGTACTGTTACGCCAGCGCGCTGCATCTCTGCTGAAAGGTTCGTGACGATCCCGCCGAATTCGCTACGTCCCGGTAGCATTTGGGCCAGTAATGTCTGGCCCCCCAGTTGGGCTGTAGCCTCGTGTAGCATCACGTGGTGGCCCATCGCCGCGGCGGTCGCGGCGGCCTTCATGCCTGCTGGGCCGCCGCCGATTACCATGACGGTCTTGGGCGTCTTGGCCATGCGCAAGGCGCCATAGCGTAGCTCGCGGCCCGATTCGGGATACTGGATGCAGGAGATCGGCACGCCCTTGTGAAAATGTCCGATGCATGCCTGATTGCAGCCGATGCAGGCGCGGATGTCGCCCGGAGTGTCCGCCTTCGCCTTGGCCGGCATCATCGGATCGCAAATCAGCGCACGGGTCATGCCGCACATGTCGGCTTGGCCGGAAGCGACAATACTTTCGGCCTCTTGCGGCTGGTTGATGCGGCCTGCGACCATCACAGGGATATCTATTGCCTGTTTCACCGCATGGGCGAAGGGGGCGAGATAGCCGGTGTCCTGAAACATTGGTGGCACAATATGGATCGCCCCGCCGAGGGTGGCTGACGTGCCGGCGATGACGCTGACATAATCGAGGCTGGGCGCCAGCGCGCGGATCACATCTAGGCTGCCCGCGTCGGTCATGCCGCCCTCGGTATGCTCGTCGCCCGAGATCCGTAGGCCAAGGACAAAGCCAGACTTTGTGGCCGCGTGCACTGCATGCAATATCTCGGCCAGGAACCGCATCCGGTTTTCCGCGTTACCGCCATACGCGTCCTCGCGCATGTTCACCTGCGGACTGAGGAACTGCGCGGGCAGATAGCCATGACTGGCGACGATCTCGACCCCGTCCATACCGGCTGCTTGCATACGGGCAGCGGCAGCGGCGTAGCCGTCTACCACCTCGCGGATCATATGCAATGTCATGGCGCGTGGGATCACGTGAAAGCGGTCCGAAGGCGTGGCTGATGCCGAATACGCCACCGGCGCGGTGCCATCCGCGACCTCCATGATCTCGCGGCCCGGGTGAAAGAGCTGGGCGAAGATGCGGGTGCCGTGGGCGTGAACCGTCTCGGCCAGCCTGCGCAGGCCCGGCAGGCAGCCATCATCAGTGCCCATCAGGACGTGCGAGGTATAGCGCGCCGTCTCATGCACGCCGACAACTTGGCTCACGATCAGGCCTGCACCACCGCGCGCGCGCGCCTCATGATAGGCGATCATCGCATCGGTGACGTGGCCATCATGCGCCATCGACGTGTCATGTCCGGTCGACAGGATGCGGTTTTGTACCGTCACGCCGCCGATGGTGAGTGGCGTGAACAGGGTCGGAAATATCTGCGATGTATCTGGCATCAGGACGGCCTCGGCTGGAGTTCGCGGTTACGGTAGCGGCACGCCTGCCAGCCTTCAAGCGGGCGGTGGGTTATCAGCCTTGTTGTATGGTTTCCAGTCGGTGATCTGGGGGTAATATGCCTTGCGCCACGCTCGCACGCGCGGGTTCATCACGCGCCGCCACAGAGGCGGCACCATCGCAGCCATCGTCATGATAGGATAGCCATAGGGCAGCTGCGGCGCGTCGGTTTCGGCATGGTTTTGCAGCAGGGGAAACCGGCGGTCGGGCTTGTAATGATGATCCGAATGGCGTTGCAGGTTTATCAGTAGCCAGTTCGTGGCCGTATGCGCCGCGTTCCAGCTATGGCGGGGTTTGACATGCTCGTATTTGCCTTCTCCCAGATGCTCGCGCGTAAGGCCATAATGCTCGATGTAATTGACCAGTTCCAGCTGCCAGACCGCAATCAACGCCTGCCAGAGGAACAGCGCTAGGCCGATCCAGCCGCCCAAGACGAGTGCCAGCACAAGCATCGCCACCTGTAGCGCCCAGTAGCGCCAGAATGGATTGCTGGGATGGATCCATTTGCGGCCTCGGCGGGCCTGCATCGCGGCCTCAGCGTGAAAGGCTGACTTCAGCGACATCGGCAGCACGCGGAAAAAGAAGCGGTGAAACCCCTCGTTATAACGCGCGGTCACCGTGTCGCGCGGGGTGGCGACATGGCGGTGATGCACTTGCAGATGTTCGGATCGGAAATGCGAGTACAGAACCATCGCCAGAAGCACATCGCCCATCAAGCGCTCGGCGCGTGGCTTTTGGTGCATCAGCTCATGCGCGTAGTTTATGCCGACCGTGCCGGTGATGACGCCCACGCCAAAGAAGAGCGCAATCTTTTCCGCCACGCCCAGATGCGCGGCCTGTGGCACGTACCAGATCATCCAAAAGAGCAGGGTAAACTGCACTGGGGCCCAGACCAGCGTGATGAGGCGATACCACGTCAGGTCGGATTCGCTATCCGGGTCCAGATTTTCCAGGTTCAGACCCAGAAATGCATCCAGCAAGGAGAAGAAATACCATGTGAAGGCCGGCAGCAAGATCACCGTCCAGCCCCCATGTAGCGCGCCAAGGATGGCGATGGGGACTAGCAGCAGCGACATCCAAAAGGGCAGGGCGCGGCGGATGTTGGCGGCGGTGGACATGATGTCGGCTCCAACAAGGGTAATTCCTAACCTAGCTGGTTTCGCGCAAAACGCCACGCGACAGATCAAAGACTTTGCGCATAAGCGTCGGTAGCTGCGCAGGCTGGAAATCGGCCAACTGCACGAACTGGCCGATCGGAGGCGCCGCTTCCATGCCGACCTGCGCGACCTCAATTGCAAGGCGCAGGTGGAAATGGGTGAAGGTGTGGCGCGCCTCCTCGTTCAAGGCCTGCCACTCTGCCTCCAGCGGCGGCGCGGGTGTGGGGGGAGCTTCGCCCCAGTTGCTGCCTGGCCAGCCCAACATGCCGCCCAAAAGGCCGCGATCCTCACGCCGCTCCAGCAATATCGCGCCATCGCTGCGCTGCACAACATAGGCAATGCCAAGGCGGACCGGCTTGGGTTTTTTCGGTATTTTTTTCGGGAGCTCTGCCGCTGTCCCTGCGACTCGCGCCACGCAGGGCGTCCGCCACGGGCATATCCCGCAAGCGGGGCTGCGCGGGGTGCAGATGGTCGCGCCCAGATCCATCACCGCCTGTGCATAATCACCGGAGCGATGCTGCGGCGTCAGGGCCGTGGCGGCGGCTATCAACTCGGGCTTGGCCGCAGGTAGGGGCGTGTGGATGTCGTGCAGGCGCGCCATCACACGCTCCACATTGCCGTCAACCACCACCTCGGGTGCATCGAACGCGATGGCCGAAATTGCGGCAGCGGTGTAGGGTCCGATGCCGGGCAGGTTCAGCAACGCCGCGTGATCCTCGGGAAACTGCCCGCCATGGTCGGCCACCACCACCCGCGCGCATTTCAGCAGATTGCGCGCGCGCGCATAATATCCAAGGCCCGCCCACTCGCCCATCACGTCGCCATCTTCGGCGGCGGCCAGATCGGCGACAGTCGGCCAGCGCGCGGTAAAGCGCTGGAAATAGGCGGTGACAGCGGCCACGGTGGTCTGTTGCAGCATTACCTCGGACAGCCATATGCGGTAGGGGTCCGGCCGTGCGCCCGTCTGCCGTGCCGCGGGGCTGGTGCGCCATGGCATATCCCGCGCGTGGCGATCATACCAATGCAGCAGATCGTCTGCCTTCGCCGTCTCACGCATTGTTTATGTCCCAATCGGCTTATCTGCTGGCAAGGCGCGCCACATGCCCTAAAATGGCCTATAATTACAGGAGGTCAATCGATGTCGCCCCGCCGCCCCACCACCAAGGGTTTCGCACGCTCTAGCACGCTGCTTCAGGAGCGGATCCGCAAGGTATCCGAAAGCCGGGGCTTTGCCGAATCGCGTCTGCTAACTCAATGGGCGGAAACCGTGGGTGAGGATGTCGCGGCCATCGCCCGCCCGGTTAAGGTGGGCTATGGGCGCGGTGGTATCGGTGCGACACTGACTTTGCTGACGACGGGCGCGCAGGCCCCCATGTTGGAAATGCAAAAAGAACAGCTGCGGGCCAAGGTCAATGGCGTCTACGGCTACAACGCCATCAGCCGCATCACCATCACCCAGACTGCGCCGACAGGCTTTGCCGATGGGCAGGTCAGCTTTCAGCATCGCACCCCTAAACCTGCGCCGCGCGTGCCTGACCCCGAGTCGGTTGCCGAGGCGCGTCGCATCGCCGCCCCTGTGGCCGATGACGGCCTGCGCGCCGCGCTTGAAACGCTGGCGCAAAACGTATTATCCAGATCTAAACGCTGATCCGAAAAAGGAATATCGCCATGAAACGCAGAATATTGATTGGGGTTGCCGCTGCAGCCATCGTCGGTGGCGCCCTCTGGTGGCAGCTGGGCGAAAATGAGACGACAGGCGCCGCGACCGCCGCTACCCCGGAATATGCTGATGCCGACACCTCATCTGTGACCGAAATGACGATGGGCCCCGAAGATGCCAAGGTGACGATCACCGAATACGCCTCCTTTACGTGTCCGCATTGCGCGACGTTCCACCAGACCACCTTCAAGGAATTGAAGCGCGACTACATCGACACCGGCAAGGTGCATTTCATCTATCGCGACGTCTATTTCGACCGGGTCGGCCTCTGGGCGTCGATGGTTGCGCGTTGCGGCGGTCCGGTGCGGTTCTTTGGCATTTCTGACCTGCTCTATTCGCAGCAGAAAGAATGGATGGGCGGGGACGATGCCGTGGCCATCTCCAACAATCTGCGCCGCATCGGCAAGGTCGCTGGGCTAAGTGAGGATCAGGTCAATGCCTGTCTCGAGGACGCAGACAAAGCTGAGACGCTGCTGGCGTGGTTCAACCAGAACAAGGATGCAGACGAGATATCATCGACCCCGACGTTGATGATCAACGGTACGCAATACGGCAACATGCCCTATTCCGAGCTGAAGGCCGTCATCGAAGAAAAGCTGGCCGAATGAGCGCGGCGCCCCTCGCGGGCCTCAAGGTCATTGAGTTGGCTCGCATACTGGCTGGCCCTTGGGCCGGTCAGACGCTGGCCGATTTGGGCGCCGATGTTATCAAGTTAGAAAGTCCAGAGGGCGACGATACCCGCCGCTGGGGGCCGCCTTTTATCGACCGCGAGGGCGATCGGAGTGCGGCCTACTTCCACGGCTGCAACCGCGGCAAGACCAGCGTGACGGTCGATTTCCGCACTGAGGACGGTCAGGCACAGGTGCGCGACATGATCGCAGGCGCCGATATCGTGATCGAGAATTTCAAGGTCGGGGGGCTTGCAAAATACGGTCTGGACTATGCGACGCTGTCGCAGGACTTCGCCGGTCTGATCTATTGCTCGATCACCGGGTTTGGGCAGGATGGTCCCTATGCACACCGCGCAGGCTATGACTATATCATCCAAGGGATGTCCGGCCTGATGTCGATCACCGGCGCGCCCGAGGGGCAGCCGCAACGCGTGGGCGTGGCGATCACCGACATCTTTACGGGCGTTTATGCGACCACTGCTATCCTCGCTGCGCTGCACCAACGCGGCACGACGGGCAAAGGCCAGCAGATCGACATGGCGCTGCTGGACGTGGCTGTGGCTGTGACGGCGAACCAGTCGATGAACTACCTCACAACCGGGCAGGCGCCCGGACGAATCGGAAATTTCCATCCCAATCTGGCACCTTATCAGGTGTTTGATTGCTCCGACGGCTACATCATCATCGCCGTGGGAAATGATGCGCAATATCACCGCCTTTGCGGGGCTCTGGGTGTGCCTGAGCTGGCGACGGCGCCAGAATACGCGACGAACGAAGGCCGCGTTGCGCAGCGCGACACGCTCAGCGCGCTTTTGACCGCGCGGACCGCCACGTTCACCAAGGAAGGCTTGCTCGCCAAATGCGAGGAGGCAGGCGTGCCTGCCGGGCAGATCAATACGCTGGACGAGGTTTATGCAGATCCCCAAGTGATTGCGCGTGGTATGCAGATCGCGCCGGACGGCGTGCCGGGGGTCAGGACGCCGATCCGGTTTTCGGACGCAGAATTGTCACTTGAAAGGGCTTCGCCGAAGCTGGGTAGCAAGGCCTGAAGTGACTGCGGCCGGGGCGGGACAGGGGGCCGCGCAGGCCCCGGGCGGGACATGCAAGTTCACTGGGCTTGCATGGCTGCTCTCTGTCTCAAGTGCGTAGCCCGCCGGACGAACACCTGCCCGTTTCGTCGCACCAAAGGTGCGCGGTGTACCACTGGCGCTTTGGATACGTAGTGCGACCTTCATGTAGCAGGGGGATGTAGCACCATAAGTGCTTTCTGAAGTCGCGGCGGCGCCACCCCATGGGCAGACGCTCTTCCGGGTTTCGTTGCCTTACAACCCCAGCGTTTTAAGCCGCGCATCCAACTCCGCCCAGTCCTCAATTTTGAGCCGCACTGGCAGTGTCAGTACATTCGCCCGAAACCCCGCAGGCAATCGCACTGCGTCCTTCTCGGTCGTTACCAGTTGCGCGCCCAGCTTTGCCGCCTCGGCCGCCAGCCGGGTCAGCAGGGCAGGCGTGAACGGCTGGTGATCGTCCAGTGCCTCAGCACCAGCCAGATTGGCGCCCATGCTGCGCAGTGTTGCAAAGAACTTTTCGGGGTGGCCAATTCCCGCGAAGGCGAGACAGTGCGCGCCGCTCCAGTCCATGCCAGTCTGCAAAGGCACCAGCGCCCCGCGCAGATGGGGCAGGAATATCGCATGACACCATGCCGCCTGAAACCCCGCCTGTGCGGAGATGCCGCCGATAGACAGCAACAGGTCTGCCCGTGCGAGGCCGGCGCCGACGGGTTCGCGGAGCGGCCCCGCTGGTAGGCAGCGACCATTGCCGAACCCAGCAACCGCATCGACCACGATGACCGATAGATCCTTGTACAGCGATGGATTCTGAAACCCGTCATCCAGGACCACCACTTCGGCCCCGGCCTCTGCGGCGGCCAGCGCGCCGGCTGCGCGATCCCGCGCCACCCAGGCAGGTGCGAATGCCGCTATCAACAGCGGCTCATCCCCCACATCAACGGCGCTGTGGAGGGTCGGGTCCACCTGCACTGGGCCAGCCAAGCGGCCGCCATGACCGCGGCTGACCACATGGGCGATGCGACCCCGTGCGGCTAAATGCTGGACCAGCGCGATTACCGTTGGTGTTTTGCCTGTGCCGCCTGCGTTCAGATTGCCGATGCAGATCACCGGCACTGGCGTGCGCTGGGCCGTGCCCTGCGCCAGACGGCGCGCAGTGGCACGGGCATAGAGCGCACCGAGGGGTGACAGCAGACGTGCCCGCAAACCCGGCGCTGATGGCGGGCGCAGCCAGAATTCTGGGGCGCGCATCAAGCCCATTACAGCTCGTCCAGTATGTCGTGCAACAGCGCTAGTATCTGGTCTGTCACCTCGGCGCCAACGGTCGCCACCTCCCACGCGGCATGGGCCATCGCTGCGCTGCGGTCAGCGGCGATCAGATGCGCCACCGCCGCGGCCAGCGTGTCTGCGTCGCGCACGATGCGCGCGCCGCCTGCGCTGGCGTAGCGGCGATAACTGGGCAGGTAGCGCCCCACATTTGGGCCATAGATAATGGCCGCGCCATGTGAAGCAGGCTCGTTTGGGTCGCTACCGCCCATACCCGGAAGCAACGAACTGCCCATCATCGCAATGGTTGCGAGGCGATACCAAAGCCCCATTTCGCCGCGCGTATCGGCGAGCAAGACTTGCGTCGCCTCGCTGGGCATCCCGCCATGCGACCAGACGGCATGGCGCCAGTTGCCCTGCCGCAGCGTCGTGCGAAACGCCTCTGTCTCGTTCAGGTCGCTCGGCACAAGGATCAGGAACAGCCTGTGCGCAAGGCGGCTGGCCTGCCGGTGCGCATCCAAAATCGCCTCCAGCTCTGCATGGCGGACCATCGCAGCCAGCCAGATGGGCCGCCCGCGCAGAGAGGTGGCCATCTCGTCGCGCAGCACCTCGTCGTAGGGCAGTGTGATTGCGCCCTCCTGAAAGAGACCGGAAACCGTTATCTTGTCCGCGTCGACGCCCAGCCGTCGCATATGCTGCGCCGCCGCATCAGAGCGGGCCATGACAGTGCGAAAGCGCGCCAGCAGGGCAGGTGTTACATCTGGCAGCCAGCGCCAGCCGTGGGTCTCTAGCATCGACGCCTCGGCATCGACGAGGATCAAGGGGACGCCCGCATCGCCAGCCGAGGTAATCAGCGCTGGGCGCAGCTCGCCGCCGGTCCACAGGCAGATATTGGGCCGCCAATGGGCCAGAAACGCATCTGCGTCTGCCGGAGTATCGCCGCCCAGCTTCTGGTGAAAGATTAGGGCGCGGGCCTTTCTGGGGCTTTGCACACCCTCGTCAACGGTCAGCAGCAAGTGCAGCCCACCGCCCGCAATACCGGGCGTGCCGCCGCGCTGCGCCGCCAACCGTTCGACCATCTGGATCAGCGCGTCGGCATGCTCGAGGCTGGTTGCGTGGCCCCAGATCAGTGCGCCTTCGGGCCGCGCGCCGCTGGGCACAAAAACACCATCCGCCGCGCCGCGCCGGGCCAGCACCATATAGGCGGCAAGGCTGAGCGAGCGCGGCATTTCGCGGCCGTCTCAGCCCAGCTCTTCGGTGGAAGAGGCTTCGGCCTCCTCGTCGCGCAGACGATGTAAATGCGCGATAAAGTAGCGCATATGGGCGTTGTCGACAGTGCGCTGGGCCTCTGCCTTCCATGCGCTGTGGGCGGTGTCATAGTCTGGGAAAATGCCGACGATATGCAGATCATCGATTTTCTTAAACACATTTTTGGATGGATCAGTCAGTTCTCCGCCGAAGACGAGATGAAGGCGTTGGGTCATGTCTGGCTCCTCCTTGTGATCAATGGTGCTTAGGTATCGTGCGGGGCAGGTTGGGGCAAGGGTACGCGTCTTAGTCCAGAGCGTGCCTGGGGCTATCGTTGATAGCGCCAGGCCCCGGTTCTACGTCCCGGGCTGGGAGGGGGGACCAAACGCCACCCTTACCTTTTATCATATCCTTGCTTTTGCGCGCTATACAGCTGCGCATAGAGTCGGTTCTGCTTTAGCAGATCCTCATGCCGACCTTCTTCCACCAATTGCCCGCTCTCCAGTACGAATATCCGGTCTGCATCGGCGATCGACGACAGGCGGTGCGCGACGATGATCGTTGTCTTGCCGTTGGTCAGGCGGTTCAGTGCGCTCTTGATCCGCGCCTCAGTTGCCTGGTCCAGTGCGCTGGTCGCCTCGTCCAGCAAGATGATCGGTGCGTCGGTCAGAAAGGCGCGCGCGATGGCGATGCGCTGCTTTTGCCCACCCGACAGTTGCGCACCCTTGGGGCCAACAGGGGCGCCGCCCCGCGCGCGGATCAGATCAGCAATCTCAGCGTTTTTGGCAGCTTGCCAGACCTCCGCGTCTGTGGCGCTTGGATTGACGTAGCGGATATTTTCCCAGATCGAATTGTTAAAGATCACGATATCTTGGGCCACCACAGAATAGGCGCTGCGTAGCGCGCCGACCTTAAGCTGATCGATGGGTTGCCCACCGATGGTGATGCGCCCGGCCTTGGTGTCGTATAGCCGCGTCAGCAGGGACAGGATTGTCGTTTTGCCCGACCCGGTGGAGCCGACGATCGCCGACACCTTGCCGCCTTGAAATGTCATCGACAGATCCTCGAACAGCGGCTGGTCGCTGGTGTAGGAAAACCGCAAGTCCTGCAGCACGATATCGCCGCCAGTATCGAAATGGTCCACCGCATCCTTGGCGTCAGTGATCGAGGGCACCTCGCGATAAAGGCTGCGAATACGGTCTAGTAACACCATGTTCGACGGTAGCGCGCCAAAAAACAGCGCCAGAAGGCGGGCCGGGTCGAAGACCATGACCATTCCCAAGAGGAAAGTGATGATGCCGGCACCATCTACGTCGAAATCGGGCGACAGGACCATGTAACCGCCCCCGCCAATCACAAGAACGTAGACGAACGCCGAGCTGAGGTCGATCGACGGCATCACCAAGGCCTGCGTGATCTGGACGCGGTTCATCAGGTCGCGGATCGACCCGGTCCCTTTCATCAGGCGCCCTGTCTCGACGCCCTCTTGGCCTGCGATCTTGACGGTGCGCATGCCGGCTGCCGTCTCCTCGATGCCGTTCATGTATTCGCCCAGCGCCGTCTCGGCTTCGCCTTGGGTGACCTTTACCCGGTTCGATACGTAATTCATGATCCAGATGATGAAGGGCAGGACCACGATGGCGGTGCCGAACAGGATCGGGTTTTTCCAGATTAGATAGGCCGACACGATGATGACCGTCACCGCGTCGCGCACAGCATTGGCCGTGGCCTGCCCGACAAACACGCCCAAGGCCTGCGTCTGCGTCACCAGCCGCTGAATGATCTCGCCCGATTTGGTCCGCTCGAAATAGGCCAGATCGAGGGCCATCATATGCGTAATCAGGTCGCGCCGCATTTCAAAGATTGCGTCATTACTGACCCAGACGGTGATGCGCGGCACCAGATACGACATCAGCGCGCGCACGGCGAAGAGGATGAAAACGACGATGCAGACCTGTACCAGATCGGCGACGCTCCCGCTTTCGAAAATGACGCGCAGGCCGCTTTCGGTCATCGACAGGAACTGCTGATAGACGACGCCCTGCACCAGGATCATACCCAGCACCAGTGCCAGCCAAGGCGCCTTTTGCCGCAGATACCGCGACCAGAGCCAGCGCAGATTGTCGCGGTCCCGCTCGGTATAGAGCGGCGCGCGTTTGGGTTTGGTTGGTTGGGTCATACGCGCTGTGCCTTGGGGTTCGGAGCTGCCTATCCGCCTTAACGGGTTCCGGCGGCAAGGTCACCTGCCGCCGCAGAATGGTATTGGATTACTCCCAGCAGCTGACGAGCACGGTCATTCCGCTCGCGCGATCAGCCATCTGTGCAGGCGCTAATGCAGCCGAGGGTGTGGCATCGGAAGGCGTGGCGCCTGCCTGTCCCAACACGCGCGACAGCGCGGCGGCATCGGCGGCGAAAGCCACGTCATCTGGCAAAACGCGCCCGCCCTGCATACGAGGAAGTAACATGCCCAGAACGGCGCCGCCTGCATCCATGACAGGCCCGCCGGCATCGCCCTTTAGCGCGTTCAGCGTGAGGCGCGCGACGTTTTCCTGTCCGTCCAGCCCGCGAATGTCCGACACGATGCCAAAAGTCAGCGAAGGCGCACCCAGAACGCCGCCATAGGAATAGCCCGCAAGCGTCACCTCAGATTGCAGGCGCGGCGCATTTCGCGCCATCGCCGCGATACCGATGGGCGCCGTCGCATCGCGCGGACGCAGAACAGCGATACCGGCGTCGGACGCGGCGATATCAGCGTCGCGGCCATTTTCGATGGTGATGCGCCCGCAGGCGCCGACGATCTCTGAAGTGGTCACGACCGTACCGCGCCCGTCGACGTAAAAGCCCGAGCGCGAGAACAGCGGTCGGCGGATTTCTAGTCCCGAAACAAGGTCGATGTTTTGTGCGCCATTCGCGCCGGCGGCTGGATCCAGCACACCGGCTGTCCGTGCAAAGCTATCTTGCATCACAGCCAGAATGCGCGTGCGCCGCTCTTCGTCGCCCGCTGGCCAGATAAATGTGAACCCCTTGATTTCGCCATTCTCCAGCCCCGCCTCGGTATGCGAGATCATGCGCGCGTTCTGCCCCGTTAGGGTAAAGCTGTTATTGCCACGTTCGCGCGGGCCGTCCTGCGGAACGATCTCAAGGGTCTGCATGATGTCGTAGAGCCCAAACAGCGTATCCTGCGTGCCCTCTTGGCTTATCATCATCACGCTGGCGGGGATGTCTCCGCTCGCCTCGAACTGTGCAAACGGTGGATCGTAGCGCGTGAATTTCACCACGCCCAGTGGCACCTGCATCTCGATGCCCATCTTTGGCTCGGACACAGTGCGCAGCCCAATGCCGTCCAGCA
>Ga0307933_1000261_pt1 | contig 50850 bp, 43 predicted proteins | sample OrgLakmetageno88_FD_201811 | JGI IMG/M metagenome (GOLD analysis project Ga0307933, IMG submission 201811) | Saline water microbial communities from Organic Lake, Antarctica - #88 | ecosystem: Environmental > Aquatic > Non-marine Saline and Alkaline > Saline | place: Antarctica: Organic Lake... | reverse complement strand
GGTTAGCTGGCAAAAGAAAATATAGCGCACAGGAAAAGCACTGCGACTTTTACATATGTGTTAAATCGCAAACCTGATACGCATGGGGGTCGGGGGTGGTTTGCTGAGACATACGCTATTGATGGTTTGGAGCAAAAATAAGTTTCTTTGCCTTATCTTTTCATTTGAGCACGAAGGGCCTGTTGAGCTTTCGTACTGTAGCTCTGCCACAGGACCTTGTCCATACGCCAGGTGCCCCATGCATCCTGGGAGAGCAGGACGTAGTCAAAGCCCCAAATCGCTTTCACCTTTGCCGAAGCAGTCTGGCTGCCAATATCAAAGACCTCTACTTTCGCCGGTGCTTGTTCCGGGATGTGCCCCCTCCGATTGTATTGGGCTGCGGTGCTGACCAACTGCTCAAAAGACATATCGGAATAACTCCATCGTCCAGACTTGGAAGAGTAGTAATGCCCGGATTTTTGCAGGGTGCTGTCCGTCACGGCGTAGACCAGGCTTGTATCTACCTCATAAATAGAGCGGACGTAATTTTTCAGAACCTGGCGGATTTTGTTCTCGTCTTGTATCTCAAGTGTGCCCATGAAGCCATGGATCGCCTCGAAGTACTGCCCCGGCTGGTCCAACCAGCCATAGTGGCCGCATGCCGGCATAACCACAAATGTGGAGTTGGGAAAAGCATCATGGGCAGATTGCCCTATTTGGGGTAAAATCACATCCTCTGCGCCCTGAATAATCAATACCGGCTTCTGAAATGCCGCAGCTTCCTGCTTTACATCGTACTGAATACGCCGTAAGTCCTGCCATATCAGCCGGTTGATTCGCATGTTACTTTGCCCCAGCCGTTTAGCTACCTGCGGGGCGTGTTTGTCATCATACAGGTAGGCGGTTGCCATGAATGCACGCCGCTTTTGCTGTGCCAGGGCTGAAGTATCGCCGGCATCCAGCCTTTCCGTCCAGTACAAAAAGGAGTCGCGCTGCGTATTGGTCATCTGCCGGGTGATGTCAAAGTCGGTCAGCAGCCCGAGGTCAATGCCGCCGGAAGCGGAGGAAATCAGAGCCTTGACAGCGGCAGGGTACTTTACCACGTAGTAATTGCCCAGTATTCCACCAAAAGAATGGCCGAGGACCGTCCACTCCTGGTAGCCGAGGTGCTTGCGCAAGGCTTCAAGGTCGGCTGCCATCAGGTCCATCGTCATGGTTTCGGAGCTGATATTTTCCATTCCGGATTGCCCGGTGCCGCGCTGATCGTAGAGAATAACCTGGTAGCGCTCGCTGAGCGATTGCGCTAATCCCTGAAAGCCTTTACTATTTAAGCCGGGACCGCCGTTGATGATAACCACCGGCTCTCCTTCGCCATATAGCTCGTAATAGAGGCCTACACCATCGGCAGGGGCAAAGCCGGTCCCGGACTGGGCAATGGTGAGCAGGCAAGGCAGCAGGAAAAAGGATAAAAGAAAAGATCGCTTAGACATAGGAAATATTTTTCCTAAAAGTTAAGCGATCTTAGGCGGGCATAGTGGTTAAATCTTGCTAATTATTTAGCTCCATAGTTTTTCCGGATACTGCCCTTCTGCTGTCAATTTGGCGAAAGCCTCCTGCACCATAGGCTTATCCTCCTGATAGGTCACTCCGTACCAGCGTTCTGCATTAGGGATCACCGTCAGGTTGATTTTACCTTCATTGATCAGGCGGTTGACGACGAGTGGAATGTAAAACTCTGCCCGCGGCTTGTCCTGATTGTCTTTGACAAACTGGATAAATTGCTGGCGGGTGGCTTCAAATACATTTGGATGAAAGCCCCAGAAGTTCATGGAGACGAGTGCATCTGTAGGGAGTGGATGTGGTTTGCCATTTTCTTCGTACACAACGCCATTAGGGGTGCGTTGAATCTTGTGGCGCTCCACGACATCCGTCAGGTGACCGGCCTTGTCTACCTCACAAACACCACGATTGACATGCCCTGCATCAGAGAGCGTTTTGTCCAGCTGATAGCCGATCATGCTATAGTGGTCCGGCGCGCATTTGGATGTCAGAAAATCTGCCATGGCTTTGAAGCTACTGATACCGTAGTAATCATCGGCATTGATGACGGCAAAGGGCTCGTTGATTTTATCGTGGGCCACGAGCACAGCGTGTGCGGTGCCCCAGGGTTTCTCCCGCTCGGGAAGCGTGTCTACACCTTCTACCGGCGTATTGATGGCCTGGAAAGCGTATTCGACTTCTACCTGACCGTCGAATTTACCCCCAAATTTTTCGCGGAATGCTGCCTCGATATCCTCCCGGATGACGAAGACAATCTTGCCGAAGCCCGCACGGATGGCATCGTAGATAGAGTACTCAATAATGACTTCTTCATTAGGCCCCAGCCCGTCAAGTTGTTTGAGCCCGCCATAGCGGCTACCCATACCGGCTGCAAGGATAAGCAAAGTTGGTTTCATGGATTTTTGCTGCGAATATAGTGGGAATCCCTGGCATTGTTCATCCCGAAGCACCTTAATCCAGGGTTAATCTTCAGGAGAAGCGTGCTTTTTTTTACTCCGGGCCTGCTGCACCATCCGCTCTACGCGCTGCTCTACCCGGAACCGGTGCATCAGCAGGCCGCCTACTAAAGACAGGCATCCGATGCCGAAGATAGTGTTGCGGGAGCGTTCTACCAGGTCAGCGTGCATTTCGTAGAAGGGGCGGACCAGCAGCACTTCTATGGCGATAACGAGGGCGGCAAGCAAAAAGAGAAAGATGGCGGTGGCTTTAGCACGTTCTAAAAACGTCGGCTCCATGCGCCGCAGGCATTTCTTCAGAAAGCTGATCGCATCAGCATGGTACGGATCAATACGAATAAGCTGCATCAGGATATAATGGCAAGGCTCATATTGCGTACACTGGAAATGGGAAGCGGCCTTGCGGAAGAGCAGCTGCTCGTATAGGTTTTCTCCGGGCGGGCTTTCTACATTTTGTACGATGACCTCTTCAATGGCCACATCAACCATTAGGAGGTGTTTTTGGTGGAAGCCAACCTCGAACAGACTATTGATATACGCCAAAAGCATCTCAAAGTACTCCTCAAAATCCAGTCTGCGGATGGTGTCTTCCTTTCCTTCATAAAAATGGATGATACGCCGGTAGTTGGCCGCATCAATCCCCTTGAAGTCACGGAAGGTTTTAGAATGGTATGTAGACTGGTACAATGGCATCTATGGAATGAGTTCTAACGGATACAACACCGGCTTGCTCGGGCTGGCATCAATTTCGAAGCTTGCAATTTGCAGGTTCAGTAAGTATAAACCATCACGGATGGAATTGTTTACGTAAACCAGCTCTGTTATGGTGCAATGGGTGCGTGGCTGTTGGGGATAATTCCAAAATGCATGGTGCCCGAGGAGCTGCCCGCCGTCTACCTCCCGGTCTACAGAGGGGAGGTCAAGTAGGAGGTGCTCTACCTGCCGCTCTACCAGATAGCTGATGGCCTCATGGTGCAGATAAGGGGGATTAGCGCCTGAATAGTTGGTGGTCATTTTGAAGTCGTCGTTGGGCAGGGTACGGAGCAGCAGGGCCGGTGTGGTTGGATGTTCTTCGAGTAAGGCTTCAAGTTGCGCTTTGTAGATAACTCGGTCACCGTTCTCGGTTTTGGTGGGAAAAACACTGACGAGAAGGACCGGAAAATGGAACTGCTGCAGGCATTGGTTGATGGTGTAGGGTTCTTTTGCAATATGCCCTACGCACTCGGTATGCGTACCATTGCCGTGGGGCGTAAGCCGGACGGTGAGGAAATTCACCGGGCCGCCCTGTTGGGTAGACCCTACGAAGTCACCAGCTACTACCGGATTGTGCTCCATGGGAGGCGCGTAAAAGCAATTGACCGTTTCCAGTCCCGCTTTAAGCGGAATGGCAATATCAACCGGTTGTTGTAAGTCGGCTGTGTAGGTCAGGCCGTGCAGTTGCAGTGTAGTTTGCATGGTCATTGGGCGTTATGAAGGTGAGGCTAAGATAACTAATCTTTCGCGCTTACTCGTCATTCCGTTTATCAGAGCCCCAGGCCAGCTTTTGCCGGATGGTATCCATGAAACTCACATCGTGGAGCTGCACCAGTCGTATGCTGAAGTCATTTTTTCGTACGCCTAGTTGATGAGCAGAAGTGATGGTCTCAAAGCGGGAATCCAGCGTGCACAGAAAGTTCTCCGCCCGCCCTTCGACCTCAAAGGATATAACGGAGTCTTCTGCAATTACAATTGGGCGCACATTGAGGTTGTGCGGGGCTACCGGCGTAATGACGAAGTTGCCGGAGTTGGGGAATATAATGGGGCCGCCACAGCTCAGGGAATACCCGGTGGAGCCGGTGGGCGTAGCTACGATGATCCCATCCGCCCAGTACGAATTGAGGTAAGCCCCGTTGATGAAGGTGTGTATGGTGATCATGGAGGAGGTGTCCCGCTTCAGCAGCGTAATGTCATTTAGCGCAAAGCGGATTTCCCCGAAAATCGGGAGGTTAGACTCCAGGTATAGCATAGACCGCGCCTCGATACTATACATACCGCGCTTCAGCAGCCTGATGGCATCGTGGATGCGCTTTTTCTCAATACTGGCGAGAAAGCCCAGCCTGCCGAGGTTGATCCCCAGTATAGGCACCTGGCTGTCACGGATGTGAGTGGTAGCCGCAAGTATGGTGCCATCCCCCCCGAGGGTGATAAAGAAGTCAAATTTATGCGTTGTAAAGTCGAGGTAGCCGCCGAAGCTGCCTACCTGAGCCGGAAGGCGTATTTCCCCTTTCAGCTGCTCCAGGTAAGGGGCATAAACATAGGCCTGAATGCCCTCTTCATGCAGCGCATCAAAGAGATGTTGAATATGCGGAATGTCCTTTTGCTTGAGGACTTTGCTGTAAACGACTACTTGCATCTGGCGGATTGTTTCGGAAGTAATTGCGCACGAAGGTTCAGCAAAAATAAGGCTTTCAAGCGTGAAACACGCCCAATTATTTCGGACTAGATATTCATGCTGAGGTGTAAAAATAACCCATTTTCCAGCAAATCGTTGAAGCTGTACTGTATTTGGATCACTTTATCGTAGTAGAGTACAATATCCAGCCCAACGCCACCACCCCAGAGCAGGCGGTTGCTGTGTATATTGTCGGCGCGGGCGAAGGGGCTGTTGACGTAGCCGAGATCGTTATTGAGGGAAAGCAGCAAACGGATCGGCATGCGGCGAAGCTGTTGTATCGGCATGAACTTCCCAAAGTTGAAGTTGTACTCGGCAAACCGGAAACGGAGGCTCGATTGGCCCATCGCCATATCCATACCATCAATCACGTAATACTCCCAGCCCCGCATCGTATGCCCGCTGAAGCCCAGCCCCCGGTTGTCCTGATACGGTTGCCGGGAGCGGATAAGGGACAACTTGGTGCGCATTTGCAGTCCCAGGCTCCAGCGCTCGCCCCACGGCAGGTATTTGCCATAGCCCGCAAGCAGGGTCAGTCCCGAGCGTTCGCCGTAAATACCTAAGCCGTCCTTGATCAGGCTGCCGTAGCAATAGGAGCCCGACCAGGGATAGGGCGCTACATCACGGTTTTCGTAGAAATAATTATAGCGGAGGGCAAAATAGCGGATGCGATGCCGGCTATCCAGCAGGTAGTCCGGATTGAGGTCCATAGCGATTTCATCACCGATGCGCTTTTGGGTGAAGCTGGCTTCTATGTCGTGGTAAGATTGCAATTTGGGCCGGTAAGTTATGCCTAGCTCGCCGGCAAAGCGTTCGTAGATAAAGCCTTCCTCTGACCGAAAAAACTGCTGCCTGCTGCCGGTGGTGCGGTAGTTGACCTCGCGGTTCCGCCAGAAGCCAACTCCGGCAAAGGCACCCAGCGTCTGGGCTTTGTTGAGGTAAGGCAAGCTGTAGGACAGGGCATACTTACGCGTGTAGCCGTACTTCACCGATCCTTTAAGTTTATCTTTTCGCCCCGTAAGGTTGATGTGGGCAAAGTCAATACCATAATTCGTGCGGTCGAGCGAGCGGTTTTGGTCCACCCACCAGACATTGAAGTTGCGGTCGGCCAGCTCGAAGACGGGGATAGGGTAGAGGTACCACATCTCATCCACGGTCACCAGCAGTTGGACTTCATTGGTCTCTCCCTTCCAGGCCTGATAGCTGATTTGAGCCCGGTTGAACAGCCCGGTGTTCATGATCATCTGCTCTGACCATTTGATTTTTTCCGAGAGCTCTTCCAGCAGTATCGTATCCCCTTTCCGGATGGACATTTCCCGCAGGATGATTCCCGGCAGGGTCTGCTTATTACCGGTAACGGCTATGGAGTCGATGTACACGACTTCCCTGTTGCTGCTCCAACAGTTGAGGCAGCTCACCAAACCAGCAGTAAGCAATAGAAGACGGATCATGACGGATGGTGTTACCTGGGGTATGTGTCGTTTTCTGTTTTGGATCATGCACTCCAGCTGTTATCCGGCATACATTTTTCTGAGGCACTCAATTTAAAAGGTTTTACGTAGGAAACAAAAATAAATGAACGGTGGGTAAAGTAATGGGCAAAATGAAGAAAAAACCTGCGGCCTTGCAGTTTTTATGAAAAAGCTGTAAATTAACAATGTTAAACACAAAAGCGCACTCTAACTAACCCGTTTTACGCAGAACTTGTCTGAAAATTCGCTTCGCGTCTACTGCGTGGTGCTGCGATAGTCACCAACCAGGCTCAAAAGGACGATTTGAGGCATCGTAAGTAGTTTTTAGACAAGTTCACAGTTCTGTCTGATCATCAGATTGGCATCAAACTAAATGAATTGCACAGACCCAATAATTGGGTTTTCAAGGGTGTGAAAGCACTTTTTGAAAGGTTTCTGTACTGCTTTTGCCAGGATTTGTACCGATGCAAAGGCATAGAAGAACATCGTGCAAACCCCTAAATACCATAGATGATGAAACTAATCGCTCAACTCCAAAAATTAGACCGCCTGGACCGCTTGATCCGGCGCAAAGCTACTGGCACACCCAACCAGCTCGCCGCCCGGCTGGGCTGCAGCCGACGTACCGTTTACAACTTTCTGCAAACGCTACGCGGGCTGGGGGCGGAGGTCACCTACTGTACAGAGCGCCGCTCCTATTATTACGAAACGCCTTTGCCGGTAGACCTGCATGGGGTGCTTTATCCGGATGGCACGGGGGCGGGGGAGTGATTTAGTGGGCTTTTCGCGAAAAACTTCAGAAAAATGGTGAAAAAATGCAAGAGTGCAATTTTTTTGCACAAACGGGGCTTAGGTTTGTAGGGTACCTCAAAATTTCTAATCATGAAGCATTTATTTTTAATGGTTTTCTTAGGGCTGACAGCGTTCAGTTGTACTCACGCTCAAAAGGGCTGGCTGGCTATCGGAGAGCTCCAAGATGGTAAAGCGGTGCTGACTGCTGACAAGACAGAGCTGCTGCGGGCTTACAACCAAAATCTACAGCGGTTTTCAGGAATCAACGGCGAATTTACGGATGTGAGCATAGAAACAGCTGCTCAGGGGGGACTCTATACATTGGTATTTTCTGGCAAAGCCTACAAATCCACATTTTGGGTGGAGAAAGCAGATGGCGGCACCGTATTGAGAGTCAATTACACGATTAGTTGTACCACTTCTGATTGTTCTCAGGAAACTGGCGGTTGCGAGCCAAGATTCAACGGTGGAGATCGCGGAAACTGCAGCCCCTGTAGCAATGATGGAGAATGTACAAAAACGGTGAGTAGCAGTTCACTTTTGAGTGTTGGTGGCAAAGAGTAGGCGGGCTCACTTTGAAAATGAAGAAACATGATTAAGCACTTATTCTTTTGGATACTTCTGCTACATGGAGCCTCGACCGTGCAGGCGCAGGAAAAGTTTGCAATTGATCTTGGCAGCGGCCTGACGGATGCAGAGGGGTTTGGAGCAATCAATATCGATGGGCAAATGACCTTTATCTACAAACGTTGGCATATTGGCCCGGTTTTTCATTTTATGAATATGTTTGAGCAAATCAATCCTGCCTCAGATGCGTATATTTATATATTTGAAGCAATACCAGAGAGAGGGGAGAATGCTTTTGGATATTCCTACACCATGAACTGGCAAAGGTCACAAGCTCACCTGGGCTTACTGTTGGGGTATGATGTCGTAAGGGGCAATCGCTTTCGGTTAAACTTGTCGGCAGGCTACGGCTTGAACCGGTACAGAGAAATGAGATTTGTTGAAAATTACCTCAACCCGAATGCTCCATCTTTATGGTTTGGTGCAAGGAATGAAAATTCCTTCAACGCCAATTTCGGGTTGACAGCAACTTATGACGTTTACAAAACCTTGTCCGTAGGTACTAGGATCAGGCATGTCAGAGGCATTGTCAGTGATGTATCCTATAATTTTTTGGTGGGCATCAGGATTTAGAGTTAGCAAGATGTCTTAATTTGATCACCCTCCGCTCCAAACACGCTCTTACACATTCAAATACGCCATCAGCGAGTCATACCGGTCGCGCAGGGTGCCAATGTACTCGTTCTCGTTGAAGGACGCCTTGATTTGGTACTCAAAACGTTCGAAAGTGGCGAGAATGTTCTGGATATTTTGCCGGTTGATTTTCAGGGTGATATCTATCCGGATGGAGTCAAGGTTGGTGGTGATAAAGGAGCTGAGGATAGTCGCATTTTCAGACTCTACGATCTGTGCAATCTGCGAAAGCTGGTAATCCTGGCGGCCCATTTCAAGCACGATGATACTGCCTGGCTCTGAGAAAGAAGCGGTTTTGGAAAAGAACTGTAAGACATCTTCCATGGTGACCAGGCCGATATAGTTTTCTTCATCGTCCACTACGGGAATAAGCGTAAGGCGGTATTCAGAAATCAGGCGCAGAATTTCATACAGGTGGTCGTTGTGCTTTACAAAGGGGCGGATCAGCGAAAGTTGATAGGAGCCCACCGGTTCGTGGGCGTCGTGCTCCAGTATATCCTCTTCAGAAATGAGACCGAGAAGCTGCTTGTCGTTCACGATGGGCAGGTGCCGGACGTAGAACTCATTCATAATGCCCAATGCTGTTTCTCCCGTTTCGGAAGTGCGCAAAGGAATAATGCTATCAGAAATAAGCTGTTGGGCAGTCATGTTGTTGTCTTTCTAATTCATAAGTTCTAACGCAATTTAAGGAAACCTGTTGAGGTGCACCCGATCATTTGTACCTTTTCTGACAAATTCATGGCGGTACTATCCGAGCAGCCGTTTCTTTTGGATGGCAAACTCCTCTTGGGTCAGTAAGCCTTTATCCCGGAGCTCGCCGAGTTGCTTGAGCTGCTCAAGCAGGTGAGAATGGTCTTCCACTTCATCATCGGCAGGCAGGGTTTGGTTGTTAGATGACGGAGGAGGGGCAGACGCTGCCTCGTTGCCTGGCAGGCGGAAGCCATTTTTAGCGAATGCCTCGTACTCATCCTGTATGCGCAGGTAGGCCAGCTTGTCGTGCTCCCGAATTTTCTCAAAATCATTGAAGCCATGCTGCACGGCTAAGTCCAGGTGTTTAAAGGCTTCCTCCGGCTGTTCACTGATGGAGTAGGCACAGGCAATATTAAAGTGGGTAGCGACATCCCGCTGCTCAATCTTCAGCGCCTTTTTAAAATCGGCGATGGCACCGCTGTAGTCATAGTCCTTAAACTTCTGTACACCTGTATTTTTGTAAGGGTTGGACTGCTTTTTGGCGTTTGGTGCCCGCTGTGACTTGGCGTCGTCACGCTTCTTGGGGCGGTAATAACTGCGTTCCCTTCGGGCTTCCCGGCGGCGCTCGTAACGTTCCATGCGGCGCATCGCCTGATCATCGCGGTAGTCATAGCTGCGCTCTTGTTCCTGCCGGTAAAGGTATTCCCGGTTGTACTTGCGGTCGAACTTCTCAGCATCCATAGAAAAAAAGGCAATGGCATCAATCAGTCCTACGATCCACATGACGGGGAACCAAAAAAAGAGCATGTAAAAAATACCCAGCCCGGTCTGTCCCAGGTAAAACCGGTGAATACCAAGACCACCTAAAAATAATGCGAGAATGCCTGCTACGTTCTTTTCCTTCATGCCTGAAATTGCAAGTGCATTGCTTTGATGATAGCTGTTTCGAAATACCATTATTATTTATTTAACATACAAAGTCAGGCAGAAGTTATGCTGGCAGGGCTGATTATGCCACTTCTTTGGACTAATCTGGATGAACTTCAGACCGAGAGGGGTCAACTTGTTCTGAAATAGAGATGTTACCACACTTTATTCACGCATTGCCAAAAAGGCGCTACCTTTGCGGCAATTCTTTTTCCTCCTAAACAAAGGGCACGCAGCCATGAGCGATCAAATCAAACACGAGTGCGGAATAGCAATGATCCGCCTGCTCAAACCGCTTGACTATTACCATAAAAAGTATGGTACGGTCTTCTACGGCCTGAATCAACTGCAACTGTTGCTGCAAAAGCAGCGCAACCGTGGGCAGGACGGCGCGGGCATGGCTACCATTAAACTCGATGTAGAACCGGGCAGGAAGTACATTAGCCGGAAGCGCAGCGTAGCTTCTAATTACCTGGACGATCTCTTTCAGCAAGTACACCAACACTTCAAGAACCTGACCCCCGAACAGCTCAACGATCCGGAGTGGCTCAAGGCAAATAAGCCGTATGTGGGCGAACTGTTGCTGGGGCACCTCCGCTACGGTACGCATAGCAACAATGGTGTGGAGACCTGCCACCCTTTCCTGCGCCAAAACAACTGGATTACCAGGAACCTTCTCGTGGCCGGCAACTTCAACCTGACCAATGTCGATGAGCTGTTCCAGGAACTGGTAGAGCTGGGGCAGTACCCCAAAGAAAAGTCAGATACGGTCACTGTACTGGAAAAAATCGGGCACTTCCTTGATGACGAGGTGCAGCGCCTGCATACCTGGTATAAGCCCGATGGCTATTCTAATCAGGAGGTCAATGAATTGATTTATGAAAATCTTGATATCCAGCGCCTGCTGCGCCGGGCCAGCAAGAAATTTGATGGCGGTTTTGTCATGGCGGGCCTTATCGGTCATGGTGATGCGTTTGTGCTGCGTGACCCGGCAGGTATACGCCCAGCTTTTTATTATAAAGATGATGAAATTGTGGTGGTGGCCTCAGAGCGCCCCGCGATTCAAACTGTTTTCAACCTGCATGTCAATGAGATTCAGGAATTAAAGCGCGGCCATGCCCTGATCGTCAAAAAGGATGGGCGCATTAGCGAGGTGCCCTGTATGGATGAATTGGACCGGGCAGCCTGCTCCTTTGAGCGCATCTATTTCTCCAGGGGCAATGACCGCGACATCTATCTGGAACGCAAACAACTCGGGTACCAGTTGACCGAAAAGGTGCTGAAAGAAGTTGACTACGATTTCAAGCATACTGTATTTTCCTTTGTGCCCAATACCGCTGAGACCGCCTTCTATGGCTTGATGGAAGGGCTCACCGACCGGCTCAACGAAATCAAGAAAGAGAAGATCATTAAAAAAGGAAAGGACCTCAAGCCAGAGAAGCTCGAAAAAATTCTGGCACTCAAGCCACGTATGGAAAAACTGGTGGTTAAGGATGCTAAACAGCGGACGTTTATTGCCGATACGATTTCCCGCGAAGCTATGGTCGCTCATATCTACGACGTCACCTACGGTATCGTTGAGAACCAAAAAGATACGCTCGTTTTATTGGATGATTCCATTGTACGGGGCACAACACTGCATGATAGTATTATTCAAATTGCTTCCCGTTTGCGACCGAAAAAGATCGTAATTGTCTCTTCTGCACCACAGATTCGCTACCCTGATTGCTACGGTATTGATATGTCGAAGATGAAGGAATTTGTGGCATTCCGGGCGCTGGTTGCTTTGCTCAAAGAAAATGGTAAGGAGTACCTGCTACAGGAAGCCTACGAGCGTTCCAAGGTGCAGGAGCACCGCCCTAAGGAAGAAATCACCAACGAGGTGCAGGCGCTCTACGATGAATTTGACTATGAGACCGTTTCCAGAAAAATTGCCGAAATCGTCTCACCGGAAGGCATAGAACCGGAAATCAAAGTCATTTACCAAACCGTCGAGGGTTTGCAGGAAGCTTGCCCCGACAACAACGGCGACTGGTACTTCTCCGGAAATTATCCTACGCCCGGTGGCAACCGGGTGGTCAACCGCGCCTTCATCAACTTCATGGAAGACCGGGATGAGCGCGGATACGATTGATACAAACAAGCTCTAAGTAATTAAATAAAAAAATCCCGGACTGCCTTGCGGTCCGGGATTTTTATTAGATCAAACAAGCGCCTTAGCCGCCTTCTTCAATGACGGCGGAAAGCCCGCGTTCGACGAGTGCATCTTTTATAGGTTTAAGGACATCCTTTGGTGCCGTTTTTACCGTCGCTTTGCCCTTGAAATGGATAATAAGGGCAAGCTGCTCGGATTGCTCGCTGCTGTACTCCAGGACATCTACGAAGCACTGAATGACCCAGTCAAAGGTATTATGGTCGTCGTTGTAGACGATAAGCTGGGCTTTTTCTCCAATGTCGGATTCGTCCTCGACGAGAACCTCTTCGACTTCCTCTACAGATGTATTCAATAACTCATCGATCATACGCTGAAATGGTCTTGCTTCACTGAACCAACTAATTAAGCGGGCTCAAAGTTTCCTTAATAGCCTCAAAATTAGGAAGATTTCCGGCATTATCAAGGACTTCAGCGTATCGGACTGCCCCATCTTTATCGATCACGAAGGCAGAACGCTTGGCAACCCCCTTCATCCCAAAGAAGTCGTCGTAGAGCGCACCATAGGCCGTAGATGCCTCTTTGTTGAAGTCAGAGAGCAACGGGAAGTCCAGGTTTTGCTCGCCTTTGAACTTGCCGAGCGTAAAGGGGGAGTCTACGGAAATGGCCACCACTTCAGCATTGAGTTTTTGGTAGTCTGCCATATTATCGCGCATAGTGCATAGCTCCTCCGTGCATACGCTGGTGAAAGCGAGGGGGAAAAAGAGTACGATGAGATTCTTGCCTTCGTAGTCGCTAAGCGATACTTTCTCATTAGCAGTATTGTTCAGTGTGAATGCCGGGGCTTTATCGCCAACTTTTACAGCCATCTTGGTATAAGTTTTAGTTTGAGTAATAAACAATGCCTTTCTAACACACAAACAGACAGGGCGTTTAAGGAAGTACAAACTTTATTGCAGGCAAAGCGCCTTCGGTTTTTGGTTTTTTGCGTTGCTTTGCACGGAAACTAAGCTTAAGGCCATGAATGAGGAGAAAAGGGCTTACTTGGAGCTGCACATCGCTGTTTTTCTATTTGGGTTTACCGCAATTTTGGGCGACCTGATCCAATTGTCTGCTCTGGTAATGGTGTGGTGGCGGGTATTAATTACGAGTGCCAGCTTGCTGTTGCTCATCCGGTTGGGCAGAACACTTAAAGCTTTTACCCGGGCGCAAATTCTCCGGTTTATGGGCATCGGAATATTAGTGGCTTTGCACTGGGTCGCCTTCTATGGCGCGATTAAGCTGTCGAATGCCTCTATCACATTGATTTGCATGGCCACCACCTCATTTTTTACTTCCCTGATAGAGCCAGTCATTATGCGGCAGCGGGTACGGTGGTACGAACTTCTGCTCGGGCTGCTCATTATTCCCGGCATGGCGCTTATTGTAGGGAGTACAGATGCCTCTATGAATACCGGCATTATTGTTGGGCTGGCTTCTGCATTTCTGGCGGCCTTATTTGCTACTTTGAATAAAAAATACATTCGGCAATCCTATGAGATGGGCATCACTTTTCTGGAGTTGGGAAGTGCCTGGCTGTTTCTATGCCTGGTGCTGCCGTTTTATCTCGTTTTTTCAGAATCGCCAGTCCAAATTCTGCCGGTTAGCCTGGTGGACTGGGGGTATCTCCTCGTTCTGTCCTTGCTCTGTACCACCCTGGCTTATGTGCTCGCCCTTCGTGCCCTCAACCACCTTACAGCCTTCGCCTCTAACCTCACGGTCAATCTGGAACCGGTGTACGGGATCCTGCTTGCCTGGGTTCTACTGCGGGAAAATGAGGAACTAACACCTGGTTTCTACCTCGGGGGTATTGTTATTCTGCTAGCCGTTTTTAGTTACCCTCTTATCCGTCGGTGGCGGCGCAAGCGGGGGCTGGAAGCTTAAGTTTTACCTGACTTCGTCAGCTGCTGGAAGTACGCTTCCCGGATTAGTCCACGTGCCGCGGCATCCTTAGCCGCTTGCTGATAGTTGTCCACCAGCTTCATATCGACTCCGGTCTGCTGAATAAATTGCTTAATACGTCTTGCGCGGCTTAGCGACCGCACATCCCGGATGTAAATGGCCAGGATACGGCCGGGGCGGGCTTTGGCTACCGCTTCGTAGATATAAGGGTCTTTTTCGCCACTGTCGCCGATAAGGACAAAGGGCATTTCCGGATAAGTGTCCAAAATACGGAGGATACTACTGTGCTTATGCCCCAGGTATCCTTCCGGATGCTCCTGGTAGGGCAACCCGAAGTCGCGCAGTAAGATAGGGCCAGCTGGCAAATCGTTAAGTATGAGGAACTCTTCCAACAGATCATACAAATTCCAGGGGCTGTTGGACACGTAGAAAACCGGATTGAAAGGCTGACTGCCCATACCTTTCTGCAATGCCCGGAAAAAGGCTGCTGCTTTACTAAAGGATTGGCGAAGCGCAGCGGTCTTGAGCAGCGTGTGATAAAGCACGCGTAGTTTGAGTAAAGAGGTCACATCTGTTTTGAGGATGGTATCATCCACATCGCTGATAAAACCGAAGGAAGCCTTAGGAGGAGGAATGAGTACCGGTATTTCGGTGTGTACATTGACTACTCGCCTCGGCGTCTCCCGCAAATGGGCCTTGGCTGTATACCAATGGTTTTCAGGCAAAGCCAGGTCCTTCTTCAATTCGGACTCAAGTAAAAAGTAACCTTCAGCATCGGTCTGAACAGTATAGGAGTGACCACCTACATCTATACGTACGGTAGCACCAATGATTTCCCGGCTGTTGAATCGTTTGTAGTTGTTGATCAATGCCCGCCAGTTGGAGTTGACCTCATCCTTAATGATACGACGGTCTTTAATCACCCTGCCCCGCAGGCTGATCCAGTCGGTACGACCGTAGCCCCGGTAAGTAGCAATGAGGATCGGCCAGGTTGGTTTTTGACCAAGCCATTCCCGCACCGTCCTGCCGACGCGTACGAAAAGGTGGTCGAGCTTTTTGAGGGTTCTTAGCAGGGAACGCTTCAAAGTAGGCAATGGATTTTGGTATGGTGAAATTGTCCAACTACTAAGATACAAAACCCCCAACAATTTTCATTCCCGGGGGTTCCTCCATCATATGATAAACGTATTGATGTTACATGGGAATGGTGGAGGGCATACGCGATTTTTACCTTTTTTGAAGCTGCTTCAGGAAAAGGAACCGGTCCCCTTTCGGGTCCACTTACCTGAGTTGCCGGGTTTTGATGGCCGTCCATTGCCGGAGGGAGAGACGGGCTGGGCGGTGTTTATCCGGCCTTTACAAGATATAGTGGCCCCATTAGCAGGGGAGGACTGGGTCGTTTACGGGCATGGTATTGGCGGAAGCCTGCTCCTTGAATGGGCGGCCAGGGGCTGGGCTTTACCCGGCGACTTAAAGTGGCAGCCAAAGCAAGTGGTGCTGCATGGCCTCATCGGCGCCTCGTTAGAACAACGTTTTTTTCCAAAACTCATGCGCCCGATGCTAATCCGTAAGGCTATGCAGTCGCTTATTGCCTGGCCGCCCATGCGCCCCGTCTGGGAGAAACGTCTGTTCCTGCGCCCACAAAGTATCCCGGAGCATGTTCGAAGGCAGTTTTTCAGGGATTACGCCCACTGCGCAGCCTTCCCCGTGTTCTTCGATCTGATCACACCCGATTGGTACCGGCAGGTGCAGGAGCAACTAAAAATGGCAGCCTTTAACTTTCTCTGGGGCAGTAAAGAACGTGTGGTGGCTTCCAGGTACCTGGAGCTTTGGCAAAAAGATTTTCCAAACGCTACCTTTGAGATAGTCGAAGGCTGGGACCACTTCCCGATGTTGGAAGATGCGGGAGCATTCTATGAAAAATTAACTGCAATCATTGCACATGAGCAAGCTGAGTCAGCTTAAGGAATTACAAGAGCTTGGGTGGCCTGTACCTGCTTTTACCTCAGTATCTTATACTGCTTTTAAGCAAGGTAAGTTTCCTGGTGGCCTGCGCTATCCGGTAGCGGTGCGCTCTTCCTACCTGGCGGAAGACGGTGATCAGGCGAGTCATGCCGGGCAGTATGATACCCGGCTGAATGTTGAGGAAAATGACTTGGAAGCGGCTATAGATGAAGTCTTTCAAAGCTATCCGGACCAGGAAGGGACAGCGGTCATCGTACAGGAGATGATTGCACCTGATTACAGCGGAGTGCTCTTTGCTTTTCGCGATGGGGGCTGGAAGGTGGAATACAGCAAAGGACTGGGAGAAGGGCTGATGAGCGGACAAACCAGCGGGCAGAGCTTACTGTTGCCCCGCTTCAGTGCCTGGGATACCCGTTGGGCGGCCGTCATTGATTTCTGGAAAGGGCCCACTGATGGTGGGCCTGAGTTGAAACGGGCACTCGTCCGGCTCAGCCACATTGCCGGGGAATTGGTCGCGCAGTGGGATGCTGCACATGGACTGGATATCGAATTCGCTGTTGCCAGGGGTAAGTTGTGGCTACTGCAGGCCCGGCCGATTACCACCCCCGGAGAAGCAGAAGAAGTATTGACTTCTGCCAATCACAAAGAAATTCTCCCGCCAGAGCCTTCCCGCCTGATGACTGACCTGATTACAGATTCAGGCACGGCACTATTTGGCTACTACCGCGATTTAGATAAGACGCTGCCACAGCGACAATTCCTCCGTGCGGCTGGCGGTATGCCCTGGATCAACCTCTCGGCCCTGCTTGACACCATGGTACACTGGGGGCTTCCCACTCAGTTGGTTTGCCGTTCGGTGGGCGCTGAAGACTTCTATCAGGTAGGGCTGCGCCCCTGGCGGTGCCTGGCTAAGCTATCGGTGTTTTTTAAAGTACTGGGGCAGCAGCGCCAGGCCAGGCAGCGTATTCAGACCTGGCAGAAAAAAGCAGCGCTGGAGATAGACTTAGGCATTGCAGAGCGGGAGCCCATATGGGCATCGGATGCCCCTGCTGCCTTTCAGCAATGGAGTGATAGCTTTTCCAAGCTCTATGTAGGGCTGGTAACAAATATGCAGATCCTGACCGGCGCCATGTCCGGGCCAGTAAGTTTACTGGAACGTCTGGGGTTATTACACCGACTGGCTAACGCTATTCAGCAAAAAAGCGCGAGCACGGACTATCTGGAAGCTTTCCGGCAGTGGGAGCGGGGGCTTATTTCTACCGATTCCTTTTTAGAACGGTTTGGGCACCGCGGGTTTTATGAGTCGGACCTGGGGCAGCCCCGGTTCTGGGAATACAGTGCGGAAGACTGGCAAGCGCTAAAGAAGGGCGTGGATGATTCTCAAAAAGAAAAAAAGCCTGTCCAACGGCACCGGCAACCGTTGTGGGCCAGGCTATTCAAGCCAGTTATCGATTTAATCCATACCCGGGAGTGGATCAGGCATGAGACCATGAAACTATTTTGGAAGTTCAGAAAAGAGCTACAGGAGCAACTGCCCATTCGCCCCTGGAATTATACACAGTCTGCCCTTTTGTCCTTCCTCGGGGGCAATATGCAAATAGAAGAGATGGCCAATGCGGAGGGCCCTAAACCAGTGGGTTGGGATATGGACACTTTTCTCTGCAATCATCATGGCCGGCGCCTGCCAATTACGGTGCTTTCCAATGTGTCGGCTGATCAGGATGACCGGAAGCATGGTGTGGGCGTTTACCCCGGCAGGGTAAGGGGTCAGGTTTGGCGGGTCTCAGTGGCTGATCTTCGGGCCGTTTCCCCCCCGCCATTCGCTGCTATTATCCTGGTTGCGGATGCGCTGGACCCCGGCTGGGTGCCTTACTTCTCAAAGGTAGATGCTGTGGTGTCTTACGTAGGCGGGTTGTTGTCCCATGCTTCCATTATGCTGCGGGAGGCCGGGGTGCCCAGCATTACCCAACTGCCGGCTCATATAACGCTCCAAACCGGAGATTGGGTGGAGGTTGATGGACAGAAAGGTACGATTACGGTGTTAGAAGAAACAAAGTGACGTAGATGCCGTATATTTCTGGAACTAGAAGCCTGCGAGACTATGTCGATAAAGTATAATTTTTTTTCCTCTCTGACTTTTTTTCTGATTTTTGGATGTTTGAGCAGTGTGGTAAATCTGCTGCAAGGTCAATCCCAATGGCTAAAAGCGGTGCCGGTGATCACTGAAAGCACGCCTGCCTGGGCGCAGCTGATGTACGCTTCGCAGCCTAATGTCCGTATTGTGGATAGTACTTATCGGGCTTACTACCAGGCGCATCCCTTTGAAAAAAATGTACATACTCAGAACTATAAGCACTGGCGACTAAAAGTGGAACCTTTTGTGGGGCAGGAAGGTACGGTACAGTGGCCCACGGCAGTGGATCGGCGGCAGACCGAGGCGTCCTACACTCGTTCCTTAAGGGGACAAGCCGCTGTGCGGGAAACAAACGTTTGGACTAATATTGGGCCATTTGAGACCTTTACCCAGGGTGAAGGTCAGTTTGAAGTGTCCTGGCAGGTGAATACTTACACCCTCGATCAGTCAGATACCAATCCGGCAGTACTGTACTGCGGTACAGAAAGTGGAGGGGTGTTTAAAACGGTGAATAGCGGACAAACGTGGTCGCATGTTTCTTCCGGCACCATGATGAATAACGTCCGTATCGTCCGTATTGACCCCAATGACGATGCAATGGTTTATGCCGGCGACTGGGAGCGGCTGTACCGGACACAAGACGGGGGGGCAACATGGTCCGTTATTCTGGATGCCGCCGATTTGCCTCAGCCAGCGCTCGGTATCAATGCTATTGCAATAAGCCCTGCTGATGGGGATCGAATTTTGATCGGTGGTACCGATGGCCTTTGGTATACGGAAGACAGTGGTGCAAACTGGTCCCATTTGTTTAGCCAGGCGGTATATGATATTGAGTTTAAACCCGACGATCCGCAGGTCCTGTATCTCTTACGCAATCACGGTACCGAACCCCGGGCTGTTTTTCTGAAATCTGAGGACGGTGGGCAAAGCTGGAGTGTCAAAGAAGAGGGCTGGTACGCCCCTGATCTTAACAGCGCATTTCTGAATGATGGTGGTGCAAAAATTGCTGTTTCTCATTTAGACCCTGACTTAGTGGTAGCAGGCCTGATCGGTAGCGCCAAAGGCGGGGACGATGGCTATCTGGGCGTTTGGAAAAGTACAAGTAGTGGTGAGTCCTGGGCGTTGCAAGGCCCTCATGTTGGCGGTCCCTATGAGTATAGCGGTGGTCCTTCCAGCCACAAAAATATTATGATTAACGAAGGCGGTGGCGGGCCTTACCAGGGGTTTTATGACTATGTGCTGGCGATTTCTCCGTTTGATTCCGATGTGATTTATACGGGGGGCGTTAGTTTATATAAATCTACGGATGGGGGCGCGTCCTTCAATGTGATCGGTGGGTACCAGGGCAATACCTGGATCCACCCGGACATGCAGGAGATAACAGTTGGGCCGGATGGCTTGTGGCTGGGCACCGACGGTGGGATAGATTTTACCGATGACGAATTCGCTACGGTTGAGTCCCGAAAGTATGGTATTACGGGTTCTGAGTTTTGGGGCTTTGGCAGCGCCTGGAATGAAGACCTGGTGGTCGGCGGTCGTTACCACAATGGAAATACGGTCCTCCGACCGGCATTTGAACTTGGGCAGTCGTTAAGACTGGGCGGTGCAGAGGCGCCCACCGGTTACGTACAGCCGGGCGGGCGGAGTGTGGCTTTCTTCTCAGATATCAATTCCCAAATTGTGCCCCAAACCCTTTCCGGAGCAGTTTTGCAGGTCCCAAAGCTGGAACTGTACCCTGAGGAGTCTTACTTTTCAACCCACTCCAGCGAAATCGAGTTCCTGCCCTATTGCTATAACCACTTTTACCTGGGGCGGGAGAATAAGCTTTGGAAAACCGCCGACGGGGGCCGCTCTTTCACGCTAACAGGTGAATTTGGGAATGAAGGTCAGCCGGTCATGCAACTGGAGGTTAGCCGCAGCAACCCGGAGGTGGTATATGTGTATCAGCGTACGACCTTTGCAGGGGCACGCCTGCTGCGTACCGAAGATGGCGGTGGCACTTGGTCAGCCCTTGAGTTTCCGGACGGACCTGCTTCCAAGCGTGCCGGCGGACTAGCGCTCAACCCGGAAGATCCGAATGACCTCTGGGCGTATTTTGCTCACAATGCCAATGATGGGGTGAAGGTTTACCATTCGCTGGATGGCGGTCAGAGCTGGGAAAATGCAACGACAGCCCTTCTCGACGGGCACCGCATCCACACGATGCTGTTTCAGGCCGGTACAGATGGTACCGTTTACATTGGTACGGATAAGGCGGTGTTCTACCGTGATGAGACGATGGTAGACTGGGCCTTTTACAATGACGGGCTGCCGATGCGTACAAACACCAATATTTTTCGCCCGTTCTACCGCGATGGCAAACTCAGAATGGGTAGTTACAGCAATGGCGCCTGGGAAGCGCCCCTGGTTCAACCCAGCCGATTGCTTGTGCAACCTACTGTTGATAAGCTGCAGGCCGGTTGCTCGAGGGATACTTTTTATTTTGATGACTACTCCGTCCTCCGGCATGAAGGAGCATCCTGGTCCTGGTCATTTGATCCCGCCCCTGCATATGTGAACGACGTGCAGGCACGTAACCCTAAAGTGGTTTTTGGAACAGCAGGGACTTATACCGCCAGCCTCACTGTAACGGATGGACAGGGTGGGAATGGAGTAAAAGCTTTACCGCCTATCACGGTAGAAGCCTGCCGTGCCGATAGTATTCCAGGGCTTTGCATGGAAACACAGGAATGGGGTGATTATGCAATTGTTGATGGCTTGCCGGTTGCCGGGCAGGAATTGACTATTACAGCCTGGATTCGCCCCAACGGCGTGCAGTCGGAATATACCGGTATTGCCATCACGGAGAATGGCCCGACCGCAGGGCTAAACTTCCGCCCGGATATGGAACTGGGCTACCACTGGCCGGGCGGAGCCTGGTGGTGGAGCAGTGGCCTGTACGTTCCTGCCGATGAGTGGTCGCATGTGGCTCTGGTCGTGAAAGAAGATGGTGTCACGGTGTACCTGAATGGAGCGTCTGCAACCCATGCTTTCTCACCCGAGCCTGTTGACCTAAGCAATACTCCGTTGTTTTTGGGCAGCTACCGGGGTTGGGTTCAGCGAGGCTTTAAGGGCCTGATGGATGAAGTCCGTATATACGACCGGGCATTATCGACTACTGAAATACGTTTGAACCGGCACCTCACGGCACGCCCCGAACAAGAAGAAGGGCTGGTTGGCTATTATCAGTTCAATGAAGCAGAAGGGGTGGTGCTGAACAAGGCCGGAGTGCACCACGCTTTTTTGACAGGCGCGGCTGCCCGGACTGTCTCTCTGGTCCCTGCCGGTGGTGGGCAGAGTGTACAGCAGCAAGTTCAGAGTGCCGGGGCGTATACCTTTGAGGCTACCGGATTGACCTTAAGTATGCCGCTTGGCCTTCCGGCTGCATCCACGGTGGTCGCCTCCCGTTTGAATACACCACCGGCTTTGCTGGCCGGCGAGACGGTATTGCCGGATAGTGGGTATTGGATTGTTAATACTTACGGTGGTAGCGGCTTGCAGGAAGCAGAACCAATGATTTTGCTTTCGGGCATCACACTGCCGGATGAAGCGCCCGGACAGCCCGGGGCCTTTGAGCTGGCTACCCGGACTGCCAACGCAGCTACGGACTCTTGGTCTGCTTCGGGCATGGCTACAGAGGTAGATACAGGTAGCGGGGCATTGGTCTTTTCGTTGGATGGGGCCTGGGCAGAAGGAGATGGTCGTCAGCTGCAAATTATTCAAGGTGACCTGACCTCCACCCCCGTCTGGATGGCCACTCAGCCTGCTTTACTGTACCCCAACCCCTTGCGTAAAGGACAGCCATTACACGTTGTTGCTCAGATGCAGACAGGGGGGCAGCTTTCCCTTTATAATGCACAAGGGCAACTGGTACATCAACAATCCCTGAATAGTGGGTCCGGGTCTGCACATCTGGATTTACCTGCAGGAACTTATACCTATCGGTTAACCGGCACCCGTAAAATGTACGCTGGTCAGCTGATTATAATGGAGTAGATTTGTAACTGATACCCCCGGTGGCGCAAGAACGCCAGATGATTTTAATTTTTTAAATATTAAAGAGAACTCATGAAAAGTCAAATCTCAGGTATCTGGAGCTTGCTGTTCTTAATTGGGCTTACCCTGCAATCCTGTGCAGAGCAAGAGTCTGATACAGCAGGAAGCTTGGGGGCCTCCTATGAACAATTCACTATGCTTCCGGCGGCGGAAACCGGTATCGATTTTGAAAATAAAGTAATCGAAAAACCGGATTTGCATTTGGGCTTTTACGATTACTACTATAATGGCAGCGGTCTTGCTGCCGGCGATTTTAATAACGATGGGCTGACTGATCTTTTCTTCTGTGGGAATCATGCCAATAACACCCTCTATTTTAATGAGGGGCAGCTTAAGTTCAGCGATGTTACCCAACAAGCAGGGATCGTTTCTAAAGGTAAATGGTCCACCGGTGCCACGCTGGTTGATATTAATGAGGATGGCTGGCTGGATATCTACGTCAGCAACTCTGGCCCAACCAATAACCGGGAGGCGCTGGCCAATCAGTTGTATGTAAATAATCAGGACGGGACCTTCACCGAGCAAGCGGCAGCTTATGGCATTGCAGACGACTCCCGGACGACCCAGTCTGCCTTTTTTGATATGGACAATGATGGTGACCTTGACCTCATCGTGATGAACCACTCCCTACGCAACTATGAGGGAAATGCAGTAAAGTGGGAGGCAAAGTTCAATTCGCTTGACCCAATGGTGCAAAAGCAGGATGTCAATACCCTGTACCGCAATGAGGGCAACGGTAAGTTTACAGATATCACCCGGGAAGCAGGGCTGTATAAGCCTGGCTTTGGGCTTGGACTTGCTGTTTCAGACTTTGATGAGAACGGCTTTCTGGATATTTACATTGCCAATGATTATTTCATGCCGGACTTTTTCTACATGAATAATGGCGATGGCACTTTTAAAGATAAGATCAACAGCAAGAATTCTCACATATCATTTTATGCCATGGGGTGCGATGCGGCTGATATCAATAACGATGGGCTGGTTGATTTATCAGTAGTGGATATGACCCCGGCAGACCACTTCCGCAACAAAACACTGATGGCCTCCATGAATGTTGATCAGTTTACCTGGTTGAATGAAATTCAAGGGTATGCACCTCAGTATATGTTCAATACCCTTCAGTTGAACCGCGGCTTTGGTGTATTTAGTGAAATCGGACTGCTGGCGGGTACTTCCCAAACGGATTGGAGCTGGGCAGCGCTGCTGGCGGATTTCGACAATGATGGATTTAAGGACTTTCTGGTGAGTAACGGTTACTACCGGGATACCAAGGACAATGATTGGCGGCTGAAATTGCAAGACCGCTACGAGGCAGAGGGTAAATCTCCTGAAACCTATTATAATCATTTGCTGACCGCCAATTCTCAGCCCATTCCCAATTACATGTATCAGAATCAGGGTGACCTGACCTTCAGGGACGTAAGCAAAGACTGGAATGTTGGGGAGCCGTCCTTCTCTCACGGTGCTGTGTATGCTGATCTTGACAATGATGGTGACCTCGATATTGTTACCAATAATCTGGCCAGTAAAGCTTTTGTGCTGAAGAACAATGACCGGGAAAAGGGCAACAACAACTACATTCGCTTCGAGCTGAAGGCTGGTAATACCTTTAATGATTGTCTGAATTCCAAGGTGAAGATTTTCTACGGGGAAGAGCAACAGCTGGTAGAGTACAGTTTCACCCGTGGCTACCAGTCATTTGTAGAGCCCGCTGCGCACTTCGGACTTGGTGAGGTGACCGCTGTAGACCGGGCAGAGGTACACTGGCCAGATGGACTGGTTACGATTATACAGCAGCCTGCCATCAATCAGACACATACCATTGATATGAAAAGCGTGGACCGCACTGAAAAAAAAGACCCTAAAAAGCGACCGCTCTTTGCAGACATTACCAATCAGCAAAAAGGAATCACCTTCCGTCATCAGGAAAATGAGTACAATGATTTTGACACAGAAGTATTGCTGCCGCACCAGCAGTCACGCCTGGGGCCATGCGTTGCGGTTGCTGATGTGAATGGAGATGGTTTGGAGGATTTCTACATTGGTGGGGCGAAAGGACAGCCTGGGGCACTATATCTGCAGCCTAATACCATGATTTTTGAGCCCTCAGCTCAGGCCGCATTTGCTCAGGATGCTGAATCAGAAGATCTGGGCGCTCTGTTCTTTGATGCAGACCAGGATGGTGATCAGGACCTCTACGTTGCAAGTGGAGGTGGTGGCGCATTCCGCGAAGGGGCAACAGCATTACAGGACCGGCTCTATCTCAATGATGGGGCGGGGCGGTTCTCTAAAGCTACGGGCGCACTGCCTCGTATAGCTTCCAGTACAGCAGTAGTGGAAGCCGCTGACTGGGACAAAGATGGTGACCTGGACTTGCTGGTTGGCGGTCGGACTATGCCTGGCATGTACCCTCATCACCCTCAGTCCTATTTATTCCGTAACGACGGAGGTAAGTTTTCAGATGTCACCTCAGAGATCTATCCCGAGCTGGAGCGTATCGGTATGATTACGGATGCTTCGTGGACTGATGTCGATGGTGATGGCTGGGAAGACCTCATGGTCGTTGGCGAATGGATGCCAATTACCTACCTGCGCAATCAGGAGGGGCAGTTGCAGGCTATGCCAGTTTTGGATGATAAAGGCATCCGGGGCTGGTGGTACAGTATCGAACCCGGCGATTTTGATGGAGACGGAGACCAGGACTTTATTGTTGGAAACATCGGGCTGAACAATAAATTCCATCCCAGCCAGGAAAAAAACCTGCATGTGTTTTGCAATGACTTCGACGGGAATAATACGCCCGATATCGTACTGAGCAAGCATTACAAAGGGGATATCGTACCCGTTAGAGGAAAGGAGTGCTCCACTACACAGATGCCATTTTTGGCCGATAAGTTTAAGTCTTATGCGGCTTTCGCTTCTTCCTCCCTGGAGGATATTTACGGTGCTGATAAGCTCGCAGAAGCGCTTCACCTGAAGGTGGACAATTTTGCAACTGTTTACCTGGAAAATACCGGAGCCGGTAATTTTGCTATGCATCAGCTGCCTAATGCCATGCAAATCGCTCCAATCAACAGCATAATTGTGGAAGACTTTGACCGGGATGGCAACCTGGACGCCGTACTGGCGGGCAACATTTTCGAAACGGAAGTAGAGACGGCTGCCTATGATGCCGGTAAAGGCCTGTATTTAAAAGGTCATGGCGATGGCACTTTTTCCACCTCCTTGTATATGCCAGACAGCGGGCTTTTTGCCCATAGTAATGTCAAAGACATGGCGCTTATCCGTTTAGGTGGGCAGCGCCCGGCGCTGATTATTGGCAATAACGACTCGCCATTGCAGATGTTTGCCTGGATAGCAGACCGGGCGGTACAATAACGCTTTCTAATAAAGTGCACCGGGAGCAGGCCGCAGGTCTGCTCCCGGTTTTTTTATCGGTTGAATGGATTTTCATTTACCCAATTGAATCCCCGGCCCATCAGCAGAAAGTCCTCTTTGTCTCGCCTTGTAACCCTCACAGATACCTTGTCTTCCCGGACCATACCCTGAAAGTGCAAGGAGACTGCACCCGTTCGGTTATAGTACAGCGTATCGCTGAAACGGCCTTGTGTGAAAACCGCCCACTTCGCCGTGGTGTCTACTTCGAGATCGAACCGGCGGATGTGCCCCGGCATCGTCTGTATCACTGCCTGCCCGGGGAACTCCACCGCGATATGCTGCCAACGCCGTCCATCTGTAATAAGCGGAGGGAGGGTGTCTTGGTTGCGTACCATGGTGTCCACCCTGTACAAACCATATAGGGGCGGCTTAGGCTGGTTGGTGTATTGACTGACGACCAGGGCCACAACGGCGATGCCTCCAAGTACTGCCAACCCCTTAAAGGTGTTCTTCACTTTGCGGTAGTAGGCACTGGAGAACAGCTCCGGGTCATAGGCTGCTGTAGTAGGCTGATTGAGCAAAAAAAGCCGGGCTAGCCGCGGGCTGTCAAGAGCAAGCAGGAACAAACAGAACAGAACCAGATGAGTGGACAAAATCTTGACGGGCACATCGTAGCAAAAATTGAGCACCATCACATTGACCATTACACCAAGGGTGACGAGTGCTCCAAGGGTGGTGGTCCGCCGGAATAGCAGCAGGGCAGCTCCCAGTAACTCTCCCATGCCCGTGAAGAGATTGTACCCATAAGAATAGCCCATGAAGGTCCACAGTAAACCCATAGGAGAGGACTCACCAAAGGGCTGTAACAACCGGTGAAAGGCCGGCTCCGGAAATTGGCTGTGGAGCACCTTGGCCAGGCCATAAAGCGCCATCTGCACAATAAGATAGTAGCGCACCATCACAATAAGGGCCTGCAGCAACCAACCGTAGTTAGTGCGCTTGTCCAATGCTGTCCAGACAAGCGTGCAAAGTAATGACAACAGCAGTAGGAACACTATGCTGATATAATTGTAGAGCCCGTCCCCGCTACCGGTATGCAGTACCTCTGTGCTGATGTCGGCGCCAAATAGCACTTTGCCAAATGCAGGAATAATGGGCTGCCATAACCTCCTCATCAGGCTGGAGATGCCCGACTGATTGGATAGCATGAACAGCAGAAAATAGGTGAACAATAATCGAAAACCTACCCGGGAAAAGGCAGTCCAGTGAAGTTGGCGGCTGAGGGTCATAGGTCAGATAGGTTATTCAGTTAGCGAATAGACGGATAACACCTGCAAAAGGTGACATTATTGGACTATTGATGTGAATAAACCGTGTTTTTTGCGGCAGGACAGGCCTGGTTGGATGAAGATGTTGTAAAAACGGATAAAAATACGTACTTTTGATGTTTGAACATTGAAAAGTAAGTTATATGGATACACAGCAGCATTCGATAAAAAAAGAGGCAGAAACAACATTTCCGGTGGACCCGCTGATCAAAAAGCGTTGGAGCCCGCGTGCTTTTTCTGATCGGCCGGTCAGTGAAGCGGCAATAGCTACACTCTTCGAAGCGGCAAGCTGGTCTGCAAGCTCTTACAATGAGCAGCCCTGGTCGTACAGGTACGCGTTTCGGTCAGACGAAGCAGGTTTCCACCGGCTGTTGTCTTGCATCAATGAAGGCAACCGCTCCTGGGCGCAGCATGCAAGTGTACTGGTGCTTAGCCTTGCACAAGCTCATCTGGACCGTAGTGGTAAGCCCAACCGGCACTATTTCCACGATACCGGTGCGGCGAACACCACCTTGCTTCTGCAGGCGGCTTCCATGGACATCTACGGGCACATGATGGGCGGGTTCGATTATGAGAAGACCAGAGCTGAATTTGGTTTGGAAGAAGGGCTGGAGCCGGTTTGCTTCATGGCGCTTGGCTATCTTGGCAGCCCGGAGCAACTGGACGAACCACTGCGCAGCCGTGAACAGGGCAGCAGAAGCCGTAAATCCATAGAGGACTTCACCCATAAAATCAACAAGTAATGAAACACCTACTTTTCTATCTAACGGTAGCCATGATAGGGCTAACAGGCTGTGATTCCACGCAGGTTACAGACCAGAGTGCTGATAAGTCTGATACGCTCGCTCAGGTAGTCGCTGCAGGCCCATCCTTCAAAAGCGTGTTGCACAAGGCTAATACACGGGGCGAAACACGCGCCAGCTGGCTTATCGGTAAGCATACCTTCTCGTTTAACCGGTATTATGACCCAGACCGAATGAGCTTTGGGCTGCTTCGCGTACTCAATGACGATTGGATCGCAGGTGGAGGAGCTTTTCCAATGCACCCCCACGAAAATATGGAGATCGTGACCATTCAGCTGGAAGGCGGGCTGGTGCATCAGGATAACAACGGCGGGCAGGGGGTAATCAGCGAAAATGAAGTACAGGCGATGTCTGCGGGTACAGGCATTCGTCACTCTGAAGCCAACGCCAGCAAAACGGAAGCCTGTAAGTTGCTGCAAACCTGGGTGTTTCCCCGTCAGATGGGGTTGAAGCCCCGTTACGATCAGCGGCGCTTTGAGCCGGAAGGTCGCCAAAATGAGTGGCAGGTCCTGGCTTCTCCGGAGGAAGGGGAGGCCTTGTATATCCATCAGCAGGCCGTATACAGCAGAGGCGATTTCGATGCGGAAAAAACCGTTAAATACCCTATTCGCTATGCAGGCAATGGCGTTTACGCTTTTGTGTTAGAAGGGCAGTGCAAAATCAACGGCCAATCTTTGGAACAGCGGGATGGCTTTGGCGTTTGGGATACGGATGCAATTACTGTCGAAATGACTACCGATACAGAGTTGCTTCTTATTGAAGTACCTATGATCAGCAAAGGATAATTATGCTGCTTTTACACAATGCATTTGCACAGGAGTTTGAGACTTATTTCAATTTGGGGTTTACGCATATTTTGGACCTGCAGGGGTATGACCACATCCTGTTTATTGTGGCGCTTTGTGCCCTGTACCGTTGGAGGGAATGGCGTAAAATTCTGGTGCTCGTTACGGCCTTCACAATTGGGCACAGCCTGACGCTCGCACTCGCTGCGCTGGATATGATATTGGTGCCGCAAAGCTGGATTGACTTGCTTATTCCATTCACCATACTGTTTACTGCTGCCAATAATATCCGCCGTGGAGAAGCGCCGGACAGTGGGCGGGTATTTGATCGCCGGCAAGTTTTCAACTATGGGGCTGCTTTGGTTTTTGGGCTGATTCATGGTATGGGATTTTCCAATTATTTCCGTTTCCTGCTGGGCGAGGAAAGCAGTATTGTCAACCAGTTGCTAGCCTTCAACCTTGGACTTGAGGCAGGGCAGTTGATCGTTGTTGGGCTTTTCATGCTGGTGTTGGTCCTGTTTACCCGTGGTCTTCGCACTCCCCATAAGGAATGGAACCTTGTGGTCTCCGGAGCAGCAGGCGGTATTGCTCTGGTTATCATCCTGGAAATCTTGGTCGCCTCATGAATACCTGGAAAAACCTGACGGGAATTGGGATAATTCTGCTTTGCTGCAGCTGGCACCCGCTGAAGATGAGCTACACGGCAGTCAAATATACACGAGATGCTCAGTGCCTGGAAGTCAGCTTCCGGGTCTTTCAGGACGATGTGGAAGCAGCGTTTCTGTACAATTACGGTTACCGTTGCAATATTGTAGACCAGGTGGGTGAACCGAAAATGCAGGCCTATCTCGAAGGGTATTTTGATCAGGTTTTTGATATCTGGTCCGGAGGGGAAGAAATCTGCCTCTCCTACCAGCGCATGAAGACCGAGCAGCAAATGGGGCTGGTTCTGTATTTTAATAGCCCGCCGCTCCTCCCGGAAACATTGGAGCAAGTGCAGATTTATAATGCTATTTTGACACACACTTTTCCTCAGCAGGTTAATATGTTCTTCTTTGGCCTGGATACCGACCGGCGCTACACCACTCAAATGGATGATGAAGTGCAAGAGGTTAACGTAAAATTTTAATTATGAAAATAGATCTGAGACAACATCCGGTACAGCATAATCCTGAAAGGCGTCGCTTTGAGGTAAAGATAGAGACCAAAACAGCTGTTGCGGAGTACATCGAAATAACGCAAAAGCTTATTCTCACCCATACTGAAGTGCCCCGTGGGCTTGAAGGCAATGGGATCGCCAGCCATTTGGCAGTAGGGGCGCTAACTTACGCTAAGGAAAATGACCTGGTCGTGATGCCACTATGCCCCTATATGGCAGGCTACATAGCCCGCCACCCGGAATGGAAGTCTATTCTGGCGCCCGGCATCAAAGTCAGTGAATAGTTGGTATTAGGGGGAATGGTTTCCACAAAGTCTCCCGGAGAATATGTACTATTGCAGTCGAAATGAATTCATTCCATGAGCAGTATACGCGTTTTCCGGGACGAAGTGCCCACCCTTGATGTACCACAGATGATAGAAGTAGACCGTCTGATGACGGAATTCTACGGAATCACCCTTCTACAGATGATGGAGAATGCCGGGCGCTGCCTGGCGATTCTTGCCCGTGACCGCTTTCTGGATGGGAGTCCGGCAGGAAAAGCCGTCACCTTTCTCGTGGGGAAGGGGCACAACGGTGGCGGGGCATTGGTCGCCGCCCGCCGACTGATCAACTGGGGCGCTAAGGTGCAAATCTACCTGAGCCACAATCCATTAGAGCTTAATAGCGCAACAGCTCAACAGTATCAGACCCTTTCTGCGATGGGGGCGACTTTTTCAACTGCGGCAGAACTGCCCAGCCGTTTGGAAGGCGAACTTATCATAGATGGCCTTATTGGCTACCGGCTTATGGGCGATCCGCAGGGCATTACCAAAGAATTTATTGAGTGGGCCAACCGGCAGGCAGCGCCCACCCTTGCCTTAGACACCCCATCTGGAATAGAACTCACGGAAGGCCTGGTTCATACCCCCGCTATTAAAGCCCGGGCTACGCTTACGCTGGCATTGCCAAAAAAGGGACTGTACGACGAGGAAGTCCAACGTTACCGGGGCGAACTGTATATCGGAGATATATCGGTACCCCGGGTTTTGTACACCAAGCCTGGTTTAGAACTTAAAGTGCCAGATTTGTTTATTGAATCCGATGTGCTCCGGTTGCCTTAAGAAAGGATATTTACTTCGTAATAACCTGATCTAATTTGGCCTTGTAAAACAATTCCGAACAGTTGTCTTCGGTCAGTATAGCCTTAGCTGCCCGGTGGAGGTCTTTTGTCGTAATCTCTCTGTACAGGTCAACTTCCTGATTAATCAGGTCCGCATCGCCGAGTAGTTCGAAGAAACCCAGGTTCATTGCTTTGTTGATCACGTTCAGCTCCGAAAAAATCAGGGTGCTCTCCATTTTATTCTTCAGCTTCTGCAATTCCTTTTCCGGAATAGGTGCTGCCTTGAGCAACTCCAGTTCTTTCCATACAGCGGTTGCCGCATCCTCCAGGCTGACGCCTTCTGCCGGGTGCCCTTCAATGACGAGCAGACCGGGGTCTATACTGCCAGTGACATAGCAGTCAATAGTGGAAAACAACTGCTGTTCTTTCAGCAGCCGGCGGTACAAGCGGGAAGAACTACCGTTACTGAGAACATCTGAGATCAAATCTACTACATAATAGTCGCGCTGATAGCGGGAGGGCATATGAAAGGCGAGGTAAAGCGCATCCACCGGTACATTCGCTTCGTTAATGCGCTTTTCAAAGCGCTTCTGCGGTGGCTCTTGTGGGAGTTGCCGTTGCCGTTTCGCACCGCGGGGTATTTCGCCAAACCACTTTTCAGCCAGTCGCCTGACTTCAGCAGTCTTCACATGGCCTGCCACAGAAAGTATGGCGTTATTCGGGCGGTAGTGGGTGTAGAAAAACGCTTTGACGTCCTCAATGGTGGCATCTTCAACATGCTTAGGCACTTTCCCTATAGTGGGCCATCGGTAAGGGTGCACTTTATAGGCCATGTCTGCAATGTGGTGCCACACATCACCGTAGGGCTCGTTTAGGCAAGTTTCTTTGAACTCTTCAAGAACGACTTTGCGCTGTACTTCCAGTACTTCTTCATCAAAATTGAGCGCCATCATCCGGTCAGACTCCAGCCAGAAGGCCGTTTCCAGATTCTCAGCGGGAAGCACTTCGTAGAAATTGGTAATATCGTTATTGGTGAAGGCGTTGTTGTCTCCACCTGCCATCTGTATGGGCGTATCAAAATCGGTAACGTTAGCAGAGCCACCAAACATCAGGTGCTCAAAGAGGTGGGCAAAGCCGGTCTTCTCAGGTGACTCATCTCTGGCCCCTACGTTATACAGCACGTTTACTGCAGCCATAGGGGTGCTGTCGTCCTCATGCACAATAACTTTCAGGCCATTATGCAGCTCAAATCGTTCAAATTGTATCACTTGCTTCGGCTTTAATTAGCTGCGTTTGTACAGCGATTGCACGCTATTTACTGACAAATGCTTGGAAAATCAAGCACTATACACCAAACAGTAACATTTTCGCATCTGTCAGGTTGTAAGGGATTCCCGAAAAATTAACCACACTGGGCCCGGTGGCAAAACCATTGTCATCATGAATAGAACAGATATTTCCCGCCTGCGGCAGCACCGCAGCACCAATCTTAAGCTTGGCTTGATCCTGGCTTTGGGCATGGTCATTATGGCCTTCAACTGGACCATTGAAGATGAGCGCCCAACACATTATGAAAACCGCATCATACCGGATGACCTGGAGTATGAAGTGGTGCGTACTCAGTCGGCCCAACCGCGGCCCAAGCCACCTCAGGTCCTGAGCGCTGAAGTGGAACCGATAGATGAGCCGGTAGCGGATTTTAATCCAGAGCCAGTGCCAATTGATCTGCCGGTCATAGGAGAACCTGCACCGGTACTAGGGGCGCCGGCACCTGTGGTATATGAACCAATGCCGATTCCGGAGAAGCCAGTGTCTGATGCTCCTCCCATTTTTAAAATTGTTGAGGAAATGCCGGTTTTTGGGGATTGCACTCAGGCGGGGGTGAGCTCAGCTGACCGGCGAAGGTGCTCCGACCAGGCATTGCTTAGTTATATTTACAAGCATATCCGGTATCCGGAAGTCGCCCGTGAAAACAGCATTGAAGGGACCGTCTTTGTACAGTTCGTGGTAGAGAAAGACGGCAGCCTGAGCCAGATCAAGATCCTTCGGGATATTGGCGGGGGCTGTGGTAAGGAAGTGGAACGGATCGTCAATAACATGCCGAAGTGGTCCGCTCCGGGCAAGCAGCGTGGACGGGCAGTGCGCGTACAGTTTAACCTGCCTGTTAAATTTAAACTCCATTAAGATAAATCGGATACTGTTGTTTTGGCTATTGTTGCCGGTCCGTGCTTGGATAGTTCACCGGTCCCCATTGAATTCGGATTGGCGGATCGCAAAGCGGATTAAAATTTACTGGTAGTTTTTCGACGGAGCAGCGGTTGCCTGTAATTGGGAAACCCTGCTCCAATTTTGCATTGTAGGGCTAATAGCCGGTCTTTAGTCTTGGCGATAAATGTCAGGATGCCGCACCCGTGACGATGAATGCCAGGATGCAATCACCCGCTAAACGCCCTTCAAAACGGTTAGCCAGAACCATAAATCACTGGCTTTCACCGGTAAATTACATCCAGGTATCTTTAAATTTATTGCTTGTCCTGACAATTGTCATTCGGGGCATCAGTTGTCGTTTCTTATATTTGAGACTTTACCAAAGCAACCTGATTATGCCACGCCCTGATTTTAGCCAGCTGGAATTAGATTATGACCTTCTGAACGGCAGTTTACCGGAAGGTAAAGATTGGGAAACTCCCGAGAAGATTAAAGTGCCGCCTTCAGTAACCCCCGGTCATACCAAAGACTTGCAGCATTTGTCTTTTGCGGCTGGTCTGCCACCCTATCTGCGAGGGCCGTATAGCTCTATGTACACGATTCGGCCCTGGACGATCCGCCAGTATGCAGGCTTTTCTACAGCGGAAGAAAGCAATGCCTTTTACCGCCGCAACCTGGAACAGGGGCAAAAAGGCTTATCCGTAGCCTTTGACCTGGCAACCCACCGGGGGTATGACTCCGATCATGAGCGTGTAAGTGGTGATGTGGGGAAAGCAGGTGTGGCTATCGACTCCGTAGAGGATATGAAGGTCCTTTTTGATCAGATTCCTCTTGATAAAATGTCTGTTTCGATGACCATGAATGGCGCCGTCATTCCGGTAATGGCGTTTTATATCATCGCAGCTGAGGAGCAGGGAGTGAAGCCGGAGCAATTGGGCGGCACCATTCAAAATGACATTCTCAAAGAATTCATGGTGCGTAATACCTACATTTATCCACCCTTGCCCTCCATGCATATCATTGCTGATATCTTTGAGTACTCTGCTAAGCACATGCCCCGGTTTAACTCCATCAGTATCAGTGGCTACCACATGCACGAGGCCGGTGCCACAGCTGATATCGAATTGGCCTACACCTTGGGCGACGGGCTGGAGTATATCCGTGCCGGGCTTAAAGCAGGCCTGAAAATTGACGACTTTGCGCCTCGTTTATCTTTCTTCTGGGGTATTGGTATGAACCACTTTATGGAGATTGCCAAAATGCGCGCAGGGCGGATGCTTTGGGCAAAAATTGTAAAGCAATTCAATCCGCAGAACCCGAAGTCTATGGCTTTGCGCACACACAGTCAGACTTCCGGCTGGAGCCTGACCGAGCAGGACCCTTTCAATAATATTGGGCGCACGGCTATTGAAGCACTTGCGGCAACGCTGGGCGGCACGCAATCTCTGCATACCAACAGCCTGGATGAAGCCATTGCATTGCCTACGGATTTTTCTGCGAAGATTGCCCGTGACACGCAAATCTATCTGCAAAAAGAATCGGATATCACCAAAGCGGTAGACCCCTGGGCAGGCTCGCATTACGTAGAGCACCTGACCAATGAGCTGGTGCAACGTGCCTGGAAATTAATTGAAGAGGCAGAGGAGCTGGGCGGCATGGCCAAGGCTATTGAGGATGGCCTGCCCAAGCTGCGTATCGAAGAAGCTGCGGCCCGCAAGCAGGCCCGAATCGATAGTGGAAAAGATCAAATTGTGGGTGTCAATGTATTCCGCCGGGATGCAGAAGACCCTATGGATATTCTGGAAGTGGACAACACAGCGGTGCGTGAATCACAAATTCGCCGGATCAACGAAGTGAAAGCGAAGCGGGATAATGCAGCGGTTAAGGAAGCGCTTGATGCCATTTACGAATGCGCGCGCACCGGTGAAGGCAATTTGCTGGCAAAAGCCGTTGATGCCGCCCGGGTCCGGGCTACGCTGGGGGAGATTTCAGACGCTATGGAACGGCACTTCGGCCGGTTTGTGGCACAGACTAAATCCATTTCTGGTGTTTACTCCAGCGAGATTAAAACAGATCACGAATTCAAGATGGCCCACGAATTAGCCGACCAGTTTGCTGCATTGGAAGGTCGCCGGCCCCGGATTATGGTTGCTAAATTAGGGCAGGACGGGCATGACCGTGGTGCCAAGGTCATTGCGACTAGCTTTGCTGACCTTGGCTTTGATGTAGATATCGGTCCACTGTTCCAGACACCTGAAGAAGCTGCTCGTCAGGCGGCGGAAAACGATGTGCATATTCTGGGAATCTCCTCTCTGGCAGCGGGCCATAAGACACTGGTTCCGGCTACAATCAAAGCTTTGGAAGCCATCGGCCGGGAAGATATCATGGTTGTTGTTGGTGGCGTGATTCCGGCGCAGGACTATCAGTATCTGTATGATGAGGGTGTTGTGGGTGTATTTGGACCGGGCACCAAGATCGCCAGGGCCGCCTCGCAAATTCTTAAAGTACTGATTGACAGTATAGATGAGGCGGTATAACTTGTAATTAATAAAAAACACCCCACCTCTATGGGAACGGAGGTGGGGCATCTGACTGCTAATTTCTTCTGCTCCAGCGGGGTGCTTGTTGTACTTTTGGCAGCCTCTCTACAGGATGCACATCGCACAGGTACACCACCAGGCTCGGAATTCAGCAGCGGTAATGGTATTGATTTGACTAAGAGCATGTTTGGAGCGGGTTCGTCATGAAGATCAAGGAGTTGTGGTTCTGGCTATGTTCCTTCTTCGCGCCTTGTTCAGAACAATATTTGCTCGCTCTCGCCGCATCAGCACATCTCCGACAGGCTGCAGGCTATGCTCGTTCTTCGCGCCTTGTCTGGTGCAAAAATAGCTCGCCTGAAATGAGGACCTTATTTTCCTCTGAACCCTAAGAAAAAAGGGGTCAAACAAACGAACAAGTTGTTTATAGTGTTTCACCACGCTCATTTGCGCTGGTGATCTGTGAAGTTTGTTAGTATCAGGCGGTCATTGCGGCCAATTTGGGCTCAAAGCCCCTGATCTCCTTAACCAATCGGTCATTAGCACGAGGTGCAAATAGAGAAGCCATTCCTTCCCGGTCGTCCTGCACCTCGATACGCAGCTCTTTGGCAAAGCGTTTGGCCAGGTCGCCCATGCTACAGGCAAAAGCTTTGGTTTTGCCCATCGCCATAAACTGATCAATCACAGCCGTGCGAATGAGCTCACAGGCATCAAGCTGCAACAGCATCTGCCGTTGCGTTTTGCCTTGGGCCGTTTTCCCCATGGCCATTAGCTTCCGCCGCAGAGCGGTGGCAGAATAGCCCAGTACTTCCGCCCGGTACTTCCACCAGTTGGCGGTTTGACCGCCGTTGCGGGCTTCGTATATCTTGAGGTGGCTTTTTTCCGCTGCTTCCTGGCAGGAGATCATGCTCATTGCCTTGGTCAGCTCCAGCACTTTCATCACATCCGCTTCATTAAGCTTAGCGGTGTTGGCTTGTGCCTCATCGGCCTCAGCATGAGACAATAGCTTCGCGTACTTGAGCTTTACTTTGCTTTTGGTAGCCAGGCAGATAAGCTTAGCCAACTCAACAGTCAGATAGTAATCCTTTAAAATAGGATTGCCTTTCACCTTCCGGTTGGCAAAATCACGGAGCTTTTCCGGCCGACGGATATCGTCGCTGAATTCGTAAATGTCCGTGATCCACCGCTTAACGTTGGTGGCGTAGTGGTGATCGGTCAGTTGCAGCGTTTGATGCAACTCAGTGGCTGCAACGACTTTGGTTCCTTTTGTGCTAATGTAAATGGGCAAGTCCATGTGATACGTGTATGATTACGTATACAAAAATGCAAGAAATGTTTTTATTTGTCAAGTTTTTAAACAAATAATTTTTAACTTTTTTGATGTATGCCTTCTTTTTAGGCTTTTAAGAGTATTAATAAATTGATTTTCAAGCGGTTAAAAAATAGTTTAGAGTGAGGTTGTATTTTGCGTATTCTGGAGGTATAATTTTTTTGATAACACTTTCGTGGTGAGTTCTTAGCACTTAAAACAGGTTAATAAGAATTACTAGGGGGACTTCTACGCTCCAAACACACAGTGTACTTAGCCTTGTGAAGCGTTCTGTTCACACGGAGGATTCAGGAGTACGATAGGTAAGGATACAGTAGTTAACGGAAAAGGAGGGTCAGAATTCGCCATTGGCTTCCCGGTAAAGCACGGCAAGAACCACTTGTCCGACGGCCCGGAGGGTACGCTTATCAATAACATCAAGGTCGTCGTTGTGCGTGTGCCAATGCTCGCCAAAGCCGGTCTGTGTACTCTGTGTACGGTTGATGATGTCGATCATAGGGATACGGGCAATGGTGTTAACGTAGTAATGGTCATCAGTGATCGCCCCGCCTTGTTGGTTGACGAAGTAGTTGCCGTAGCCCATGTTTTGAGCGAGCTTCCAAACCTTATTGACCACCTGTGGCGCAAACTGCATAGAGAAATACTCCTTAGGGAAACGAGCGCCCTTGGCACCTACCATATCCAGCAGTATACCGTACTTAGGCTTTTTCGCGCCGGAAACATGCGGATTGCGCGACCAGTACTGAGAGCCCAGTGCGTAGGTGTCGGGGGTTTCTCCTCCGCTTTCGCCGTAATCCTCTGCATCAAAGAGGACAATATCTACGCCCATGTCAATAGGATTGGCCTGTAGCTGCCGGGCGACCTCAAGCAATACCGCTACGCCGCTGCCGCCGTCATCAGCACCCAAAATGGGCTCGTCCCGGCGTTCCTCACTAATGGGAGAGTCAGCAAACGGGCGGGTGTCCCAATGGGCAGCGAGCAGTACGCGCTTTTGAGCACCCGGATTGAATTGGGCAATGATATTGGTGGCCTGCAGCACGTCGCCGGTATAGGCATTGGCTTCGAAATCCTGCTCAATAAGCTTGGCACCATAGCCTTTGAACTGCTCAGCGAGCCAGCGCCTGGCCTGACGGTGCGCCTCTGAATTGGGCACCCGTGGCCCAAAGTTGACCTGTTGGGCTACAAAAGAAAGGGCGGAGTCCCGGTCGAACTTAGGGACGCTTACCTTTTCTTTTGGTGGTGGCGGAGGCAGGCTCTCGTTATTGCTGTCGCTGCCACAATTGGTCAATAAGAAGGCTAAGCCGATCAAAAGGAATCCGGAAACTTTTTGCATAGTGCGGGCAATTGCTTAAATCTTAGTTATTGGAAGGGTCGAAATGCTTCCAACCCTGTGCAGTGATATCGTGGAGTTTTCCGCCTTTAGAGTTGAGCTTCAGCCCATCAGCAGCAGGAATAATCTCGCCGGCAATGTAGATATCTGACATGTACTTAACTTTATCGAGGTCTTTCGGGTCTACTGTGAAGAGCAGCTCGTAGTCTTCCCCGCCGCTTAGGGCAACAGTGATGGGGTCCATGTTGAAATCAATGGCCTGGACCTGAGCGTCTTCGTGAATAGGGACACCGCTTTCTTCTAAGAGAACGCCTACGCCCGACTGTTTGGCGATATGGAAGAGCTCTGACGCCAGTCCATCAGAAATATCAATCATTGCGGTAGGTACCAGGTCGGCTTTGGCGAAAGCCTCAATAATGTCTTTACGGGCTTCCGGCTTCAGTTGCCGCTCAAGGAGGTAATCGTGCCCTTTTAGTTCAGGCTGTAATTCGGGGTTGGATAAATAGAGCTGCTTTTCGCGCTCCAGGATTTGCAGACCCATATATGCTCCACCGAGGTGGCCGCTTATACAGATCAGATCGCCCTCTTTAGCCGTGTTCCGGTAAACGATCCGCTCTTTTTGCCCTTTCCCAATAGCGGTAACGCTAATGACGAGGCCTTTGGGCGAGGAGGTGGTGTCGCCGCCAACGAGGTCAACCTGGTAGATGTTGCAGGCCGTCCGGATCCCGTCGTAAATCTCTTCCATGGCTTCCACGGAATACCGGTTGGACAAAGCCACAGATACGGTAATCTGTTGAGGGATGGCATTCATAGCATAAATGTCGGAAAGATTGACGACGACAGCTTTGTAGCCCAAATGCTTAAGGGGCGAGTACATAAGGTCGAAGTGAATGCCTTCCACGAGCATATCAGTGGAAACGACCGTAAGCGCATCGCGGTGGTCAATGACGGCAGCGTCATCGCCTATGCCCTTTACAGAAGATTTGTGCTGTAGCGGAAAGCGCTGTGTGAGATGGTCAATGAGCCCAAACTCACCGAGGGTATTGACGTCTGTACGTTTAGGCTGATTTGCTTCGTTGGACATATAGGTATCTATTCTCTGTTGGCGTGCAAAGGTACGACCAAACGTGGTAGTTCGACGCAAATAAGGGAACAACTTTCTTCAAGAGGCTTTCTACACTTGATCGTAACTCCCTATTGTTTAAGGGCTCAAAAGATTCGAAGCACCCAAAGTTAATTCCCTTATTTGCTGCCGGGCATTTACAGGCGCTCTATTTTATCGAGCAGTTCTTTAGTCGCTGTGTAGTCTTCCCCCTCTTCTTTGGCAAGTTCTATAGCTTTTTTGGCGGCTGCTTTAGCTGCTTTCTTGTTGCCAAGCTTGTAATGTAGGGAAGCAAGGGTATCGTTGTTGTAGAAAGTCGACTCAATCGCTACAGACCGCTGTGCCCACTTGAGGGCTTCCTTAAGCATGTTATTGTCATCGACCTGTTCGTAAAAAGACCAGGCAATGGAATTGAGCTCATTGGGGTCCTCTGAAGGGTAATCGGTTAGGTAGTCGACCGCAGCTTTTGGGTAAGCGGTAGGATCATTGACGCGGTAGTAGTTCATTTTGAAATTAGCAAAAACCGGTCCGGGGTTATCGGGGAACGCTTTTTGGAACTGAGCTTCTGCATCTGCCATCATCTTGTCCTCGCCTTCCTCGGCGCTGAGCGACTGCATGATAGCCTGTTGTATTTTGGAGTCGACGTATCGCTGATTAAACAAAGTTACGTAAGCCTCCCGTCGCTTCAGGATTTCCTTATAGTAGGGGTCTTCAAGCTGCTGAGCGGCCTGAAAGACCAATTGCATCTCCTCGGGCCCCGTCCAGTCTTGTTGTGCGCTCAGGTAGGTACTGGCGATTTCACTGGCGTTGGGAGCCATTGCCCCTTGAGCTGCCATGGCGTAGTTTTTGAGGAATTCAGGGTTGCGTTCTCCGCCTTCAAACTTCCGTTGCATAGTAGCAATTTGCTTGGAAGGGTCCTGGGCTTCCCTGCCCAGCTGTAAGAAGGCCTCTGCATCCTGATAGCCCACCGCCCGGTGTACCAGCTCTCCACTGCCATCAATAAAGAGCAGGGTAGGATAGGCGCGCACCTTATATTTGCGGGCAAGGCCCAGGCCTTCACCTTTTTCCATGTCAATTTTGGCATTGACAAAATTGCTGTTGTAGTATTCTCCCACTTCTGCCTGGGTAAATACGTCCCGGGACATCATTTTGCAGGGGCCGCACCAGGTCGTATAGGCATCCACAAAAATCAGTTGATCCTGATCAGCCGCCTGAGCCAGGAGTTTTTTCCAGTTGGCTTCTTCAAATTGAATGCCTTCCTGAGTAAACCCCGCTGTGAATACTACGGTGGCAAGAATTAAGGCAATGGATAACTTTTTCATTGGTTAATGGTTTTTACGACGTTTTGAACTCCAAATGCTTCGGTTGTACTTTACGCAAATGGTATTCCTCATGTCTATTGTATTTGCTGGATGTAGTGCTCTACAGCGCGTGCTGCGAGTGGGCCATCTGCTTCTGCCATTTGCAAGGCGCGGTTGGCAGCTTCAAGTGCTGCTGCTTTGTCCCCGTTGAGCAGTAATAGGTTGGAATAGATGAGTACGTGCTGGTACTGCGAAGTCTGATCGACGGCATCCTCTGCAATATCCACTGCTTCAGACAAAACCTTGTTGTCGTTTTGGAAAGCCTCAGCCATGTTTTTAGCCAAAGTAGCTAAGGCTTCGGGGTCTTCACCAATGCATTTTTTGGCATATTTTTTAGCGGCTTTACGGTAATCATCTGCCTGCCCCCGGGATCGGTAAAACGCCAACCGGGATTCGAGTTCAAAGGCTTCAGTTTCTTTACCAAGGTGGTCACCCGCTTTGTTGATCGCCTCATCTAACAGCATTTCACTATCGTATTTCAGTGCTTTTTCCACCGTCGCTTCGCACGCCCGCCGCATTTGGTCTGCAACCGCTTCCTTGCCGAAAATCGCCTCGATTGCCTCCCGCCGCGCAGCCATCATACTAAAAAGCTTCGAGTCGGATTCTGTCACGGCTTCAAACAAGAATTTGAGGTTGAGCTCTGTGTTCAGGTCGGGCTCGGTGTCAAAATACACATTCGCTACCCGCAGGCTGGGCTCGCCGGCGTTGTTCAGGGCTTTGACATAGCGGTAAAGAAAAGCGGGATCGCGCTTGCCTTCCTCGTACTGCGCCTGGTACTCGTCTAGGTTGTCGGCCTTTGAGAGGGCAGTCTGCCCCAGCTTAATCAGCCCGTCTACCTGTTGGGCGCCTTTAGCTTTCTGTACGATTTCTCCGTCTGCACCGATGAAAAACAGGGTAGGGAAAGCAGAAACCGGATACTTTTTGCGAAACTCCAGCCCCATGCCCTTTTCCATGTCGATCTTCATATTGATGAAGTGCCGGTTGAAGAAGGCTCCTACTTCTTCCTGAGGGAAGACATTCCGGGCCATTCGCTTGCAGGGCCCGCACCATTCGGCGTAGGCATCTACAAAGATAACTTTGTCTTCCTGAGCGGCTTTTAGCAGTGCATCTTCCCAGGAACCGTGGTAAAACTCTATGCCCTGTGCGTGTAGTTGTTGCCCGCCGACAAGCAGGAACAGGGTGAATATGGTAAGTTGAATGATCGATTTTCGCTTCATAAGTTACTCCGTTGCTTGGTTTTGTTGCTGAAATTCTTTGACTACTTCATTAGCTGTTTTCCCAGATTTAACGACTTCAAGCAGCATTTTAGCGTCCTTGGCGATGGGGTGCTTGGGAAATTGCTGCAGAAAGGCTTCATATTTTTCTGCCGCCTTTGGATTGTTTTTCAGGTCATTATCGTAAGTGAATCCCTGGAAAAAAATGGATTCAGGGACTTTTTCAAAATCAGGATAAACTGTGGCGGTGCGGTCCCACAAATCTACGGCTTTTTCGTACTGACCGATGCCGCGGGCTACGGCAGCCGACTTGAACAGGAAATGGGGCGTGAGGGAGTCTTGCTTAAACCGATCTGCAAAGAGAGCCGTTTTTTCAATTAAGCTCGCCGCAGAAGCCGTGTCAATCGTGGGGTTATCCATTTGTTTCTTGAGCGTACCTTCCAGGGCAAGGATTTCTTCTGCCAGGCGGTCCTTGGACTTATTCTCGTCTGCCATCCGGTCGGGCTCTCCGCAGGCAGTAAATAGTAAGGTGACTACAACAAATAGCAAAAAATGTAGGGTTTTCATAAATCTGGTAATTAGCGTTTGAGCAGTTTGAATGTAAGGAATTAAAGGCATACAACCAAGGATCTCAGACACCCGAATACCGGGCGATGATGCGCTCAAACCATATACTTGGCAACAGCCTTTTTAACACAAGAGAAAGCCTTTGTAAAGGCTTCCCCACTGAATAGAACGGATGAAGCCGCCCTCTGTTGATTCGCCGTGCAATAGTTTTGGCTACTTTTCGGGCAGGCATGCCTTCTTCCACTTCCTGATCAATGATTTGGTAGGCCCGCTCAAAACTGCCAGTGTAGGCGCCATCTGTATGGTAGGTCTTGATACGGTTGGCGTTAATGTCGGTTTGAATGTCCCCGGCGTGTATACCGGTCACCTGAATCCCGAATCGGCGCACCTCCAGCCGTAAAGATTCGGTAATAAGGTCCACCGCAGCCTTGCTGGCACAATAGATGCTACGGTAGGGCAGTCCTACCTTTGCTCCTATAGAGCTGATGGTGAATATTTGCCCTTGCCCCTGCTTTCGCATAACGGGTAGCGCGGCCCGGCATACCCGAATTACGCCTAGTACGTTGGTGTTCATAACCCGCTCTATTTCCTCCATGTCGCTCTCTTCCAAAGGGCCGGCAATGCCGATACCTGCGTTATTTACAACGACGTCAATTTGCCCGGCTTCATCTACCACCTGCTGTATTGCTGCCTGTACACTTGCCTCTTGTTGCACATCCATAGCGAGCATCCGGATATTGCCTTGGTCGCCCTCCGGTGAACGGCTGGTGCCGAAAACAGTATGCCCCTGTTCATTAAGCTCGTAAGCCAGCGCTTGCCCTAGTCCGGAGGAAGCGCCCGTGATAAGGATGGTTTTTGACATAAGTAGGTCGAATTATCCGGGTGAAAGCCCGGGAAGTGAGTCATAACAATAACGTATGAGCGGAAAGATAGGATAAAAAAAGCCGGTACAATTGTATGTACCGGCTCCTAAAATAAACACCTAAAACCCTATTAACTAATCTTTAGCCTGTTTTATCGCCTTTTAAGGGCGGTTGGCATTGGCCTTATTTGATCTCAATGCGCTTGACAGGCTTGCCTTTCACTTCTTCCTTTTTAGGCAGCTCAATAATCAGTACGCCATTTTCGTACTTAGCTGCAATGCCCTCACCGTTTACAGACTTAGGCAATTGGAAGTTGCGGGTGAAAGAAGTGTAGTTGAATTCCCGGCGGACAAAACTATCTGCCTTCTCTTCGTTTTGATGCTCCTTTTCTGCCTTGATCATCAGGTGGTCGTTTTCTACCTGAAGGTCAAAGTCGCTTCTTTCAAGGCCGGGTGCTGCTACCTCAATTTTAAAGTGATCGTGTGTTTCGGTAACATTCACAGAAGGCTGTGTCATTGCTGAATCACCCCCCATGAAGTCAGTGATGGAGTTTCCAAAGAAGTTGTCAAACGCCTTATTGATTCCCATCGGACTATAATTCACTAAATTTTTCATGGTACTTTTTTTTGGTTAAACGAAAATTGGATTTTCAAATCCACAGCTTTGGTAAAAGCGGTGTCAATTAGGCAATCTCAATCCTGCGGGCAGGGCGCGGCTTCGCTTCCTCTTTTTTGGGAAGGTCAACCATCAGCACACCTTGCTCGTAGGTAGCGTCTATCTGCTCGGTATCAATGAGCTTGCCGAGGCGGAAGGAACGCTCAAGGCGGTAGCTGCCAAACTCCTGGCGCTTGACAGTTTCTCCCTCTGCAGGGCTCCACGCTTTCTCCGCTCGTATGGTAAGCATGCCTTTGTCCAGCTTTAATTCAAAATCGGACTTCTGAAGGCCTGGCGCGGATATATGCAGCATGAAGTTGTCTTCGCGCTCAATGACATTGACTGCAGGCTTAAATTTACGGGCAACCGGCCGGTGGGCCTGACCAAAAACCTCGTTGATCACGCGACCAAAGTCGCTGGAAAGATCAGGGGCTACTGTACGGTTTGGATTGACTTTTACAAGTGTCATGGCTATAGTTTTTTTTGTTTTTTTTAAATTATTGATCACACTTCACTTTATGCAATTGCTATACCAATTGGGTTTTACCGACAAACTTACCTGAAAATGAAAAACAAGGGTGACATAATGGCACTTCGCCGAATATAGAGGTGACATAATGGCAAAATAAATTCTCTCTTACACTTTTCATTGACGCTTTCAACTCCATGATTTTCCTATCTTGCCCTTTCAAAAAAAAAAGAAGGCGCTATGTTTCAGGATCAGATTTTTGAAGGTAAAACAGCTTTAGTGACCGGCGGGCGAAGTGGTATTGGATATGAAATTGCCCGTCAGCTACTGCAGTACGGTGCCGAGGTATACATCGCATCCCGCAAGGAAGAACCGCTCAAAGCAGCGGCGGCAGAGCTTAATGAGCTGGGCACCTGTCACTACTTTGCTCTGGATATCCGGGAGCCGGAAAAAATCGATGAGCTTGCAGCTTATATTAAGGAGCGAAGTGGTAAACTGGACCTGTTGGTTAATAACGCGGGCGGTCAGTTTCCGTCGCCTGCGGAAGGCATTGCCCGAAAAGGCTGGCTGGCGGTCATTAACACCAACCTCAACGGCACCTGGTTCATGACACAGCAGATGGCGAATACTTTCTTTCTGCCACAGGAGTCCGGCTGTATCGTCAATATTATTGTAGACCATTACCGGGGCTTTCCGGGGATGTCGCATACCGGGGCAGCTCGTGCCGGTGTAGACAACCTCACGAAGTCACTTGCTGTGGAATGGGCCAACCGGAACGTGCGGATCAATGCGGTTGCACCGGGTATCATCAAGAGCTCTGGTTTGGAGAACTATCCGCCCGAGATGGTGGCGCAGGTCAGCGATACGATTCCGGTGAAGCGGTTGGGTAAAGTGGAAGAAGTCGCAGAAGCCGTCCTGTTTTTATCACTGGCTGATTACGTGACGGGCGAGACGCTTTATATAGATGGAGGCTCCAGGCTGTGGGGCGATATGTGGCAGGTATAAACGCAAAAAGGGTAAGCTTTTGGTAAGCTTACCCTTTTGTAGTAGGTCTTTAGCGTATTTCTACTACTCTTCCAATAGTTTAGGGCTCATACCCATATTAGAGAAACCACCGTCATGGTAGAGGTTCTGCATAGTCACCATGCGGGTGAGGTCTGAGAACATCGTCACACAGTAGTCGGCGCAAGCTTCAGCCGAGGCATTGCCCAGTGGCGACATCTTGTCCGCATAATCGAAGAACTCCTGGAAGCCCTTGATGCCGCTGCCTGCTGTAGTGACTGTTGGGGACTGCGAGATGGTATTGACCCTCACCTTATTCTTTTCTGCGAAGTGGTAGCCGAAGCTTCGGGCGAAAGACTCGAGCAGGGCCTTAGACTCCGCCATTTCGCTGTAGTCCGGGAAAGTACGTTGAGCAGCGATGTAGCTCAGCGCAAGGATCGAGCCCCATTCGCTCATCGCGTCCATCTTATACAGCTGCTGCATGACTTTGTGGAAAGAAATCGCGGAAATGTCCAGCGTCTTCTGCATCCACTCGTACTTAATGTCGGTGTATTCGCGCTTTTTGCGCACATTGAGCGACATACCAATGGCGTGCAGGACAAAGTCAATTTTGCCGCCCAGGATTTCCTGAGATTCGCCAAACAGCTTTTCCAGGTCGGCTTCACTCGTTGCATCCGCCGGGATCACCTCAGCGTTCAGCTTTTTGCCCAGTTCCTGAATGCCGCCCATGCGCAGGGCAACGGGCGCGTTAGTCAGGGTGATGGTCGCGCCTTCTTTTACACAGCGCTCCGCCACTTTCCAGGCGATGGATTGATCATCAAGCGCACCGAAGATAACGCCGCGCTTGCCTGCTAGTAAGTTGGTACTCATATCGTTTGATTTCTGCTTTTGTAATGTTAGCTGTTTTGCAGTAGTAGTTCTTTTGCCGTATTGATGGCCGACTCGCTCGGCGGGTCCTGGCTGAGCATCGTCGCAATGGCATACACCCGGCCTTCCATCTCAAGGGGGCGGACCTCCGTAACGGTGCGGTCTTCTTTATCTTTTTTATACACAAAGTAGTGAGCGTTGGCCTTGGAGGCAATCTGAGGGGAGTGGGTAATGGAAACCACCTGATGCTCATTACTAAGCTGCCGCAAAATAGAGCCCATCTTCAGGGCCACATCTCCGGAAATGCCGGTATCAATTTCGTCAAAGATCAGCGTAGGCAGTGGTATCGCACTGGCCACCAGTGATTTTACGACCAGCGTCAGCCGGGACAATTCACCACCGGAGGCTACGTCTTTAATCAGTTGTAGCCGCCCGCCTTTATTCGCTGCGAAGAGGAAGTTGACTTCGTTGAAGCCAGTGGCCTCCAAGTCTTCTGTGCGATTGATGTCCACCTTGAGCTTGGCATGAGGCATGGAGAGCTGTCCGAGCATCTGCTCGACTTTGTTCTCAAAACCGCCCACCACTGCGTGCCGCCGGGTGCTCAGTTCTTCCGCCATGGCTTCGAGCTGCTGCCGTTGTTCCTGTGTTGATTTTTCAAGGCGGGCGATCTCCTGGCTCAGGTCTCCGATGTCATCCAATTGTTGTTGCAAATCTGCCTGAAGTTCCAGCAGCTCCTTTACCGAGGCCGCCTGATGCTTACTTTGCAGGCGGTAGATCATATCGAGGCGCTCCTGTACTTCCTGGGTGCGCTCCGGGTCGTGCTCTGTTTCATCAGCAATAGACTCAAACTCCTGAGCGATATCCCGGAGTTCCTCGACCAGTCCATTGAAGCGGCTGTGAAGGTCGTCGATCCGGCGGTCAAAGCTGCTTACCGACTTGATTGCCTGATTGAGTTCTTCCATTTGGCTAATCACAGAGACTTCGCTCTCAGACAACTGCTGAGAAGAGGCCGCCAGGATGCGCTTGATGTCTTCGGCGTTGGTCAGGCGGCTCAGTTCTTCTTCGAGCTCCTCCTGTTCGCCTTCCACCAGCTCTGCGGTGTTGAACTCTTCCAGCTGGAATTGCAGGAACTCTAGTTCTTTGGCAGATTGTTGTTGCCGGTTGACCAGGCTTTTGAGCTGCTTTTGGTCTTGTTGATAGGCCCCGTACAGCTTTTGGTACCTTGCTAACAGAGGGCGGTTTTCCGCCAGCGCATCCAGCAATCGCAGTTGAAAGGAGATCTTATGGATGTCCAGATTGTCAAACTGCTGGTGCAGGTCGATGAGCGTGGAACTGAGGTCCTGTAGTACATTGAGCGTGACTGGCGTGTCATTGACGAAAGCCCGGGATTTGCCGGAAGGCGTAATCTCCCGCCGGATGACCACCTGAGAGTCAAAGTCCAGGTCGTGCTCCTCAAAGAAGCTACTTAGGTCATAGGCTTCCACATTGAAGAAGCCCTCAATGGTACACTTGGCATCCAGATTATATAATGATTTGATATCGGCACGCCTGCCCATGACCAGGCCCAGGGCCCCCAGCAGAATAGACTTCCCTGCTCCTGTTTCTCCAGTGATAATGGTAAGCCCTTTCGAAAAGTCGATCGTCAACTCCTCGATGATGGCGTAATTCCGGATGTGAAGGCGCTCAATCATAGCGTATATTCAGAATTTGCAGGGCAAAGGTACAGCTTTTCCCGATTATTGAAGCCCGATTAAAAGATGGTATTTAGTGTCCTGCTGCTGCCTGTTTCCGACCTGTTGCCCGAAAATGGTCAATTGTACCCGCTTATCAAAGCCGTTGCTCAATAATTTGTCGGCAAATCCGTTATTTTGCCCTCACGTTTGAATAAATAATGAGCGCACAGTAGCGCAAAAAGAAACCATATAATGAAGAAAGTAATTTTTACCCTTATGTTGTCGGCAGGTCTGATATGGAGCTGCCAAACGGAGAATAACGCTGATTTAGCAGAAAAGGATTTGATGGAGTACGGGGTGCCGGTTACCATTATGGCACCCGATAGCGCAACGGTTAAAGCCCGCAACATGGGTAGTTTGATGAAGGATGTCACGGTGAAGGGCGAAGGCAACTACGACTTGCAAATCATGGCGTCCAGCGCTACCACCAGCGATCTGGCGCGGGTGAAAGCGGAGCAGCTGGCCACGGTGAAAACCAATCGTTACTTTTCCCGTATTCTTTCGGAAGAGGAAAATGGCTTTCTCTACGAAATGGAGATCGATAGCAACAACCTGAATTACAATTTTCGCTACATCCACCTGCAGGGCGATCAGGAAATTATTTTCTCCGCTGGCATGGCCAGCACTCTGACGCAGGAGGAGGCAGAGCGGGTTTATGAGGCGGTGAAGCAGTAGGAGCAAGCTCCAAACATAGTATTACAGTATGGGTCAGTCTAATCTGAAAAACTTCCTCAGGCCCGAGCTCTTCTCTTTTAAGGTCGCACTGAGAGTACCCCCGGCGAAAGAAGTACGCCATGTTAATAAGCGCTAATAATTTTTAGAGTTCGGAGAAAAATAGCCGTATCAAATGGGGAAGTTATTCTTCGCTGGGCCCTTAGAATAAAAGAAGGAAGCTTCATCAAAGGAGCTATCCAGAGTAGGCAGGGGCAACCCTGTCTACATTCTTTTCTGTTTTCTTGAACTTGGGGCTACTGTTTTCCCGTTTGGCGGTTCTTGCTTTTGTCCTTTGCCCGGTCTTTTTATGGTGCTTCGTATTTAGTATCATATTTATTTCTGGGGTAAAACAGGGCATAGACCAACAAAAGTAGCCTTCGCTGAATAGCCAAGTTGACCTTCATCTTGATGTCCGTTTTCTCACCACCCCTCCACCCACAGCACTAATAGATGTGATTTGACCAATTAGAGTCAATACGTTTGATAATTCAGGGCCAGTCAAACCATTCCGGAATGCAGGTGTCATGAATTTGCAACAAAAAACATATTTATGATTATACGTGGCTTTGCCTTGTGCCTTTTGACAGCTTCTCCATTCTACTTTTTGTCTGCTCAATGTACAGATCCGTGCAGCGGCAACTTGGTTCTGAATGGCGACTTCGAGCAGGTGCAGGACCCCGCTTGTTCCGGCGGTCAATTCGCTGGACAACTATATTTGGATGGCACCTCGGCTGCTAGCTGGTTTGGTGCAATTAATTCCACGAGCTTCAATAACATCTATACCCCCGACTACTTCAATGACAATTGTGCTTCTCATCAGTCGGAGGGCAACTGCGGCGGCAATGGAGCAGTGGGGTTCTTCTCTGTGACTTTTCCGGGAGACAACTCCTCAGAGTGGGTTCAGGGGCAGCTCTCTCAACCGCTGGAAGCTGGTAAAGAATATTGCATCACATTCAGTGCGTTTAGCCGGGCTAGTGTGGGAGCAGGTGATGGACTGGATGTTTTTATTCTTAACAGCTCTTTTAATCAGGATGTGGTAGGGTTAAACCCTCCTTTTGCTCCCGCTTACTCTAATCCATCGGGGAGCATTATCCCAACTTCGTGCTCTACCTATACCTTTGACTACTGTGCACAGGGCGGCGAATCCTGGATTGCCTTTGGCAATCAAGATGCCGATCAGACGCAGGTGTCTCCACCTAATATTCAGGCTTATGTGATTGTAGATAATATTTCGCTCGTAGAAGTCTGTGGCGCTACACCAGAATTGACTGTAGCTGCTACCCCCGAAACCGTCGACTGCGGGGATTGCTCCACTGTCTCAGCTACGCTAAACAATGCCCCGGCTGGCACCACCATTAATTGGACACCGAATATCGGCTCCGGTACCGGGCCCTTCACCGTTTGCCCTACAGAGACCACAACCTACGAAGCAAGCGCTACGATCATTGGCTGCTCCGGGCAACCAACGATCATAACGGATCAGGTCGTCGTTACTGTAGATTGCAATGATGTCGATGTGGCGCTCAACCTCTCTGATAATCAGATTTGCGCAGGAGAATGTGTCACACTGAGCGCAACGACCACCAGCAGTCAGCCATTGTCTTACAGCTGGTCCGTTGCCGGATTTAGCGGTGCGGGGCCATTTAGCGACTGCCCATTGAGCACAACCACCTATTCTGTAACGGCTACAGATGGGTCTGGCAATTCCGCTACTGCTACCGGTACGGTGATTGTACTCCCGAATCCGCAAATTAGTATCCCCCAAATCGGCCCCTTCTGCACTGGCGACGGCTTCCAGGTTGCAACGGCTACGCCCGCAGGTGGTATCTGGTCGGGCGATATTGGTGCGGGCGGCGATATTGATGTTAACGGCCTGGGCGCGGGGACGTACACAGCGTCCTATACCTTCACTGATGGCAATGGCTGCTCCTCTTCACAGGCGGTTTCTTTTGAGATATTGGATGTGCCGGCAGCAGCCTTCGTCAAT